>Ga0114964_10001703_pt1 | contig 15931 bp, 15 predicted proteins | sample C_131016_MF_Meta_FD_92638 | JGI IMG/M metagenome (GOLD analysis project Ga0114964, IMG submission 92638) | Freshwater microbial communities from Lake Croche, Canada to study carbon cycling - C_131016_MF_MetaG | ecosystem: Environmental > Aquatic > Freshwater > Lake | place: Lake Croche, Canada... | reverse complement strand
TAGTGGAGTGGAGTGGAGTGGAGTGGAGTGGAGTGGAGTGGAGTGGAGTGGAGTGGAGTGGAGTGGAGTGGAGTGGAGTGGAGTGGAGTGGAACGGAACCGAACGGAACGGAACCGAACGGAACGGAACCGAACGGAACCGAACCGAACGGAACGGAACCGAACCGTCGAATAAAATATAATATCATATCAGTATTAATATTATATTAATCATAATTAAAATGGCAGACGAAGGTGAAGAAGACTCACCGTGGTATAATAATATAGTATTTATCGATCTTATTATTTTTATAGGCTCATTTTTATTTTTAGCAATCGCCGCAGGAATTATGTATATTTGCTATCCACCGGTTATGATGGCTTTTCAAACATAATTTAATTCGTATAAAACCAGATTTGTTTATTGAAGTTGTATGTATATAAGTTTAGCAGTTATATACATTCTTTATCATAGATATGACATATTCGACTAATTTTTTTGTTATAGGTGCGATAATCGCAACTGTATATTTTCTATTAAAGTTTTTAGAAATGCGGTTCGTAGAACAAGATAATCATAAACCCATCAAGGTGCTTATACGTGATACAATAGTTGTCGGTATTTCTTCTGTGATCGGTGTTTATTTACTTGAACAATTTAAGATGTTTGATACCAGTAATGTATACGGAAATAATGGTGGTTCATCATCTCCCCCTGCGGCGTTTGTAGATACGCCAGGATTCTGATGAATTCGTTCATTCGTTCATTCGTTCATTCGTTCATTCGTTCATTTATTCATCTTTTGGTTTCGGGTTAACTGATTCTGTTATACCATTTTTGTAATAATGTTTTCCAACCTGGTTTAGATTGGATAACATCAAACGCCACGCTGTAACATAAGAATACTCAGTATATTTTAGGTGGGTGTCGCAGGATGATTCATTACTGCTATCGGTGGCCGACCATTTATCACAAAACCGGCGCACATACGGCGCAGCAAGCGCGTTCTTATATTGCGGCATCGACGGAAATAAATGGTGTTCGATTTGGAAATTGAGATACCCCATCATCCACGATACCAGTGCGGATTTAGTGGATATATTTACAGTGTGTTGTAACGCATATTCAAACCATAGTAGGTGTTTATTTTCAGGGATAACGTCAGTAAATGAATGTGATAGAGAAAAGTGCCCAAAGAGATAAATGAAATTCCAGAAATTGGCTATCATCAAGAGAAAATAGCACCATAACAGTCCGCCGTTGTTGCCAGTGTAGAAAATATACGGTATAACAATATGTGATGCGGTCATAAATGTTATTTCAAACGCGGCTGATACACGCTGTTCTCTCGTTTTCGCAGAACATAAACGGTTAAACACCTTCTTCGGGTGAAGATAATACATCCAAAACAAATGGACGAATATACCATTGACAAGAGGCAAAAATGTCCACGCTTGGATTCGCATCCACCACCGATTCATAAACCGCGCCGCCATTTTCCCGTTTGTATTATCTTCAAATGCGGTCTGGAAAAATGCGATAAATGGAGTGGTATCCAGGTCTATATCGTGCTTGATTTTCTGTGGAGTCGCGTGATGGCGGTGATGCATCGAATTCCAAACAGATGAACTGACTCCATCACCAAAACACATCGTAAATGTCTGGATGACGCGATCGATACTCTTGTTTCCGGTAAAACTGACGTGTCCACATTCGTGTTGGACCCATCCACAGCGAGTCTTAAATACAATAAACGAGAGAAGTGATGCGTACATATTATAAGATGCGAGCCACGCCCCCATTCCGAAATAAAATGCGAGTTCGAGCATACGGAAATATACGTGGATATAATCTGGTTCAAAACAACCCTGATTAACGAGGTTGGTCCGCATCTCTCGGAAATCGGCTGTCATATCCTGCTCACGCCGGGTCAATACTGTTCCGGTGCCGCCGCTGCCATCGCCGTCGCCGTCGCATACCGGCAATGAACGAAGCACATTTCGCGCAATAGGTGAACGACAATGAAACTCGCGGAACATCTCTGTAACATCTCCGGCATTCTTAGCATAATCAATAATTGTCCCTCCAGGATGATTAAAATCGGTAATATCGTAAGTTGTTCCTTCAATCGTTATTGTATTTCGGGGAGGGGGTGTCAGCTGCTCTGTAGTATCCATTTAGGTTATACTATACAACAATATATTAATAACGATAATTCTGTTTATATCATTACACACGTCACTTATTGCGATATATGTGAAATAATATAATCCATATTACATTCACAGTAACACTTGTTATCCCGGCTATTATAAGTGATGTATCGTAGATAAAGTATCCGTGAAGCAACCAAATTACACTTGTGAATAATATTAAATACAATGAATAAACCGATAAATCGTTTACGCTTTTTGTTTGATATGTTTTGTATAACTGTGGAATTAGTTGAATACAGTTCATTATTGGCGCCAATGATGCTATGATAATTGGGATCATTACAGTATACAGTATACTAGATTAGATTAAAACTATACTTATTGTATAGTAATATTATATTATATATTAATCACGCGAGTTCGTCCGTCCCCGTCCGTCATTCCTGAATAATGGAGACCGCATCACCAGCTCTACTCATCAATGAATTTTTATCAGGTCTTACGATAGCATTATTATTGATTCCCGAATCTATCGCGTTCGCATTTATTATAGGAATGCCACCAAGTACCGGAATACAAAATACAATGGTAATGTCTCTCATCACATCCTTATTTGGAGGAATGCCAACGATGATATCTGGTTCAACAGCCGCAGTCGCCACATCGATTGCCGGTGTTTCCACTTTACTCGGTAAAGAATACATCATTCCTACTGTAATAATCGGTGGATTGATCCAGATTTTAGCCGCTCTAACTGGATTATACAAATATGTCGCGCATATTCCAAAATATATTATGTCTGGGTTTCTTATTGCGTTGGCCGGTTTAATCGCGGTTCACCAACTCGATAACTTCAAAGACAAAGACCATCAATGGTTTACCGGTATGAAATTGGTGAATACATCGATTTTTACAATAATATCCACTTTGATTGCGTTTTTCGGCGTTATCAAAATCACACATAGCAACGACCAACACGTTCATATCCCCGGTGGATTAGTATCAATGTTCGCGATTACTGCGTTTATTTACATTTTTACGCACTATTATGATATAGTTCGCGTGAAAGATACCGGTGAAATAAAGTCGGCAATCCCATCTCTGATATCCTTTGCCGATGTCTCCCAACTCAAATATGACACGGAAAGCGTTCTTAAAATGCTGCCATTTTCTGCGGCGATGGCATTTACCGGATTATTAGAATCGCTTATTATGGTGAAAGATACCGAAAGTGTGCTTCATATAAAGGGTAACTCATTCCGTGAAAGCTTTGTCCAAGGTATCGCAAATATCGCGACAGGACTAACGGGTGGATTCGGTGGGTGTGTGCTTGTCGGTCAGAGTAAGCTTAATTTATCAAATGGCGCGAAAACCCAGTTTTCATCGGTCATCACAAGTGTGCTTTTTATTGTGATTTGTTTGTTCTTCGGTCGTGCCATCAACGAAATCCCGATTGCGGCGGTTGTCGGTGTTATGTTACTCGTTGTATATAAAACAGGCGACTGGGATAGCGTATTCAAACCGCAATCATTTGATAGGCGATGGATAATAACACTCATCACCGCTATTGTCGGGTTCGCATCCGGGAGTTTATCGCTTGGTGTCGTTGTTGGTGTGATATTGGATAAGATATCATCATTCAAATACTAATTTCACAATAAACATATGATAAAATTGAAATCATATGTTTATTGTTGTATATCACTCATCGTTCGTTTATTATACGTACACTCACACCCACACACTACGATGGCCGCTGAATCTACCGTCGCTCCTGAATCTGTATCTGTCGCCGTTGCCTCCGCCGAATCCGAATACTGGCCTCGCACCGTGTCAGCCGCGAATGCGTGGGACTTCTCGTATATGAACGACTCGCTTTCCACAAGCAATTTGAGAGATGGTCTGCTCGCAGTCGTGCGCGCCGCCGAATCACCCGTGATCAAGTCCAAGGAAATCGACGTCTGGAAATATCTATCCAATTACAGCCCTCCCTCCGACCGCGGATTTATGTTTAGTGGGGGCGACGACTGGATCATCACACAAGTCCAAAATCAAATGGAGGTCGGTCATTCCGGATGTAGTATGGGATGGACGATGCGGAATATCGAGTTCATTTCGAAGAATGGACTTCCGGCACACCGAAATATGTATCTGAACCGCGGCCGCTAGTCCTAGCATTCACGGATTCCATTCCATTCCATTCCATTACAAAATGTCAATATAACACGGTAACGTATCAACATTCATAACAATATGTGTATTTCGACCATCTTTCGGGAACTTCGCCGCAATGGCCGCGTGCTTCTTATATTTTTTATACGTGATTTTATACTCATCGAATATCGGATTATGAATCTCAGATGAAGGGACGTGATTGTGGACCGACCGCGTAATCATCTTATACAGTTTGAAATCCGGGTACCTCTCCTCCCCGCTCGATTTATAAAGGACATTACGCCCTTTATCATCCATTGTCCATTTCACGATTAACCGAATAACTGGATCAGATTTACATAGTTTTTCTACCTTACGCAAATCATAAATGAAATAGTCGAACAGCGCACAGGCAAACCGGCACAAATCAAAACTATAATTCGGTTCTATCGTGGGTTTATCCGTGTTATAATATGGCGGGAAATTGAATTGCGTGGCTGCGTCGCCTTTCGGGTGGAAACTATCGCTACATATGAGCTCGCCACGGAACTTGTATATCGCACGTCCGAAATCGATGATTTTAAAGATACGACCATACGTTGGGACTTTATAATACTGCCCTTCGTATAAGTAGTAGACAAATTCTTCAGTGGTTTCAATAAACATAACATTGTTTGTATGAAGGTCATTATGTGTAAACGCGAACATTTTCTGGTATATAATAAGGGTCATAACAATTTGGAATAGAATCGACGACCACTCTTCTTTCGTGAGTTCATCCGTCATCATAATATGGTCGAGTGTTGATACACACTTTTCAAGGAGAATCGCTTGAACAGGAAAGTCCTTGATTTTAACGGTGATATTTTCATCATCACTATCGTATGAGTCGTCGTCACTGCTTCCGCTTCCGCTTCCGCTTTCACTACCACCACAACCCCCAAATGAAGTATCATCTACTTTGATTGTATCGCTCTTTTCAATACTTGTCTCGTAATCATCACCACTCTTTTTTCGTTGATTGACATCATCATCGCTGGCATCGCTGGCGTCGCTGGCATCGCTGGCATCGCTGGCATCGTTATCATTTTTACCGTCGCTTGCGTGATTGTTACCATCGCTTGCGTGACCGTCTTTGTCATCGTTGTCGCCGTCTTCATCATCAATTGTAGTATATGATGAATTTGACTGCGATGAATCACTATCCTCACTAGAATAGTCTTGGTCTCTCGTTCGATCTTTACGATTTATTATCGGTTCCGCTGGTCCATCTCCCTCACCCCCCACACGGTCTTCTTCCTGTCTGATAATCAACTCTTCAACGTTTAATTCAACCATTTCTGAATGAACATTCGGTGTATCGATTATGACACAATCTGAACCCACAGGAGAACAAACGTCTGTTTCTGCCATTACATCTATTACATCACTTTGAATATCGGAATCAGGGTCAAGAATATGAAGCCGGTTTTTAATATTCGCATAATTTTCAGGCACGACATAACTATCTCCACCTGTCGCACCGATCATAGGTTTCATTTTGTTTCGGATTTTCATTAATTTACTTATATTGATATCAGATAGGTCATTTTCATCATCACCAAATTGCGAATAATCAATGGTGAATAGGTCATTTTCATATCGGTTAAAAAACGAGCACCCAACAAGATAATCAATATCATCAAACACATTTGTGGAAAACTCGCGTTGTTTACATAAATAACTGCCATAATAATCTAGTCCGTGAACGACTCCGTGAGTGTGAAGTGTTTTGCTTGTTAAATAAGAGAAAAATCCGTCAACATACGACGCATTGTTAACGTTTAGCATTTTCTCTTCACATGTCTCGGTATTTGAATTGTATTTGGGTAGTGATAACGTTTTCACATCTTGGACGTTATATTTACCAGACAAATACCGGATCGGGTCAAGTAATGGCGAATATTTCACAAATATAGGCGCATTGTGCGTGTTGCCAGCGTCATCCCCGATCACCGTTTCGAGATGGTTTAGGGTTTGATTTGTATCGACGAGTTCACTCGAATGCTCAATAATATTCTGTAAATAATACTTTTGGTTCAATTGGATACTATTATAATTGGAATCGTTAATATCGAAAAATCGCGAATAAATAGGGGTAAAATTCTGGATATCAAATAACAGCGCAGTTTCTATCTTATCCGGTGTATATTTATGTTTCCGATAATGTAATTGGAATAATGTCGGTGGTGTCGTCGATGCCGTCGGTGCCGTCGGTTCGGGCGTTGTCATTATTCCTAAATGAAAATACTGGTGGTATGATTGATAAATAGAAGTTATAAATTAGTTTTAAACGGACCGTCTGTTATTCATTCCATTCGATTCCATTCCATTCCATTCGTAAAATATGTCATTAAATAATATACACCATTTTTATTACCGTTTACTCGAATAGTGTGCGCCTATAAATGAATTTAGAACTAGCAAAATTCGATATGAAGGCGATCAGCTTTCGCCCCGATGAAAATAAAGGGCCAGTTATCGTTCTCATTGGACGTCGTGATACCGGTAAAAGTTTTCTCGTTCAGGACTTGATGTTTCACCACCAGGATATCCCCATTGGAACTGTCATCTCAGGGACAGAAGCCGGTAACGGTTTTTTCGCCGCACATGTACCCAAACTATTCATCCACGATGCGTATAACACCGCAATCATTGAAAATATTCTCAAGCGCCAAAAAGCAGTCCTGAAGCAGGTGAAGAAGGAACAGGATATGTATAAGAAGTCGTCCATTGATCCGCGTACATTTGTCGTATTGGATGATTGTCTGTATGACAACAAGTGGACGAAGGACGTGATGATGAGGCTTCTCTTTATGAACGGGCGTCATTGGAAGGTGATGTTAGTCATCACAATGCAATATCCCCTGGGTATCCCTCCAAATCTCCGCACCAATATCGACTACGTTTTTATCCTCCGTGAACCATATATTGCGAATCGTAGGCGAATCTATGACAATTATGCGGGTATGTTCCCCACTTTTGAGAGCTTTTGTCAGGTGATGGACCAGTGTACCGAGAATTTTGAGTGTCTCGTCATCAATAACAATGCGAAATCGAACAAATTACAGGACCAAATCTTCTGGTATAAGGCACAACAGCACGGGCCATTCAAGTTGGGCAGTAAGGAGTTCTGGGAAATATCCAAAAATCTCGGTTCTGACGACGAAGGAGAGCAGTCGTATGACCCTAATGCCTCGAAAACCAGTAAGGCGCCGAAGATTAACGTGAAGAAGAGTAAGTGGTGATGGGAAAGCGCTTCGCAATTCGGGGTAGCGGTTTGCCGAAATTAGCATTCAATAGAAAACCGCTTTTGTTATGACAAAATCATATTTACAAAATTAGCATTTTAACACTATGTTTTTGCTTTTAAAATTAAAAGCGACAACCAGTTCACCATTGCTTTCATAAATATCGCTTTCATTTATAAAAGCGACCAATCACATATTCACCGCTTTTATAAAATCCACTTTTGATTTATAAAAGCAACATTAACCGCCTATTTATCCGATTCAACACATCCGACAGGTCAAACCCTGCTTCGTTCGGATTGTAACGTATCATTGCGTAACCCTGATTCTTGATGAAGTCCTCTCTCACCGCCTCGTCCACAGCAGGTCTGTCGTGATGTCCGTATTCATCACATTCTATTACAATCAAATCGTCCGTGAAGCACAAATCTGTGAAATATGGTCCAATCTGAAACTGTCGGGACATTGCGCGTAAACCGCGATACGCATTTTCAATAAACCCGATGGTCTGCGCTTCAATACACATTGGGAATTTGACACACTTCACATTTTCAGACACATCTACAATATATTTACTTCTCAGCTTGAATGAGTTTTTCAGTAGTTCAAATGCGTCTTCTGTAAGCATATAGACGATTCGATTATGACCTCCGTGTTTTCTCGTATCGCCAACACCAGTAACTCGTGACTTTATATAATGGATATTCTCTCGGTAGTTCTTCTCCAAATGTAACGTTAAATGTATCTTTTGTGACTTGAAATGACAAACCAACTCCTCCAAATCACGCGTGAACTCGGGCATAATGTAAATACGATGTATTATATATTACAGTTCAGATGTACAATTGTTCAATTGTTCAATTTTATGAAAAAAAGCGTTTTCATAAAAGGCGGTTTATAATCCTAAAGTTGAAACAATCCGTTATCCAAGAACAAGGCGCAAACCCAATCATCGGTGTCCAACTTTCAACCACAGGCAAGAAAGTCGAAAAACGATTGGTCGCATCAAACCAAGTCCTCAAAACGTGGAATACGATCGCGAAAGCGTCAGAATCTGAAGGGTTTTCAACGGCCAAAATGAGTCGCAGCGTAAAAGACAAAACAGTCTTCAATGATTATTATTACTGTGTAGCGGTTTAATCTGTTCGATAAACCGTATTACTCGCAGTAATAATAATCGGACTTTCAAAAGTATATTATTCAAATACTATTTAACGTCGCCGACGTCGCCTTGTTCTAAGCTCACCGCTGCGCCCGCCAAGAATAGCGCATCGTATTATTGGTTTATTCTTACCGTTACCAGTCTTATAAATCTCATTAACAGATACAAATTCACCCATTCGAGTTGCGGTAATCCCGCGCGCAACTGCGGTCTTTTTCTTGCGTGTGACGACGGCATCTGCCAGCGTCATATGTGTTTTGGTGGATGAACCGTCGGGAATTGCGGTATAAAGCAAAATAAGTCGAGCAATTTCGTCATAGGATTTGACGACGCGCCGACAGGAGATATTTGCCGATTTCATATTGGACTTGAATACATCATAATCGAAATCAAGCGTATGGATGTGGTGTATAGGCTGTTTCTTGTCTTTATCTGGGATAATATCGACGCCCCATATTTCTTGATACGCCCATATCATCTGTGGTTGGTCCCAGTCAGGATAACTATTTGACGTGATTGCGTTGTCGATAAGGGACGCAAATACAAGACAAAAATGGATATTTCGGTGGACATTAAGTCGCGAGTCAGAGTCAGCGTCAGCGTCAGAATCCGCTTGTGCGGCCGCCGCCGCATTGCGCCGATGTTTCGACATTTCGACCAAAAATGGCAGAGATGATGTCTGACGTAATATTCCGATGAACCGATCATAATGCGGTTCTAATGCGGCCTTGCTTGTTATTTTAGAGAGGAATGTTCCCTGAGACGTTTTCGTATGAAATGCCGACTGCCGCGAACGTTTATATTTCCAGATTTCATCCAGTATCATATCTTTGTCGGTGATATCAGCCACACGTCCGAAATCAATTGCTCGTACATTATCCCGATTTTCCGTATCAATAAACCAATTTCCTTCGTGTGCGTCCACCAATTGTTTTTTCTGTTTACGCATACACAATAATTGAATTGCCGCAGCTCCTCGTGCGGCTGCCACTCGAAGCCGGGGAGTTTCTACACTTGATATCACTTTGTATGTATTTTCGCCCGTTCCACCCGCAGCGCGCGTATCATCGCCCACCATTTCCATACACATCATAACTACCGATGTTTTGTGTTTCGGTATTTGAGACAAAAAATATTCAAATACGCGAATCACTTTGGCGCGTTTGACTGTATCCGGTTTTCTCTGAATGGCCGATATCATACACCGGATATTATCCTCATCAAACTCGATTAAATCGCCGATAAGTGATGGCACCATTTTTTCACCAAGATGAAATGTCTGGTATAACTCATTGTGGTTTTTCTGCTCTACTGTTATTTCGTCTGTTTCCAAACTAGATTTGTCAATCGCATTATCATCGTCATCAGAATCATAGTCGGGGTCACTAGGTAACATAAGTTCAAGTTCGTCTAAATCCGCGTCATCAGGATCATTTCGTTTCATAACTATTTTCAATACAATCGATGATACTGCGACACCACCACTTCCAGCACGTTGTTTCTTTTTACCATTTACAGAAATATTATCACTTCGCATAAAAATATCACCATTTGCGTCAACAAGCCCATCTGGGCGATGAAGTACAAATATGAAACCGGCCATCGAACTAAATGTAAGTGGATTAATTACCGTATCGGCGCGCATCATTGATTCAATGATACATTTATTTATCGTATTACGAGTATTCTCTTTGTGTAAACAATAATATACTCCGCCACCTTTCATTATATTCGGTATCTTATATAATGAAATTATTTAATAATGGAATGGAATGGAATGGAATGGAATCCTTAATCAACTTCAGTCAATTTCTTCACATTAGACCCAGAGTCCGCCTCCGCCCCCGCCCCCGACGAGGCCAACCGTGACAACCCGTGGTCACTATTCTTATCCATAACGACATCCTCGCTCTCAAACAGCTCCTTGCGCATCTCTTCTACGGTCATAGAAACAGACGCCGTCTCGTCACCCGCATTCCAAATACCACCACCGACACTCTCGCCCGCACTGCTTGCGCTCTCATCGTGAACGCGTGGCTTTGCGTCCACCAACGTCTCACCATCTTTTGCCAACATTTGCGTGAGCTTATTCCCGCTATCCTTCGCCAACTTGATATTTTCCTGAATCGCCTTTGCCTTTGTATCCTTGACACGCTTCTCAAACTCAGTCTTGGCCTGATCTTCATTCTTCTTCTTCTCCGCCATCAACTGGTTCAATGTCTCCTCCATATACTCAACCCGACCCGTCTTATACGCCTCTGGATGAAAGGGAACCCACAAACCAACAGGACCAACGAACACGTCGTGGTTAGGATCCACCTCACGCAACATCTGACAACGCAGCTCAGCCTCCTTCTGTGACCCGAACACACCACGCACCTTCAAACCACGTATGGATGTCTGGAAATTGTGCTTCTCGCCAAACTCATTATCTAGGTCATCCTCGTGCTTATCTAGGAAAGTCTTATATTCATCATAAATATTCGTCTTTTGAAGAGTGACCTTCTCCTCTTTAGCAAACTCCTGAAAATCCTCCGAAATCTTGTCAAAATTCACGTGATATTTGAATGAAACAAAGTTAAGGAATTGGACGAACTTCTCCATCGACTTTTGATAGTCCCAATAATGAAGGAACTTCTCAAAAAAGAAATGGTCCTTTTGCTTCAAAATAGGTTCTGGAGAAACAAAAGACAAGCAGGCGAACTTTTGACCGGCAATTGGCTTGTCCTCTTCCAACAAATCAATATATTTCGGGTTAACGGTGCCAGACTTGCTTTGTTTAAGTTCAACACCGAGTGGTGCGGATGAATCAGGTGAAGTTGCGTACATTGAATGAATAAACGACGATATAATATACTACATTATAGATATTTAAGTGTTTTAAACGCATTGTTTTTAGAATATATTCATTCTATTCATTCTATTAATGGTAATTCATAAATAATAATTTCTTTCCATTATTTATAATAATATTTCAAAATGACCGCTGGAGTTTTTGATTTAGGCGAACTCGTGAAGAGAACCATTAAGTATTTGGTGGAGGGTGTTATGGTGGCTATCGCCGCTTATGCTATCCCTAAACGCAGTTTGTCGTTTGATGAGGTTGCGCTTATCGCACTGACTGCCGCTGCAACCTTTAGTATCTTGGATACTTATGTCCCCAGTTTGGCTGTATCCGCCAGGACCGGTGCTGGTTTCGGTATCGGTGCCAACCTCGTCGGCTTCCCCACCCCTCTCCGCGTGTAAAATTGCGTAGCAAGTGCGCCGTCGCCGCAACGACGTCGAATACGACTGTAATATATATTTAACCCAGTATATATTACAGAATTATGGTAGTTTTACCAAAATTAAACGAGTTCCGGACATTTATAGGATTGCCGCCTCCGAAAAATGAAAGCGGCGCTGTCACCGAAATGCGTCAACGATTTGGTTCATATTATTATCATATTGTCGAACGCGACCCAGACCGATACCGAATATTTATTGCTTTAGGAATAACATATATTCTTGTCTTGCTCGTCCAACAAAAGCGGTATTATTGGTGGTATCCCACATTTAATCTTACGATATCTGGGTTCGGTAAAATGTATCCCGACAGTAAGACCGAGATAAATACTGTCATCACAGAATATATTATGAAACGAATGCCAAGCGATGTTGCGTTTTTTCGGCTTACGGATTTGAATCCTGCGGCCGCATTTACAACTGTAATCAGACCAGAAGAAATGTCTGTCGACGAAATGGACCGTATTCTGACGGGTATGCGTGTAACGTTTATTACATTAATGCTGAAACGAATATATAATCGCGCGCGACCGGCGCTTGTCGCACCCGAAGTCATCAATGAAGCGAATGGTACATTATTACACTCTGATTCAGCAGATACACCCGCATATCCGTCAGGTCACGCAGTCCAGACGTATTATTTAGCTAAGATACTGTCGCGGAAATTTCCCGCCAAAACGCAGGCACTAATGGAGGTCGCGACTAAGTGTGCGAATATCCGGATTATGGCGGGACTTCATTATCCAAGCGATCGTGATTTCGCGTGGTGGGTAGTTGACCATTATTTGACGGAGGTCTAGCGCCAGCCGTCACCGCCTCCTATTCGGAGCCGGATTCTTTGGCTACCCACCATCACCGCCTCCTATTCGGAGCCGGATTCTTCGGCTACCCGCCGTCACCATCACCGCCTCCTATTCGGAGCCGGATTCTTTACCAAGTCCAGCATCAATTTCTCATAATCCACAAAATGGTTCTCTATATCACTATACCCTGGCCGCTGTGTGACGCAAATCGGAGTAATGAGATACCAGTGGTCCGCGCGCTGAAGTTGTTTCCAATACGCATCGCACGCAAACGAACTTTCATTTCCTGGATTGGATTCAAGTTGCGCAACACCTTCTTCAAAATTGCGAAGAAGTGTATCATAATACCGACTACATACCAAATAGCATCCAGTCGTCTGGCAATTCGCAATTCGAAAACAGCACGGCGATTCTATTTTAAATGGTGGGTAATTATTCCCCGAAAAAAGCACGACATCCCAATTATCTTGAAAGTTCGATAAAAAAGAGGTCACCTGAGTCGAGAGAATCTCCGGATGTTTCACCAGCGCATCATCTTCCATAATAAGAATGTGATCCCATCCATTTTGTTTGGCGAATCGAATACACTCGATATGGCTTTTGGAGCACCCTATCGCCCCACGATCGTGCTTAATGGCCGAAAAACGCGTAATTGGGAAAAATGTATATTCATTCGGATAATCCTGATATAATTCTTCAAAGTGCGACTCGAATTGCGCACGACGGTCGGGTCGTGAATCCAGATTGATATATATCGCGTGTTTTATATCTGAAAATCGCCGGAGTGGTGACGGGCGCAATGTATCCATTTAATCCAGCTAATATGGATAATAATATAAATAAATATAGTTTATTTCTACTAATTATTAACATCAATATTTATATTTTAATTATGCCAAATTCGATAAAGATAAACGTAAATGTAAACATAACATTTTCAACGTGTTGGTATAATTTAAAAAATCGTCACGGAACATCACAACACCTATTATGGATGCGTGGTTTTATCCGTATTGTAAACGGTTTTTTTCTTGTTATTTACACGGACGAAGAATCGTCAAAATTAATTATAGATGAAATTGAAAAAATAGACAATAACATTTCGAAAAGAAGAATTAAGGTTGTTGTTAAACTGTTTACTGAATTTTATAATTATAAACACGTTGATTATTGGATAAACAACAACAACAATCCTGTATGTAAATTATATGATATAGCTGACTGGCGCTTGAATATGTTATGGTGTGAAAAAGTTCATTTTGTAAACGAAACAATCGACCGCCAGTATTTTAATACAGAATATTATGGATGGTGTGATATTGGATATTTTCGCGATACGCTGATACCGCAATATACATTTTTAGATATGCCGAATACTTATACTAAAATGATACGTGATGAATGGCCTAATCCTGCGAAAATAAACGCATTAGATAAAACCCGTATTTATTATGGATGTAATACGAGTCCGGACTCGACGCCTCTAGCTTTAAAATATTATTCCGAACATTTCCATTCATCTAATTTAAATAAAGAAACTGGACTCCCGGTAATAAAATATAATAAACAAGCACATTATATTTCTGGTGGGTTTTTTATAACTGGTCGTGAAAAAATGAAATGGTGGGTGAATACATTTCAATCTACACTTGAAAAATATATCTTACATAATGAGGTGATACAAGATGACCAACAATTGATCGCGGATTGTATTTTTACACAGAATTCTGATATTAATGATAAGGATTTTTGTATTATAAAAGTAAACGAAACAAAACCAGATAAACTATGGTTTATGTTTCGACATTTGTTATTATGATGAAACGACGAACCGAATCAATTTAAAACCATAATTATTTATAATACAATCTAATCCGCAATAATGATAACTGCGACGATTATGGGTGGGTTGGGAAATCAACTGTTTCAGATTTTTGCGACTATTGCCGCCGCACTACGAAACAATGATACATTTTTCTTCTTACAACAAGAGGAAATATCTGGACATCCTGGGCATCCTCGTTTTACGTATTGGTCCACATTATTTCGTGGATTGCGTTCTTATCTTACTCCATCAAATACCACCACCTATAAATTGTTTCAGTCCTTACCGACTTGGAATGAAATCGGGTTTCATTATACACCAATTCCAACCGAGACATTGAAATACCCCAAGCCGCTTCGTCTTCACGGTTATTTTCAAAGCGAAAAATATTTCGCGGATAAATACGTGGATGTATGTGATCTGATTCAACTCCAACAACAGAAATCCTGGATAACACAAATGTATTCAAATGAATCGTGGAGCGGAGATTACACGGGAAGTCCAACAAAAAAACGTATATTGGTAAGCACGCATTTTCGTATAGGTGATTCTGTTTTGAATTTACATATACATCCAGTTATGTCTGTAGAGTATTTTTATCGAGCGATTTCGCGTATCGCAGCAGAGACTTCTGTCTCCGACGCATTGACTGTTCTCGTATTCTACGAGCCGTGTGATAAGGATATTATTGTTAGACAAGTCAGTGAATTAAAACAATTATGTGCGACAGACATAAACGGTCCAGCCTACGGGCGTGATATCCAATTTCATTTCGTGCGTGATACAATAGTGGATTGGCAGCAGATGCTTTTAATGAGCGTTTGCGACCATAATATCATTGCGAATAGCACATTTAGTTGGTGGGGTGCGTATTTCAACGCAAATCCTGCGAAAATCGTTTGCTATCCAAGTATTTGGTTTGGACCTGCTGTGGCGCATAATACGAAGGACTTGTGTCCTGAATCGTGGACGAAAATAGAGGCGACGGTGATCGCGAACTTTTGAATGAGTTTAATAATTATATTTATATTTATATATTTTATAATTATTAGATGGCGAATTACAAAAAGACGCGTCGTAACGGTCGTTCTAAACGACAAAAAAGGAGGTCGTTGAAACGGAATAATAGGAAATCTAGGACGGTGATGAGGGGGGGGGGGGTTTGGAGGAAGGGGGGGTGGTTTTGGAAGGGGGGGAAGGGGATACCCGGTGAGAAACCTCTGGCAAGGTATGAGGTATTAGTAGAATATCATTCACTACAAGATTTGTCAGTTTTG
>Ga0114964_10001701_pt1 | contig 15934 bp, 11 predicted proteins | sample C_131016_MF_Meta_FD_92638 | JGI IMG/M metagenome (GOLD analysis project Ga0114964, IMG submission 92638) | Freshwater microbial communities from Lake Croche, Canada to study carbon cycling - C_131016_MF_MetaG | ecosystem: Environmental > Aquatic > Freshwater > Lake | place: Lake Croche, Canada... | reverse complement strand
GCCTGCCCCCGCGCGGCATCAGCCCAGTGCACTGCTTGCAGCATGGTGGAGGTGGCACTGTCTGGGCTTGGGGGGGACGCGCTAGCGCTTTGGTAATCCACAGCGGACGCGTGCGCACCGCTGGCAAGAGAAGACGGGTCATTAGGGCTCATGGATAATCCATTGTCCTTCTTTTTGCGCACCTACCTTGCCCTCTTCCTCGTTCATGCCTCCAACTCACCGCTTGCGACCCGCCTTAGCGCGCGATGGGAAGGCGAGGATCCTGATTCAGGCAGGGCTAGGGGCCGCCTTGGCATGCCTGGCAATAGCCGCCAGCGCCCAAGCCGCAAAGGCAGGGACACCAGGCCCGGTCAGCCTGATGGACACCACAGGCCAGAAAACCTGGATCTACCTGTCTGGCGACAAGCTCAGCGGCCATGCCGACAAGGAGGTGCTGCTGGAAGGAAACGCGCAAATGCAGCGCTCCGACTCGAAGATCAGCGCCGACCGCCTCCGTTACGACCAGCGCACCGACCGCATGCAAGCCCAAGACCATGTGCGCATTGAACGCAACGATCGCATTTATACCGGCAGCTACCTGGACATGGATGTAGAGCGCTTTGAAGGCTTTTTCACCCAGATTACCTACGATCTGGGCGGCGAGAAAGGACACGGCGAAGCACTGCGCGCTGATTTTGCAGATAAAAACCATATGACGGCCCAGCAGGGCACCTACACCACCTGCCGCCGCAAACCCGGGCCCGCATGGGTACCCGAATGGGTGCTGACCGCGACCCAGCTCAACATTGACAATGAAGAAGAAATTGGCAAAGCCCAGGGCGCTTATTTGCACTTTCAGGGTGTGCCGGTGCTGCCGGTGCCACCCTTTAGTTTTCCCATTACGGAAAAACGCAAATCGGGCTTTTTGCCACCGCTATTTGGCATCGACAGCGCCAACGGATTTGAACTGGCCACCCCGTACTACTTCAACCTCGCACCCGATTACGACCTGACGGTGACGCCCAACTTCATGAGCAACCGAGGGGTGAATATAGAAAACCATTTGCGCTATCTGGAGCCAAACTATTCCGGGGAAGTAAAACTGGCCTATATGCCGGGCGACCGGTTGCGTGGTCAGGACCGCGTCGCCTTAGCGCTGACACACAACACGCAGATACCCAGCCCCATCGGAAACATTTCCATCGCCGCCAATATCAGCCGCGTCGCCGATGACAACTATGGGACTGACTTTAGTACCAGCACTATTTTTCAAGGCGCGCTTGCATTGGGCGGCACCGCACGTCAATTACCGGCAGACCTGACGGCAGGCTGGGGCCGTGGTGATTTGTCCTCCATGCTCAAAGTGCAAAAGTGGCAGGGCCTGCAAATCATTACGCCTTATGACCGGGTTCCGCAATGGACCTTGCGCTATGCCCAAAGCAATGTGCAAGGTGTTGACTGGTCGGTAGACACCGACTTCACCCAATTTGAAGGTGACCGTACGCTTACCCGCCAGCCCAATGCGCAACGCGGGTTTGCGTGGGCCCAAATCAGCTACCCCCTAATCTGGCCGGCTTTTTACCTCACGCCCAAACTGCAAACCCATGCGGCACGCTACCAATTTGACGCCCCTATTAACAACCAGCAATCAAGCAACAGCCTGGTCAGCACCTTCAGCCTGGATGCAGGCCTTACCTTTGAACGCAACACCGAAATTTTGGGTCTGAATCTGCTGCAAACCCTGGAGCCGCGGGCCTTTTATGTGTACACGCCGTATACCGACCAAAGTCTGCTGCCCAATTACGATACCGCGGCGCAGGACCTCAATTTGACGGCCATTTTTACCGAGAACGCCTATGTCGGCCACGACAAAATCTCCGATAACAATTTGCTGACTCTGGGCCTGACGACGCGGTTTTTAAACCCGGACTCCGGCGCCCAATTGGCCAGTTTTGGCATTGCGCAGCGCTTACGTTTTGAAGAGCAGAAAGTGACTCTCTTTCCCGGACAAACGCCAGCGGCCACCGGACTGAGCGATATTTTGCTGGGTTCGCGCTTGAACCTGGGGGATCGCTGGGTACTGGACGCTGCCACGCAATACAACATCCAGACCCAACAATCGGTGCGCTCGGTCATCGGTGGCCGCTACCACGGGGGCGACTTCCAGACACTCAACGTCGCTTACCGCTCGCAATTGAACTTAAGTGAGCAAGTGGACATCAGCTGGCAATGGCCGCTCAGTGGTCTCTGGGGCGCAAAGGGCGGGGTAGCCGATTCAGACGTCGGGCGCTACTACGGGCTCGGTCGCGTGGCCTACAGTTTGCGCGACCAGCAGCTGGTCGATAGCCTTCTGGGGCTGGAGTACGATGCGGGCTGCTGGATTGCCCGTGTCGTCTATAGCCGCACGCCCGTCACGCCCCAAACCGCAAACTCCAAGCTGATGTTCCAAATGGAGTTAGTGGGCTTTACGCGACTTGGAATTGACCCCTTCAAGACCCTAACCGATAGCATCCCACGCTACCAGTACCTTCGCTGAGGCGTTTTTACAATTGCTTATTCACTTTTTACCCTCAATCGTATGAAGACGCCTGTATGGATTTTTTCTCTTTTGCTGGCCCTCAGCGCAGCAGGCCATGCACAGACTGCGCCGAGCAACGATTACATTGTTGCGCTGGTCAATTCCGAGCCCATCACCCATGCCGAGCTGGAAAGCCAAATCCGGCAATTGGTGGAAAGCCGCGGGCCACAGTCTGGACCGCTTCCGCCCGCTGCAGAGCTTCGGACCGCTGTGCTGGAGCGCATCATCGTGGAACGCGCCCAACTCCAGCTGGCCAGGGAGACGGGCGTACGGGTGGACGCGGCTGCTATTGACCAGGCGGAAGCCAATATCGCTGTCCAAAATCAATTGGACGTCGTGCAACTGCGTGCCAACCTCGAGCGGCGTGGAACCACACCATTGGCGTTTCGTCAGCAATTGCGCGATCAACTTCTGATCAACCGCTTGCAAGAGCGCGAATTGGAGACGCGGATCAAAATCAGCGATGCCGATGTAGAGGCCGCCATGGCGGCACGCAAAGAATCGGCCAGCGACCCCCAAAACCAGGAAGTCAATCTCGGCCATTTGTTCCTGGCCCTGCCGGAAAACCCCAGTGCTGCGGCCGTCAACCAAGCCCAGGAGCGGGCGCAAAAAATTCTCGAGCGGCTAAAAGCTGGGGACTCCTTTGAGGCGCTGGTACAGGAATTTTCAGCGGCCGAACGCAGCAATGCCGGGCAAATGGGCTTTCGCCGGACTGACCGCTACCCCCCTTTGTTCATCAATGCAAGCCAGGCGCTAGCGGTGGGTGCGGTGTCGCAATGGGTGCGCTCCGATGCAGGCTTGCATTTGCTCAAAGTTTTGGAGCGACGCGTCAATGGACTTTCCGACACCCAGGTACAGCACCACGCACGCCATATTCTGCTGCGGCCCAATGCGACCTTGACGCAGGAACAAGCCATTAAACAACTCGCCGTAGTGCGCGAGCGCATTCTTGCGGGCGCTACCAGCTTCGAGGCGCAGGCGCGCGCACTCTCGCAGGACGGCAGCGCAAGCCAAGGCGGTGATTTAGGCTGGGCTACCCCCGGTATGTTTGTTACCGAATTTGAACAAGTGCTCCTGCGCCTGCGGGAAAAAGAAATTGCCGAGCCTCTGGTATCGCGCTTTGGGGTGCACCTGATTGAACTCTTAGAGCGCCGCAATGTAGATCTGACCCCTTCCCAACTGCGCGAGCGCGAACGCAACCTGCTGCGGGCCAAGCGTGCAGACGAGGCCTTTGAGGCCTGGGTCCGCGACGTGCGCGGCCGCGCTTTCGTTGAAATCCGTGATCCGGGATAAGCCGGTGGCAGGGGCATTGCCGCTGCTGCAGGTAATCATTGATGCAACATATACCGCGTAAGCGCTTTGGCCAGCATTTTTTGAGCGACGCCGGCGTGATCGACGCCATCGTGCAGGCCATATCTCCGCAAGCCGGTCAGGCGATGGTGGAAATTGGTCCGGGTCTGGGGGCTTTGACGCAGCCCCTGGTGGAGCGCTTGGGCGCGCTGACGGTCATCGAGCTGGACCGTGATTTGGCGGCGCGCTTACGCACGCATGCGCATTTGCAGGTGATCGAATCCGATGTGCTGCGCGTTGACTTTAGCGCCATTAGCGAAGCAGCTCGGCCAAATCGCCTGCGGGTAGTGGGTAACTTGCCCTACAACATTTCAACGCCGATTTTGTTTCACCTGCTCGACTTTGCGGCCTGCATAGAAGACCAGCACTTCATGCTGCAAAAAGAAGTGGTGGACCGGATGGTGGCCACGGCGGACACTGCTGATTTCGGGCGCCTGAGCGTGATGCTGCAATGGCGTTACCAGATGGAAAACGTATTAGCCGTTGGCCCCCAAAGTTTTACACCACCGCCACGGGTTGACAGCGCCATAGTGCGCATGCTGCCGCTGGCTGCGCCGGCACTGCCCCATGCCGCACTCTTGGGGCCCTTGGTGCAAGCGGCCTTTAGTCAAAGACGCAAGCTACTGCGGCACACCTTGGGTGCCTATTTAGAAAAACACCATTTCTCTGGGAGCTTTGATTTGCAAAGGCGCGCACAAGAGGTTCCGGTTACGGAGTACATCGCACTGACGCAGCAACTTGCGCTACAAATGGGCTGATTAAGCCTCTACACGCACCGGGATGCAGAGGCGGTAACCTTTGCCGCGCAGCACCTTGATGCTCGCCCCGCCACCCAAGATTGGTGATAGTTTTTGGCGTACCCGGCTGATCAATTGTTCAATGCGTACTTTGTTGACTTGCTCGGACGCATCCGCATCTCCCAGCACTTCATTGAGTCGGTAAAAACTCAGCAAACGCGCCGACAAAGCCAACTCGTGCAACAACAGACATTCGCGCCCGGTCAGTTCAATGGCCCGGCCGCCGGGCGGCACGATTTTGTGACCCTGAAAATCCAAAATCCACGCTTTATCTTGCGCAATAGGAGCGACACGGCGGCACACACTTTTGAGTACGGTGCTGACCTCTTCGGCACCTGCCGGCTTGGTCAGAAAGACGTCGGCCCCCGCTTCGTAAGCCTCTTTGCGATCTATGGTGCGCACCCTGCCAGTCAAGACCACTACCCCCATGCGGGGATAGGCTAGCTTCACGCGCTTAATAATTTCAATACCATCTTCGTGTGGCAAGTTCAAATCGACCAAAATTGCGTCGGGCTTGTGGGCGTTGATTGCGTTGCTTAGGCGCTCACCATCTTCAAGAGCCGCGACATGAAAACCATCATCGGATAAATGATCTGCCAAACCCTGACGCAGCTCTGCGTTGTCTTCTACGATGATGATGTTAAACAAGCTTCGCTCCGCAAAGTAAATCAGGGCGGAACATAACTAATGCACGCCTTTGAGACTGACCAATTCTGAAGCGCGCGGCCCTGTATGAACCTGCGTGGGAATGCGCGCCTTCGCTACGAGCCGAAGCCCGCCAGTGGCATGAAAAAGCAATAGGCTTGGGGCGCTGTGGGGGGGAGGAGGGCGGCATAAAAGCGCTTCATGTTCCATCAAGTGCTCTCGGTGTTCGACGCTCGTTGCGGCGGGGCTGTGCACAAGCCGCTTCAGCGACCATGGTGCATTGTAACCAAAATCAACTTTGGTTGATTTTTTTAGAGGGTGCAATTTTTCTAAAAATTCGCTAGCATGAACTGTTGATAAAAAATGAAAGAGGCAAAAATCATGCAGTTGGAACAAGATTTCCTTATTGAGAGGTATCCCGAAGGGGACTCCCATCACGCATTTGATGCCGGCTCGGCCCGCGCCAGGGGTCGCAATGTCTTGCGCCATACCTACGAGGTCAGCTATTCCGGCTTAATTGGGCCGGAGGCCAGGCTTTACCTATACCAACAGATTTTTACAGCGGCCAAAGGCCGTATGACGCTGGAAATCGGGCATCACGCCGTCTGGTGGGGCGACCCAAACGACCACAGTTATGGGGGAGCAAAACAAACCCTAGAGCGCCTTGCCTTTGGCACCGTGGGTGTTTGGCTTAGTCCGATAGAAAAATACCAAAAATCGGTAATCCGCGCGCACAATTTGCGCCAATACGGAATCGTCAGGGTTGTTTTTCCACTCGATTGCCTATCGACTGCGCTTGCATTTTGCGAGAGTCAACGACCGCGGTGATGATGAGCTGGCTGGCCTGGGCGAACACTTGTGCCCGCAGCAACAAGTCATTTTTGGGCAGCAATTCGATCAGGGCATCGAGGCCGACCCCAGCAATCTGCTGGGGTTGCCGATCGGGCTCATCCTCACCGGTTAAAAGCCAGAGCCTGGAAATGCCAAGGAAGGCCGCGGCCTTCTCATTGTTGACGGCGCTTAATTTTCGCTCCATGCCCGCCGAGCCATTGAGAACCATGCCAACCGCTTGGGGGGATACGCCCAGTGCCGCAGCCAATTGCTTGCGCGTTTTCCCGGCGCGGTGGAGCGCATTTTGCAGTCTTTCACCATAATTCATGCCTGAATTATGCGTCACTTTTAAAGTCTTGTTGCTTCGCATTTACTAGGTTTTAGAAAAATTAAAGCTTTTGTAAGTAAAAAGAGGATTTTGGACGGCTCGATCACACCGCAGGCATCCGCATACCCATTCGCCAGTGGGTCGCCTGCCTAGGCCATTCGGCCCGTCACCAAGTTAAGCGCCGCACTACTATGCTGCGACTTCGAACACTCCATACACTTGCCCTCTTTGCGCTCTTGAGCCCCTCACCTATGCACACGCCTACGCCTTTGTACCGCAGCCGCACCTTCTTCCTCAGTCTGGTCTGCACCGCGGTGCTTATTGCATGTGGCCCCAGCGCCGCGCCGCCCGCCGGGCCGCCGGGAGCGGGCATGCCGCCTGCGCAAGTGGGCGTGGTCACTGTCGCCCCCGGCGACTGGGGCCTGAGCACCGAGCTGCCCGGACGCCTAGAGGCCTCGCGCCTGGCCCAGGTGCGGGCACGGGTGGCCGGAATCGTGCAGCGCCAACTATTCAACGAAGGCAGTTTTGTGCAGGCCGGTCAGCCGCTGTTTGAGATTGACGCCAGCACCTACAAAGCCAGCGTGGATGGCGCGCTGGCGAACCTGGCCAAAGCGGAGGCCAATGCCCTGCAAGCCCATGCCCTGGCCGAGCGCTACAAACCCTTGGTAGAGGCCAAAGCAGTGAGCCAGCAAGAATGGGTGGCTGCGCAAGCGGCCCACAAGCTAGCCCAGGCGGACATTGGCGTGGCCACGGCAGCACTGCAAAGCGCGCGCATCAACCTGAACTTTGCCTCGGTCACCGCGCCAATTGCCGGTACCGTCGGGCGGGCACTGGTCACCGTGGGAGCGCTCGTCGGCCAAGGCGAGGCTACGCCCTTGGCCCTGATCCAACAGACCAACCCCATGTTCATCAACTTCACCCAATCGGCCGGCGAGGTGATGAAACTGCGCAAGGCCTTGGAGTCGGGGCAGCTCAAACGTGCTGGCGGCGCGCAGGCCGCCAGTGTGCGCCTGGTCTTGGAAGATGGCAGCGAGTACCCGCGCCCGGGACGCTTGTTGTTTTCCGACCTGACGGTAGATGCAGGTACCGGGCAAATTACCTTGCGTGCGGAAATTCCCAACCCCGATGGCGCGTTGCTGCCCGGCCTGTATGTGCGGGTGCGGCTGGAGCAGGCGGTTGCCAGCAACGCCATCGCGCTGCCGCAACAAGCGGTGACCCGCTCGCCCCAGGGCGACGTGGTGATGGTGGTCGACGCCCAGGGCAAAGTAGCGCCGCGCCCGGTGAAGATTGGCGGGCAACGCGGCAACCAGTGGATCGTGACCAGCGGCTTGCAAGCCGGTGAACAGGTGATGGTTGACGGCTTCCAAAAGCTGCGCGGCGATGCGCCGGTCAAGACCGTGCCCTGGGTGCCGCCCGCGAGCACGGCGACGGCACCCGGCGCCTCGGGCGCGCCCGCCCCGGCCGCTTCGGCTAGCAGCCGTTAAAAGGGCGCACCATGGCCGCCTTTTTTATTCAACGCCCGATTTTTGCCTGGGTGATCGCGCTTTTCGTGATGGTGATGGGCGCAGTGGCCATCACCCAATTGCCGATTGCCCAGTACCCGCCGGTAGCGCCGCCCTCCATCGTGGTCTCTGCGGTCTATCCCGGCGCCTCAGCGCAGACCTTGGAAGATGCAGTGCTTTCGGTCATCGAGCGCGAGATGAATGGCGCACCGAATCTGATTTATATGGAGTCGGTGGCGCAGGCGGACGGTTCGGGCAACATCACCCTGAGTTTTCAGCCGGGCACCAACCCGGACTTGGCCCAGGTCGATGTGCAAAACCGACTGGCCCGCGCCAGCGCGCGCCTGCCCTCCACCGTGACGCAGCAAGGCGTGCGGGTGGACAAGGCGCGGACCAACTTTTTGCTTTTTGCCATCATCAATTCCGACGATCCGAGCCTCACTCCGGTGGCCTTAGGCGATTACGCTTCGCGCAACATCCTGCCTGAATTGCAGCGCGTACCCGGCGTGGGCCAGGCGCAACTGTTTGGCACCGAGCGCGCCATGCGGATTTGGATAGACCCCGCCAAACTGAGCGGCTTTAATTTGTCCGTTGGCGATGTCAACAACGCCATCCGGGCGCAAAACGCGCAAGTCTCCGCCGGTGAAATCGGCAGCCTGCCCAATATCGCAGGCCAGGGCATTGCCGCCACCGTGATCGTAAAAGGGCAACTTGAATCACCGGCGCAATTTGGCAATGTGGTGCTGCGCGCCAATGCCGATGGCTCGGCCGTGCGCTTGCGCGATGTGGCGCGCATTGAACTAGGCGCACAGTCCTATGCCACTTCGGCGCGTTTGAACGGCAAACCGTCCACCGGCATCGGCATCCAACTCTCACCCACCGGCAATGCCATGGCGACCGCCAAAGCGGTGCGCGCGCGCATGCAGGAGTTGGAGCGCTTTTTCCCCAAAGGAATGAATTGGACCATCCCCTACGACAGCTCGCGTTTTGTCGATATATCTATCCGCCAGGTAACCGAGACTTTGCTCATCGCGGTGGCACTGGTGTTTCTGGTGATGTTTTTGTTTCTGCAAGACTGGCGCTACACCATCATCCCGACCATTGTGGTGCCCATCGCCTTGCTAGGCACCATGGCTTGCTTGCTGGCACTGGGCTTTTCTATCAACGTGCTGACCATGTTTGGCATGGTGCTGGTCATCGGCATTGTGGTCGATGATGCGATTGTGGTGGTGGAAAACGTAGAGCGCATCATGAGCGAGGAGGGCCTCGCGCCTGCCGATGCCACACGCAAAGCCATGGGCCAGATCTCCGGCGCGATCGTGGGCGTGACGGTGGTTTTGATTTCGGTGTTTGTGCCGCTGGCGTTTTTCAGCGGCTCGGTAGGCAATATTTACCGCCAGTTCGCGGCGGTGATGGGTATCTCGATTGCGTTCTCTTCGTTCTTTGCGCTTTCGCTCACACCCGCTTTATGCGCTACCTTGCTCAAGCCAGTAGAGGCCGGGCACCACCATGCCAAGCGCGGATTTTTTGCTTGGTTTAACCGCGGCTTTGCAAGTACCGCCAAGGGCTATGAGCGCGGCGTGGCACGCATGCTTCCCAAAGCGGCGCGTTATCTGGTGGTGTATGCCGCAATTTTGGCCGGCGTGGCGGTGGTCTATATGCGCCTGCCCAGTTCATTTTTGCCTAACGAAGACCAAGGCACCATGTTGGTAAACGTGCAACTGCCGCCCGGCGCCACGCAAGAGCGCACGCGCGCGGTGATGCAACAGGTGGAGGGCTTTATGCTCCAACAGCCCGAAGTGCAAAGCATGGTCAGCGTGCTGGGCTTTAGCTTTTCCGGTCTGGGGCAAAACGCGGCCCTGGGCTTTATTACCCTGAAAGACTGGAAAGAGCGGCCCTTACCCGCCAATGCAGCACAAGCGGTGGCCGGGCGGGCCTTTGGCGCGCTGGCCGGGATCCGCGATGCGTTTATCTTTCCCTTGAGCCCGCCGCCGATTCCTGAGCTGGGCACGGCCTCCGGTTTTAATTTTCGACTGCAAGACCGGGGCGGCATGGGACACGATGCCTTGCTGGCCGCGCGCAACCAGTTGCTGGGCATGGCCTCCCAAAGCAAGGTGCTGGCGCAAGTACGCCCGGACGGGCTGGAAGATGCGCCGCAATTGCAAGTGGATATTGACCGCGACAAAGCGCAGGCACTGGGTATAAATTTTGACGCCATCAACAACGTCATTTCCAGCGCTTTGGGCTCGGCCTATATCAACGACTTCCCCAACGCCGGTCGCTTGCAGCGGGTAGTGGTGCAGGCTGACGCGCCTGCGCGCATGCAGCCTGACGATTTGCTGCGCCTGTCGGTGCCCAATGCGCGCGGGCAGTTGGTGCCCTTCTCGGCCTTTGCCAGCACGCGCTGGATTAAAGGCGCGATGCAAACCATCCGTTACAACGGCTACCCTGCCATGCGCATCGGCGGCAGCGCAGCGCCGGGCTTTAGCACCGGCGACGCGATGGCCGAAATGGAGCGTCTAATGGCGCAACTGCCCGCCGGATTTGGCTTTGAATGGACCGGTTTGTCGCGCGAAGAAAAGCTCGCCGGTTCGCAATCTGCAGCGCTGTACAGCTTTGCGATTTTGGCGGTGTTTTTATGCCTGGCGGCTTTGTATGAAAGCTGGTCGATTCCACTGGCCGTGATTTTGGTGGTGCCGCTGGGCGTGCTGGGTGTGTTGTTGGCCACGCTGCTGCGCGGCTACGCCAACGATGTGTACTTCCAGGTGGGCCTGATCACCATCATCGGTTTATCGGCCAAAAACGCGATTTTGATCATTGAATTTGCCAAGGACTTACAAGCCCAAGGCAAAAACGTGATCGAAGCCGCACTGGCCGCTGCGCATATGCGTTTTCGCCCTATCGTGATGACCTCCATGGCATTTACCCTGGGCGTGCTGCCGCTGGCGATTGCCAGTGGCGCCGGATCAGCCAGCCAGCGCGTCATCGGCACCGGCGTGATTGGCGGCATCCTGACCGGCACCAGCCTGGCCGTGGTGTTTGTGCCGTTGTTTTTTGTGCTGGTCCGCGGACTGTTCAAAGGCAGCGCCCGCCAGCACGAGGTGCATGCGGCACAAGCTGCGCACATGGGAGTGCACAGCGATGAATAAGTACGTCCACACCACCGCCTTGGCCATTCGGTGCTTGCCCTTAGGCGCCGCGCTCGTGGCAGCGCTACTGACCGGCGGATGCAGCATGCCCCTACAGCCGTCCGTCTTGCCCCAGGCACCCGTGCCCGCGCAATGGCCCGCCGGCATGGGCGCGCCAAGTAGCGCTAGCAGCCAAGCAGCAACACCGGCTGCCGCGCTGCCCAATTGGCAAAGTTATTTCAAAGACCCGGACCTGGCGGCCCTGATACGTATCGCGCTAGATAACAACCGCGATGTGCGCATCGCGGCGGCCACTATGACGCAGGCACGGGCGCAATTAGGCCTGCGCGCTGCAGATGAGCTACCCAACGTCAACCTGGGCGCGGGCGCCTCGCGGGCGCCCAATGCCTTTGGCAATATGTCCACGCTGTTCAATGCCGGCTTGTCGGTCACGGCCTATGAGTTTGATTTTTTTGGCCGCGTAGCCGGCTTGAAAGAGCAAGCCCTGGCCCAGTACCTGGCCAGCCAGGAAGCCAGCCGCACCGCGCAAATTAGCTTAATCAGCATGGTGGCGCAAAGCTGGTTGGCTCTGCAAACCGATGAAGCGCTGCTGGCCAGCACGCGCCAGTTGTTGGTGTCGCGTGAGCGCACTTTGCAATTGGTTCAGTTGCGCCACCAGCAAGGTGTGGCATCGGATATAGACCTACAACAGAACCGCGCGCTGCTGCAATCGGTGCGCGTCGCGCTGGGCCCTTTGCAGCGCCAACGCATGCTCGATGAAAGCACACTGGTATTGCTGCTGGGGCAGGACATTCCTGCGGCGCAAAAGCAGGCGCTGGGGCAAGCCAGCTTGGCGCGCACCCGTATGGCTGAGCTGGCACCTGGCATCCCTTCGCAGGTGCTGACGCAGCGCGCCGATATCCGTCAGGCAGAACATCTACTAAAGGCAGCAGATGCCAACATCCTGGCTGCGCGTGCCGCGTTTTTCCCGCGCATTGCGCTGACCGCCGGGCTCGGTAGCGCCAGCAGCGAGCTGTCCTCGCTGTTTAGCAGCGGCAGCTGGGTATTTAACGTGGCGCCGCAGTTGCTGCTACCTTTGTTTGACCATGGCCGCAACCAAGCCACGCTGGCGGCGGCGCAGGGCGCGCGTGAGGTGGCGCTAGCCCAGTATGAAAAAGCGATTCAAAGCGCGTTTCGAGAAGTCAGCGATGCGCTGACGCAGCGCAGCGGCTGGCAGGCCCAAGGGGAGGCACAGCAGGCACAGCGCGCTGCCGACCAGGCGCGCTTGGAGCTGGTGCAGCTCAAGTTGGCGCATGGCGCCGCATCGGCGCTGGAGGTGCTGGAGGCCGAACGCAGTGTGCTGGCCGATCAGCAGGCCTTGGTACTGGTGCAAGCGGCTTTGCTGCAAAACCAGATTCAGCTCTACAAGGCCTTGGGCGGCGGGCTTGAGCCCGCGCCATGATGCGCCGCCTGGCACCGGCCTTTCCGCTGCTGTTTGTCGTCCTTTGGTCCACGGGATTTATCGGTGCGCGTTTAGGCTTGCCGCATAGCGAGCCACTGACGTTTTTGTTTGTGCGCTATCTGCTGGTGGTGGCCTTGCTGCTGGTGCTGGCGGTGCTGAGCAAAGCGCCCTGGCCGGCGCAGCCCCGGGATTGGTTTCATATCGGCGTGGCCGGTTTGCTGATTCACGGCGTGTACCTGGGCGGCGTGTTTATTGCCATTTCCATGGGTCTGCCCTCGGGTGTGGCCGCTTTGGTGGTCGGCCTGCAACCCTTGCTGGTGGCCGTGGGAGCGGGCTTGTTTTTGCGCGAGACGGTCGTGCGTAAGCAATGGCTCGGGCTGGCATTGGGCCTGGCCGGCGTGGCCCTGGTGCTGGCAAACAAGTTGGGTACGGGTTTTGAGTTACAGGCCTTGTTGCCCTGCGTGGTATCGCTGATGTCCATCACCTGCGGCAATCTGTACCAAAAACGCTTTTGCCCGCAGTTTGACTGGCGCACCGGCGCGGTTGCGCAGTTCGTCCCCACGGTGGTGTTCACCGGTATGGCGGCGGCGCTGACAGAGCCGCTGCGCATCGACTGGGTGCCCGAAATGGTGTTTGCCATGGCTTGGCTGGTGCTGGTGCTGTCGCTGGGCGCGGTCAGCTTGCTCAACTGGCTGATTCGCAACAACAACGCGGTTAACGTGGCCAGCCTGTTTTACCTGGTGCCGCCTTGCACGGCCACAGTGGCCTGGTTGCTATTTGGCGAATCCTTTGCCGGCACCGCGTTAGTGGGCATGGGCCTGGTGGTGTGGGGCGTGTATTGGGCACGCGGGCAATAAGGAACCCTTGGCCCCTTAGTCCATCAATTTGCGGCTGAGGTAAACCATCTCCAAGCTGACGCGCTTGGCTGTTTCTTTCAGGTTAGCCGCAGCGGCGTGACCGCCATCGGTGTTCTCGTAGTAATAAAAGGGCAAGCCCATGGCCTGCATCTTGGCGGCCATCTTGCGTGCGTGGCCGGGGTGCACGCGGTCGTCTTTGGTGGAGGTCACAAAAAACGGCTCGGGGTAGGCCACCCCCGCTTTGAGGTGGTGGTAGGGCGAGAGTTGGGCCAAAAACGCGGCCTCGGCAGGATCGTCGGGGCTGCCGTACTCGGCTACCCAGGAGGCGCCGGCCAGCAGCTTGTGGTAGCGCAGCATATCGAGCAGCGGTACCTGCACGACCACGGCATTCCACAAGTCCGGGCGCTGCGTCATCTGCACACCCATGAGCAAGCCGCCGTTGGAGCCGCCTTGGATGCCCAGGCGGCGCGGGCTGGTAATTTTGCGGTCGATCAGGTCCTGGGCCACGGCCACAAAGTCGTCGTAAATGACCTGGCGCTTGGTCTTGAGACCGGCTTGGTGCCAGGCCGGGCCAAACTCCCCGCCGCCACGGATATTGGCCAGCACGTACACACCGCCGCGCTCCAGCCAAAGCTTGCCGGTCAGCGCCGAGTAGCCAGGGTTCATCGGTACTTGAAAGCCGCCGTAGGCATACAAAAGTGTGGGCGCTTGGCCGTCCATGGGAAGGTCTTTGCGGCGCACCACAAAGTAGGGAATGCGCGTGCCGTCTTTGGAGATGGCCTCGCGCTGCTCGGTGATCAGGCCCTGTGCGTCAAAGCGCGCGGGCGAGGCCTTCAGCGCCTCGGTCTTGCCCGATGCGGCGTCGGCCAGCCACAGCGTGGTGGGCACCAAAAAACTGGTGGCGGAGACAAAAAGCTGGTCGTCCATGTCGCTGGCGCTGACCACGCCTAAACTGGCCGGATTGGGCAGGTCCAGGCGCTGGCCACTCCAGCCTTGGGGGCCGTGGGCGAAGGACATCATCTCGCCGACCACATTGGTACTCAGGCTCAGAACCAGGCGGCTGGCCGTGTGGCTCACGCCCTGAATGGACTGGCGCGCGTGGGGTGCAAACACCAGCTGCACCGACAGCTTCGCAGGCGTGGCCAGGGCGGCGGCCAAATCAAAACTCACCAGGGACGATTGGGTAAAAGTGGGGCCGCCAGCCACCGGCGTCCAGGCCTCTTGGAGGCTGAAAATAATATGCCCATCCAAATAGCCGCGCAAGCTGGACTTGAGCGGCACCGGCAAGCGCACCGGGCCCTTGTCGGTCAGGATGTGAAACTCATGCGCAAAAAACGCCACAGAGCGCTCCACGTAGGCGGCGACAAAACGGCCCTGGCTATCGCGGATGACGCCGGGCCAGTTGCCCACGTCTTTTTTGTCGCCGCGAAACACTTCTTCGGCCTGCGCCAGCGCCTGGCCCCGGCGCAAGCGTTTAACGATAAAGGGGTAGCCCGACTCGGTGACGTCTTCGGGGCTCCATGGGCGGGCGACGAGCAATGTGTCCTGGTCTAACCAAGCGGCTTGTTGCTTGGCGGCGGGCAGCGCAAAGCCGCCAGATACAAAGCTTTTGGTCTCGGTGTCGAACTCGCGCATCTGCACCGCGTCTTTGCCGCCTTCGGACAGCGATACCAGGCACAGGCGCTGCGCCGGTTGCAAGCAATTGGCGCCTTTGTAGACCCAGTTAGCTGACTCGGCTTGGGCCAGCGCGTCAAAGTCCAGCACCGTCTCCCAACGCGGGGTAGCGCTGCGATAAGCGCTTAAATCTGTGCGTCTCCACACGCCGCGCACGGCCTTGGCGTCTTGCCAAAAGTTGTCGATATGGCGGCCGCGAAAGCCAGGCATAGGCACCCGGTCGCTGGCCTGAACGATAGTGAGCGCCTGCTGCTGCATGGGCGCAAACCGCGCGTCTGCTTGCAATAGGTCCAGGCTGCGCTGGTTTTCTTTGGCCACCCAGTCAAGCGCGCGTGCGCCTTGCACTTCTTCTAGCCATTGGAAAGGATCAGTAGCGGAATCGGGCATGGCGCGGGCAATCGTGGTGGTATTGAGGGCGGGGGTTTGGGCATGGGCCATCCACCCTGCGAAAAGTGCAATCGTGCTGACGCACACTTCGATTATCTTGATTCGTCCCACAGCCTATCTCCCTTTGCAAAGCGTTAAAAATTCTGCTGCCAGCGCCGCATTGTGGATGCAGCGCCAGGGGGCCATGGGCAGCGGCGACCAAAATGCATTGCGTTTTCACCACCTCTTCACATGCCCTTGAACAGCCCCGCGTAACTTCGGCTGACCTCTAGCAGCGCTTTGCTGCCGCGCACCGAGACCAGTTGGCGGCCGCGCTCGTCGCGTTGTACGCCAGCGATGGCGCGCACATTGACCAGGGTGCTGCGGTGGATTTGCCAAAAGCGCTGCATGTCCAGCCCGTCGACCAGCTCTTTGAT
>Ga0114964_10001699_pt1 | contig 15951 bp, 16 predicted proteins | sample C_131016_MF_Meta_FD_92638 | JGI IMG/M metagenome (GOLD analysis project Ga0114964, IMG submission 92638) | Freshwater microbial communities from Lake Croche, Canada to study carbon cycling - C_131016_MF_MetaG | ecosystem: Environmental > Aquatic > Freshwater > Lake | place: Lake Croche, Canada... | reverse complement strand
GCCGAACAGCGCAGCCTCGTAAAGCGCACAGTCTTGCCAAGTGGGCTGCGTATCATCACCGAACAAATGCCTTCGGTGCGTTCGGCTGCCATTGGTATTTGGGTCAATGTTGGATCACGCGATGAAGTAGCCTCGCAAACCGGTTCGGCACATTACCTCGAGCATTTGCTTTTCAAGGGGACCAAGACTCGCAGTGCCCTGGACATCTCTTCAGCTATTGATGCTGTCGGCGGCGAGATGAATGCTTTTACTTCTAAGGAAGTTACTTGCTTTTACAACCGAGTTTTGGATACCAGTCTTCCCACATCCATTGAAATTCTTGTCGACATGATTACCTCAGCGACGATTGCCACTGCCGATGTTGATCAAGAACGTTCCGTTGTGCTCGAAGAGATTTCGATGCGTGACGATGATCCATCTGACATCGTCCACGAATTATTTGCTAAGGAAATGTATGGGGATGCTCCGCTAGGGCGCTCAATTTTGGGAACCTCAGAAAATATCGGGGCGCTATCGCGTCGTTCAATTCATGGTTTCTACAAGAAGTACTACTCGCCAGATCGTTTAGTGATTTCTGTGGCCGGAAATGTTGACCACGCTCAGGTCGTCAAAATGATTCGTCGGGCATTTGAAAAGGGTGGCGTCTCACTTGACGGCGACACTTCACCATTCGTTCCCGCCAAAGTTAAAACAAAGATTAATCGCGCTGGCGGTGTCGCCAAGTTCAACAAGACGACTGAACAGGCCAACTTAGTCATTGGTGTGCCGGGGCTTGACCGAGCCGACGAACGTCGATTCATTTTCAGCGTATTCAATGCTGCCCTTGGCGGCGGTATGTCGAGTCGCTTGTTCCAAGAGGTACGCGAAAAGCGTGGCCTGGTGTATTCGACGTATTCCTATGGGCAACAATTCCAGGATTCTGGCATGGCCGGCGTTTACGCAGGCTGCCAACCGCAACGACTTGATGCTGTTCGTGAAGTTGTCACAGCTGTACTCGACGATGTCGCCGAACACGGCATCACCGCGCAGGAACTTGAGCGCGCAAAGGGTCAGGTCAGTGGGGGAATGGTTCTTGGACTTGAAGATACGTCTTCACGCATGAGCCGAATTGCCCGCAGCGAAATGAACAATGGCTATGTTCCCTCTGTGTCTGAAGTACTTGACCGCGTTGCAGACGTTACCCTTGAAGATGTCCACGCGTTGGCTCACCACTTGTGGTCACAGGAACGACTCACTGCAATTGTTGGACCGGAGTAATTATGAACATCAAAGTTGGCGTTCTAGGTGCGCGCGGCCGTATGGGCACAACTGTGTGCGATGCAATCAACGCAGCATCTGATTGCCAGCTTGTCGCAGCCCTTGACCTCGGTGATGATTTACAAGCACTCGTGACAAATGGCGCACAAGTTGTTGTCGATTTCACGGTTCCTGACTCGGTGATGGCGAATTTGGAGTTCACTTCGGCACACGGCATACATGCAGTTGTCGGAACTACCGGTTTTACCTCGGAACGCCTCGAACAAGTTGCCGCGATGATTTCACACAATAAAGCCAACATTGTTGTCGCACCAAACTTTGGTTTGGCTGCCGTTTTGATGATGCAGTTCGCAAAGCAAGCTGCACCTCATTTTGAGAGTGTTGAAATTGTTGAACTCCACCATCCGCGCAAAGCAGACGCACCAAGTGGTACCGCACGCCGCACTGCCGAACTGATTGCTGGTGCGCGCCACAAAGCTGGAAATGCTGCCATGCCTGATGCCACCAGCGATGATGTGCCAGGTGCTCGCGGCGCTCTTATTGATGGCATTCCAGTGCACAGTGTTCGTATACAAGGTTTAGTAGCGCACCAAGAAGTAATACTTGGCGGACCTGGTGAAACACTGACCATTCGTCACGATTCCTACGATCGCGAATCGTTCATGCCTGGTGTGTTACTGGCAGTTCGCAAAGTTAGCGAAACACCGGGCCTGACTTACGGGCTTGAACATCTTCTCGGCCTGTAATTACTGTGGCTAAGAGAATTGCCTTCGCGCTGGGCGTTGTCCTTGCGGTGTACATGCTTTTTTCGGCGTCGCGCGGAATTGACCTTATTCAGTCTGGCGATGCGGCGGCTCAAATCATGGGCGTGGCCGTCATCTTAATTCCACTCATCGGTGCGTATTTAATTTATCGCGAGGTGCGTTTTGGGTATGCAACTTCACGGATTGGTAAAGCAATTGATGAAACATTGCTACCAACAGTGGGCATGACTTCCGAACAGGAAGGCGCCTATTTGGACACAGCTCTTGATAATGCTCGCTCGGACGAGTCGAATTGGGCACTGTGGTACTGCGTTGCGCTTGGTTATGACTTGAATAATGACCGACGGCGAGCACGTGAATCAATGCGTCAAGCTATTTCACTTTTTCAAGCCGAGCACTTGTAGTCGCTTAACTAAACGATCCGAAATGACGTAGGACTGCGGCGGTGATTGACGCGATCACCACAACAACTATGAATGGTGCCTTCAATTTCAGGGCTACGACAGAAACAGCTAACGCGGGCACTCGAGCATCAACGGTCAAGGTCTTGCCATGCGCAAATGTTTGCACAGTAACCAGCGCAACAAGTAGGGCGATAGGTAGCAACTTAGTGATGTGCCCGACGACTGGCTTTTCAAGCCACTCGCGCGGGATGACTCCGCCAAGCCATTTCAATACGAAGCAGGCGCCACTTGCGATCAAAATTGTTGTCCACATTAGGTGGGCTCGTTTCGCTGGGCGTAGCCAAAGACGAAAGCAATTACGGAAGCGGCAAGTACTGGCAGCCCGGGGGACAAGATCGGTGTAGTTGCTAGCGCTATTAATGCAGCACCGATAGCAACGACAACGTGTGTTTTAGTTTTGATTTGCGGCCAGACAAGGGCAAACAGTCCAGATGCGATGGCGGCATCGAGTCCAAAAGTTTTTGGGTCGCCTATCGTCGTTGCTGCAAGTGCGCCGAGCAAGGTGGCGAGGTTCCACAACACAAAGACGGAGAGCCCTGTCGACCAGAAACCTAAGCGAGATGCCCGACCTTCGAACGCATTCTCGTCCTGGGCCAGTGCCATCGCGGTGGACTCGTCGATGGTCAGTTGACTGGCAACGAGTTTGGTGAAACCTGAGCTATTCAAAATTGGTGTGAGTCGCATTGCGTAGGCCGCGTTCCGAGTGCCCAAGAGCGTTGCCGCGGCTATGCCGGCAATGCCTGATCCACCGGCTGCCAGAGTGCTGACGAGGGCAAACTGGCTACCGCCAGTGAACATCAAAATCGACAGCGCACAAGTTTGGGCAACGGTGAGGCCCGACGTCGTTCCGAGTGCTCCGAAGGAAACCCCGTAGGTAGCAACTGCTAGTCCAATGCTCAGGGCGTTACGCACAATGACCCGCCGAGAGTGCTCCCACGATTCGGGACCGGACTGCGCTGTCATAGTTGCCAACTCTATGGGTGGAAATCGTGGCGAGGTGCACTGCCTGTGCAGGATGTGAGACCAGAGTCATACCCGCGACGGCATTTATCCCGTGATTTCATTTTGCGTCTTCGGCCAAACGGGTCTAGGCTTATTTATGAAACCTAATGGTTGCATAAATAGCGGCCACGATACGACCGAAGGATGAGAGACGACTGATGCTTGGTAATTTCTTGATTGGTTTGCGCGAAGGCCTAGAAGCGGTCCTCGTCGTTAGCATTCTCATCACTTACTTAGTTCGCACAGAACGTCGGCACTTGATCAAGTCCGTCTGGCGCGGCGTGGTGATCGCGGTAATTGTCAGTGCGACAGTGGGCATCACGTTGCAATTAGTTTCAGCAGAATTGTCCAACAAGATTGAGCCAATTTTTGCTGGTGCCATTTCAATACTGGCCGTCGTTTTTGTCACATGGATGATTTTCTGGATGAAGCGTTCCGCTCGGTCAATGTCAGGGCAGTTACGAACTGCTCTTGATCAAGCCGAACTCACTGGCGGAGCAACTGCAGTGACCTTGATGGCGTTCCTTGCCGTTGCGCGCGAGGGTGTTGAAACAGCAATTTTTTACTGGGCAGCTGCGCACTCAACTGGTCATCCTCTGACCTCTTTCGTTGGACTTTCGCTGGGTCTTGCTGCGGCGGTTACTTTGGGTATTGGATTCTATAAATCAACGCTCAAACTCAATCTGGGCACGTTCTTTAAAATTACTGGCGTTTTGTTGGTATTCGTCGCAGCCGGTGTTCTGTCGGCTGGCATTCACGAGTTCCAAGAAGTTGGCTGGCTTCCTGGCGTAGATAGCATCGCCATTGACATCAGCACGATGCTGCACACTGGCACAACTATTGCCGTCGTCCTTGAGGGACTACTGAACATCACCCCGACGATCACCACTATGCAGATTTCAGTGTGGGTCATCTACTGCGTCATCGTGCTGAGCCTGTTTCTACGCACCAAGCAGGTCAGCACACCTGCGAAGATTGCCGAGCCTTCTCAGGTATAGCAAGCGCTGCCCGATAGTCTTAGGGGCGTGACTGAAGAGATCAAATTCCGTAGTGATGTAACCGTTGAACTGGTGAAAGAATCTGCCAGCGACGCCGACGTTATTTGGGCCGCCCGTGTGTCGACAAAAGGTGACCAGTCCCTTGCCGAAATCAAGGAAGACACGAACGCATCAGCGGGTTTGATCAACTACCTGATGCGTGACCGGCACGGAAGTCCCTTTGAACATTCTGTGATGACATTTTTCGTTCAGGCCCCAATCTTTATGTGGCGTGAACACTTTCGTCACCGCATGGCAAGTTACAACGAAGAATCAGGGCGCTACAAGGTTCTTGAACCTGTGTTTTATGTTCCTGGCCCTGACCGCAAGCTGATCCAGATCGGCAAGGCTGGAGCTTACGAATTTGTAGACGGCACTGAGGAGCAGTTCAAGGTTGTCACCGAGGAAACCAAAAAATCCTGCGCAGTTGCCTACGAATCTTATGAAGCTATGTTGGCCGCAGGTGTTGCCCGCGAAGTCGCTCGCATTGTTTTGCCGGTAACTATTTACTCATCGGCTTACGTGACCATGAACGCACGCGCAATGATGAATTTCTTGAGTTTGCGTCGCAAGGCCGAGGGTTCGCATTTCCCATCCTTCCCACAGCGTGAAATTGAAATGGTTGCCGAGAAGTACGAAGAAGCTTTTCAGAAATTGATGCCACTCACTCACGCCTCATTTATCGCCAATGGGCGAGTAGCACCGTAACAACGTTCACGAGTTAAGGATGACCATGTCAGCACAGGACGCGTTCGGCACAGTACTTACGGCGATGGTGACGCCGTTCACCGCCGACGGTTCCAAGGTCGACTATGACGCCGCAGCGCAGCTCGCTACTGACCTGATCAATTTGGGTAACAACGGACTCGTTATTAATGGCACAACAGGCGAATCAGCGACGACGGACGAACACGAGAAGCTCGAGCTCCTCAAAGTTGTTATTGATGCCGTCGGCGATCGCGCCAAAATCATTGCAGGCGCTGGTTCAAATGACACAGCGCACTCAGTCTTACTTGCCAAAGATGCACAAAAGGCTGGCGCACACGGTTTGCTAGTCGTAACTCCGTACTACAACAAGCCACCACAAGCCGGAATCCTTGCACATTTTCATGCAGTTGCGGACGCCGCTGATTTGCCAGTGATGGTTTACGACATCCCGGGTCGCGCAGGTGTGCCAATCAATTCCGAGACACTCATCAAGCTGTCCGAACATCCACGAATCTTGGCAAACAAAGATGCAAAGGGTGATCCATGGTCAGCCTCACAGGTGATGTCAAAGTGTGACCTTGCGTATTACTCCGGTGATGACACTCTGAACCTTGCATTGCTTGCACTTGGCGCAGTCGGTGTTGTCAGTGTGACTGGACACATCGTGGCCGATCGCAACCGCCAGATTGTCGAAGCCGTTGCTCGCAACGATGTGCAAGCCGCGCGTGCGATCAACAACTCACTTGTTCCTGTTGTTGAAGGAATCATGACTCGTACCCAAGGAGCCATCATGGTTAAGGCGGCTCTTGAATTGCTCGGTCGCGCAGGAGGTGGCGCAATGCGTTTGCCACTTGTAGTTGCCACACCTGAACAGCGCGAAGTATTGCGTGCTGACTTGTGCGCAGGCGGCTTTACCCTGTGACGCACGCGCACCCAGAATTGGGTTTGCCCCCGGTCTTAACAGACGACACAGTTCGCATTGTCGCCCTTGGCGGTCTGGGCGAAATTGGCCGCAACATGACCGTGCTCGAACATCGTGGACGTTTGCTGATTGTTGACTGTGGTGTCCTCTTCCCTGAGGATTCACAGCCTGGAATTGACTTGATCCTGCCTGACTTCGATTACATTCGAGATCGCCTAGGCGATGTTGAAGCAATCATCCTGACGCACGGTCACGAAGACCACATTGGTGCTGTTCCGTATTTGCTTCGCGAAAAGAGCGACATCCCATTGGTTGGTTCCCAGCTGACCTTGGCGTTCATTGAAGCAAAACTGAAAGAGCATCGCATTAAGCCGTATTCACTCACGGTTAAAGAAGGCATGACAGAAAAATTCGGTCCGTTCGAAGTTGAATTTGTCGCCGTCAACCACTCCATTCCGGATGCACTCGCGGTTGCGGTTACCACATCGGCCGGAACCATCTTGATGACTGGCGACTTCAAAATGGATCAGTTGCCCCTTGATGGACGAACCACAGATTTGAATGCATTTGGCCGGCTAGGGGACAAGGGCGTTGACCTTTTCATGGTCGACTCCACTAATGCTGAAGTTCCCGGATTTGTGACCAGTGAACGCGACATCGTTCCAGTACTAGATCGTGTCATCGCTGCAGCATCGGGTCGTGTCATCGTTGCGTCCTTTGCCTCGCATGTTCACCGAGTACAACAGATCATCGATGTGGCCACCAAGAACAATCGCAAGGTTGCATTTGTCGGCCGATCAATGGTGCGCAACATGGGTGTTGCCAAAGATCTTGGCTATTTGACCGTTCCTGATGATGTGCTGATCTCACCAGATGCAATCTCTGAAATGCCCGATGATCGTGCTGTTCTTATTTGCACAGGTTCGCAAGGTGAACCAATGGCTGCACTGGCACGTATTGCAAACCGTGACCACGCAATCACCGTTGGCGAAGGTGACACAGTCATACTGGCCTCATCGTTGATTCCCGGAAATGAAAATGCAGTCAATCGCATCATTAACGAACTCACTCGATTCGGCGCACACGTTGTTCATAAAGGCAATGCGCTGGTGCATGTGTCTGGACATGCGGCTGCAGGCGAGCTCTTGTATTGCTACAACATTGTGAAACCAAAGAACGTCATGCCAATCCATGGGGAATGGCGTCATTTACGCGCAAACGCTGCTCTGGCAGTTAAGACCGGCGTTCCAGTCGAGAACGTCATCCTTGCCGATGACGGTGTTGTCGTAGACCTTCGCGATGGACAGGCACGTATCGTCGGCGCGGTTCCGTGTGGATTCGTTTATGTCGATGGATCCAGCGTTGGTGAAGTGACCGAGACACTCCTAAAGGATCGACGCACACTCGGCGAAGAAGGATTTATCTCGGTCGTCACAGCTGTGGATCTCGTATTACAAAAAGTCATCGCCGGCCCAGAAATTCACGCCCGTGGATTTGGTGAAGACGATTCAATCTTTGATGAAGTCATGCCCAAGGTTCAGGCCACGTTGGAAAAAGCGCTCGCTGATGGTGTGACCGATACTCACCAACTAGCCCAACTTGTTCGCCGAGTAGTAGGTAAGTGGGTAGGCGAGAAGCACCGCCGCCGGCCAATGATTGTGCCAGTTGTCATCGAAGGGTGACCCTTCGATGACAACCAAGTAGGCAACGTCTATTGGTGAAGGCTGCATATATAAGCCCATATATCGAATATATATCGATTCCGACACGCCGACGCCTTGTTACTGGTGTTACGGGTGGGATTGCATATATGGTGGGCACATGGCTTCCCCGTCAATTACTAAATCGCGTTCCCGTACCCAATCGGCTCCTGGCCGTGCACCCGCAAGGCGCGTGCCCCAGAAGAAGAAGTCACAGGGCCCTTCAGTTGTAGCCAAGTTCACCCGTGGTGTCACTAAGTTATTGACGGCTATCTGGTTGGGCATTGCCAACATCCTCGGTGCCATCGCACGTGGACTAGGTAAGAGCGCTCGCGACATCGATCCAGCTCATCGCCGTGATGGCCTTGGTCTGATGTACATCGCATTTGCTGTCATCACTGCTTCAGTTGTGTGGTTCCACACTCAAGGTCTGCTCAATGGGGTTGTCACAAGTATTGTCACTGGCGGCATTGGAATGTTCGACAAATTTGCGCCGATTGCCCTTGCTGCAATCGCAATTCATATTCTTCGTCACCCCGATGCACCGTCACAAAAGAAGGGTCGCCTCCTTATTGGTTGGTCCTTGATGAGTTTGTCGGTTATGGGCATCACACACATCGTGCGTGGAAACCCAGATCCAACAGCAGGTGCACCTGCAATGCGCCATGCTGGCGGTTGGGCTGGCTACTTAGTCACCGCTCCGCTTGTCAGTGCTGCCGGCACCATCGTGACTGTGTTGTTGCTTGCCCTCGTTGCGTTCTTTGCCTTGCTCATCATCACGTCCACGCCAGTCAGCCAAATTTCTGCAAAGCTTCAGTCGTTCCGCAAGACACCGGCTATTGATCCGGCGCTTGAAGATGAAGCGTTGTTCCACCCGTCAATCGATGCGATCTCGCAGGCACAGGCAGCCCTTGATTCTGTGGCCATTGAAGTACCGGTTGCCAAGCGTGGCCTCCGTGATCGTTTACGACGCACATCCAAGACAGAGATTGTTGATCCTGCACTAGCAATTGGTCCGCTTGATGGGGATGCTCCTTTTGTTTCTCCGCTCGTCACACCCGTAGCTGTTGTTGACACCCACGCAACGGCCATTGTTGATATGACTCCATCGGCAGTTGCGGTTGCCGAACGAGTTATGGATCCAGAGGCAACCATTGCGGTTGTTCTGCCAGCATCTGCTTCCTCGCTCGTGCCAGACAAGACCGAGGTCCAAGAACGTATTTCACCGGCAGTAAAGCCAGTTCAATTGCCCTTAAGTTCAGCAGTGAACTATGTGCTACCAAGTGAAAAGATTTTGAAGCCAGGTATGGCACCCAAAGCCCGCACCAAGGCCAACGATGCAGTCATCGAAGCGTTGACTCAGGTCATGGAACAATTCGACATTGATGCACGGGTAACAGGTTTCCAGCGCGGCCCAACAGTGACTCGTTACGAAGTTGAACTTGGTCCAAAGGTCAAGGTCGAACGCGTGACCGCGCTCAGCCGCAACATCGCTTATGCAGTGGCATCAGCTGACGTGCGCATCCTTTCGCCAATTCCAGGCAAGAGTGCCATTGGTATTGAAATTCCAAATACTGACCGCGAAATTGTTGCACTTGGCGATGTCATGCGCAGTAACGAAGCAGCCTCGGATGAACACCCAATGCTTGTTGGTCTTGGTAAGGATGTCGAGGGTGGCTTCACTGTGGCAAACCTGGCCAAGATGCCGCATCTGCTCGTAGCTGGTGCTACCGGTGCGGGTAAGTCGGGTTGCATGAACACTTTGATCACTTCGATCTTGATGCGTGCCACGCCGGATGAAGTCCGCATGATTCTGATTGACCCCAAGCGCGTTGAATTAACTGCTTACGAAGGCATTCCGCACTTGATCAGCCCGATCATTACGCATCCAAAGAAAGCTGCCGATGCGTTGCAGTGGGTTGTGAAGGAAATGGAAGCTCGTTACGACGATCTTGCTGCTTATGGTTTCCGTCACGTTGATGATTTCAACAAGGCAGTCCGCGCTGGCAAGGTCACGCCACCTCCAGGTTCCGAACGCACACTACGCCCATACCCATACTTACTCGTTGTCGTTGACGAACTTGCCGATCTGATGATGGTTGCACCGCGCGATGTTGAAGATTCGATTGTTCGCATCACTCAGTTGGCCCGCGCTGCCGGCATCCACTTAGTGCTCGCTACCCAGCGTCCATCTGTGGATGTTGTCACTGGCCTGATCAAAGCCAACGTACCTAGCCGTCTTGCATTCTCAACATCAAGCCTTGCTGACAGTCGAGTCATCTTGGATCAGCCAGGCGCCGAAAAACTTGTTGGTCAGGGCGATGGACTGTTCCTGCCAATGGGTATGAGTAAGCCAATCCGCATCCAGTGCTCATGGGTGACCGAAGCCGAGATTCGCGAAGTTGTTGCTCATGCAAAGCGCCAGATGGCACCTCAGTATCGCGAAGAGATTCTGGCTCCTGCAGTGTCTGCTCGCGAAGTTGATGGCGACATTGGTAACGACCTTGATGATTTGTGCACTGCGGTGGAATTAGTCGTCAGTTCACAGTTTGGTTCGACTTCGATGTTGCAACGCAAACTGCGTATTGGTTTTGCTAAAGCTGGTCGATTGATGGACCTCATGGAGTCACGCGGAATCGTGGGACCATCAGAAGGATCTAAGGCTCGCGAAGTATTGCTGACCGCTGAAGACTTGCCTGGCACGCTGGCAATGCTTCGTGGCGAATAATCCGCACCCAAACTTCAGTAGGCTCATAACGTGAATAATCCCCGTGTGTCCATAGTGTCCCTGGGATGTTCGCGAAATGACGTCGACTCTGAAGAACTAGCAGGTCGATTGTCCGCAGATGGCTGGTCACTCGTCGAGACCGGGGAGGCCTCTGACGTTGTTTTGATCAACACCTGCGGATTTATCGAACAGGCTAAGAAAGATTCGATCGACACAATCCTTGAAGCCTCCGATGCGATGGCAGGCAAGGGCAAAGTAGTTGCGGTCGGCTGTCTAGCCCAGCGTTACGGCAAAGAACTTGCCGCCGAACTTCCCGAAGCTGATGCAATTTTGAGTTTCGATGATTACGCCACTATCGGCTCGACATTGCGTCGCGTCATGGCAGGTGAAGAAATTCAGGCACATACGCCAGGGGATCGTCGTAATTTACTGTCCATCACTCCGGTTGAACGTCCCGCACAGCGCGACGATGTTGCAGTCCCGGGCATGGGTCCACACATTTACCGCACTCGACTAGAAAACACCCCGTGGGCTCCTTTGAAAATTGCTTCTGGTTGTGATCGCCGTTGCACATTCTGTGCGATTCCCGCATTCCGCGGTTCCTTTGTCTCGCGCAATCCAGAAGACATCGCTGCCGAAGCGATGTGGCTTGGTCAAAACGGAGTTCGCGAACTGTTGCTGGTCAGTGAGAATTCAACGTCGTACGGCAAGGACCTCGGCGATCTTCGGATGCTCGAGAAACTACTGCCATTGCTCGCCCAAGCCGAAGGCATCGACTGGGTGCGGGTGTCCTATTTGCAGCCCGCCGAAATGCGACCCGATTTAATTCAGGTGATTGCGAATACTCCCGGCGTTGTTCCATACTTCGACTTATCGTTCCAGCACGCCAGCAACTCGGTACTTCGCCGCATGAAGCGTTTTGGTGGAACAAATGAATTCCTCGACTTACTTGGCGCCATTCGCGTTCACAATCCGTTGGCTGGTGCCCGCACAAATGTCATCGTAGGTTTCCCAGGTGAAACTGAAGATGACATCAACGAGCTCGCAGCGTTCATTGAGGCTGCTCAACTTGATTCAGTTGGCGTCTTTGCATATTCCGATGAAGAGGGAACTGCTGCGGTTGATCTCGATGGCCATCTGCCTGAGCACGAAGTTGCTGCCCGATTCGACATGATCAGCACGCTGGCTGCTCGTATCAGTGACAATACCGCAGCATCACGTATCGGCCAAGAAGTCACCGTCTTAATTGAAGCCGATGACAACGTAGGTCGCGCTGAACATCAAGGTCCAGAGGTTGATGGCATCACTACTGTCTTTGCGAACTCTGAATTGCCGATTGGAACGTTCGTAACCGCAATTGTGACAGACACCGATGGCGTTGATTTAGTCGCCGAGGTTCCTGCATGAGCGAGGCACCGCGTAAAGACATTCCTGTCTTGAACATCCCCAATGTTCTTACTGGTGTGCGTCTTGCGGTAGTCCCGGTGTTCGCATGGCTTCTGCTGGCCGGTGAACAAACTGCGATGCGCCAGTGGATTACCTTGCTGGTGTTTCTGGCTGCGTCTCTGACCGACCTCATCGATGGCATGTGGGCACGTCGCTACAACCTGATCACAAACTTTGGCAAGATCGCTGATCCGATTGCGGACAAGGCGCTTACGGGCACAGCGCTCGTGGGCCTATCAATTATTGGTGACGTTCCCTGGTGGGCAACCTTCGTCATCATTGTGCGCGAAGTTGCTGTCACAGTGTTGCGTTTCCGAGTCATTGATCGTGTTGTCATTCCGGCGAGCCAGGGTGGCAAATGGAAGACAGGCGCACAAATTGCAGCGATCTCGTTGTATCTGGCACCGCTTGGTGGAGTTGTTACCAAACTCGGCGAGGTCATGATGATTGTTGCGGTTGCGCTCACAATCACCACGGGCATGGACTACGCGGGCAAAGCGCGCGGATTGCCACCGACTTCCTGACCCGTTGTTGCGTGTATTAAGTTTGTATTATCAGCTTGTTGTTGAGTTCATTCCACTGAAATGAGATTGCGTGCATACCGACCTTGACTCCTTGGCCGTCACAGTTGTGTTGGCGCTGGAAGGTCGCACTCTGGCTACCGCCGAATCGATCACTGGCGGCGACATCGGCGCAACTCTCACATCAATTCCTGGTTCATCAAAGGTTTACCGCGGTGGCATTATTTCTTACGCCACCGATTTGAAGGAATCACTCTTAGGTGTTTCGGCAGATGTGCTCAAAGGTGGCGCGGTTCAATCAGAGGTTGCCCTTCAGATGGCCCGCGGTGTCGCGACTCGCCTTAATGCAGATTTCGGACTCGCTGTCACTGGTGTGGCGGGACCAGCGTCCCAAGATGGAGTTCCAGCAGGCACAGTTTTTGTGGCCTGCGTTGAACGAAATGCGGCGGGGGACTTCATCGAGTCCGTAGTCGAAGACCTGCATTTCACCCCAGAAGTCACTGATCCAGTGCTGGTTCGCGCCGAAATCCGCGAGGAAACCGTCGCTGCGGCACTCGAACTGCTGATGTCATTCCTATAAGGCACAATGGATGTATAGGCACAAAATTTCACCACCAGGGAATAAGTCACCAACGAGAGGGGTTGTACTAGTCACTATGAACTCAAACCAGAATGCTCGTCTTACCCACACAGTCAAAATTGCTGCGCCAACAACTGCAGAGAACATGTATGGCAACAAGGTGACTTTGCTACGTAAAGCACTTGGTGAAGACCTTCGCCGCCGCCGGGTGTCGCAGGGGCGTACTTTGCGCGATGTCTCGCGCACAGCCCAGGTGTCATTGGGTTACCTCAGCGAACTTGAACGTGGTCAAAAGGAAGCATCTTCCGAGCTATTGGCTGCTATTTGTTCGGCTTTGAACACACCACTTTCTGAAGTCCTTTCGGGAGTCGCTGTTGATGTGGCTCGTAACGAAGACGCTGTTGCGCGTCGTCTGGCTACGACCAGCGCTTAACGCACTGGGCTATTGCTCGCTTTCTGCCGTAGAGTCCTCTCGTGCGACTATCTGACTTTTGGGAACGTATGGCCGGGGCTCTTGGCCCGGCTTATGCCCGTTCGTGGGCCTCGGATTTTCGGGTTGCTGCCCTCGATGGACGCACAGTTGATCAGGCTCTAGCTGATGGTGAAGACACCCAAGCAGTGTGGCGAGCAGTTCACGAAACCTTGAATTTGCACCCAAAATTTCGTTAAATCATTCTCGGCGTGTCGGTTCGCCATTCGAACAGGTGTTCGATAAGTTACCTATGTGACCACAACAGTGGCTCGCATCAGAACTACTGATTTAGCCGGTTCATAGGTCCACAAGGCCCATAAATCCACATAAATCACTGATTCGGGACTCTGTCAGAGGTCACAACTAGCGTGAGGAACTCACCACCCACGCAAAGCGCACATAAGGAGACAGACATGGCACCACGAGTAGCAAAAGAGCCGAAAGAAACAAACGGTCGCATCGCCAATGGCGGAGACCGCGAAAAGGCTCTCGATACAGCTCTAGCTCAGATTGAACGCCAGTTCGGCAAGGGCGCAATTATGAAGCTTGGCCAGGAAGAACGTCCTGCCGTTGAAGCGATCCCAACTGGCTCAATTGCCTTGGACATCGCGCTAGGCATTGGCGGTATCCCACGTGGCCGTGTCGTTGAAATCTACGGCCCAGAATCTTCCGGTAAGACCACCTTGGCAATCCATGCCATCGCTAATGTGCAAGCTGCTGGCGGTATCGCAGCATTCGTTGATGCCGAGCATGCATTCGATCCTGAATACGCCAAGAAGCTAGGCGTCGACATCGACAACCTACTTGTTTCACAGCCAGACACTGGCGAGCAGGCACTTGAGATCACCGACATGTTGATTCGTTCGGGTGCACTCGACCTGATTGTTATCGACTCAGTGGCAGCCCTTGTGCCACGTGCTGAAATCGAAGGCGAAATGGGTGACAGCCACGTTGGCCTACAGGCTCGCTTGATGTCACAGGCACTTCGCAAGATCACCGGTGCTCTCAGCAACAACAACACCACGGCAATCTTTATCAACCAGCTGCGCGAAAAGATCGGCGTCATGTTTGGTTCGCCGGAAACCACAACTGGTGGCAAGGCTTTGAAGTTCTACGCATCTGTGCGTTTGGACATTCGTCGCATTGAAACGTTGAAGGACGGCACCGAACCAATTGGTAACCGCACACGCGTCAAGGTTGTCAAGAACAAGGTTGCTCCACCGTTCAAGCAGGCAGAGTTCGACATTCTTTATGGTGAAGGAATTTCCCGTGAAGGTGGCATCTTGGACATGGCTGTTGACGAGGGTCTCGTTCGTAAGTCCGGTGCGTGGTACACCCACGACGGGGACCAGCTGGGTCAGGGTAAGGAAAATGCCCGAAAGTACCTCAAAGACAATCCAGAGCTCACCAATGAACTCGAGCGCACGCTCAAGGAAAAGGTTGGCATTGGAGTGGCAAAGGCTGACTTGACGGTTGTCCAGGCTCCAATTGATGAAGTCGAACTTGAAGTTTTCGACGACGAAGATTAATCCCTTATTTTCGTAGTTGTAGAAGGTAATACACATGGAGGCCTCGGTGGATGTTGTGCAGGATTTGCAGGACAACCCCGAGGCCGATCCATTGTCCTTTGCTCGCAACATTGCGCTACGCCAACTTTCGATGGCACCAAAATCGCGCAAGCAGCTCGAAGACAAAATGAAAACAAAAGGTGTTCCCGAGGACGTCACTGCCGTGGTTCTCGATCGCTTCGCCGAAATCGGATTGGTCAACGACCTTGAGTTTGCTCGCATGCTCGTTCGGGCCAGGTGTGCATCCAAGAAGATCTCGCGAAACTCATTGAAATACGAATTGCGACAAAAAGGGATCGATCAAAACTTCATCGACGAAGTTCTCGAGGATGTATCCGACGAGGACGAGTACACCATGGCCAGCGACCTCGTTGCCAAGAAGCTGCGTTCCATGAGTTCACTGGAGCCAGAGGTGCGCAAACGTCGCCTGTTTGGCTTGTTGGCGCGAAAAGGGTACTCAAGTTCAGTCGTCATGCGCGTTTTGCGCGATGCTTCCGAAGAAATCGAATACGCAGAAAGCCTCTAGAATTGACCAATGACAACAATCCAGACCGCGCAGACCTACGAGGTGCGCACTATGGGTTGTCAGATGAATGTCCACGACTCTGAGCGATTTGCTGGACTCCTTGAGGATGCTGGATACGTAGCGGTCGTTGACGGCGACATTGCCGATGTCATCGTGTTTAATACCTGCGCAGTGCGCGAGAACGCGGATAACAAGCTCTATGGCTCGCTCAGCAACCTGATCAAGGTTAAGGAAAAGAAGCCAAATCTCCAGATCG
>Ga0114964_10001698_pt1 | contig 15956 bp, 14 predicted proteins | sample C_131016_MF_Meta_FD_92638 | JGI IMG/M metagenome (GOLD analysis project Ga0114964, IMG submission 92638) | Freshwater microbial communities from Lake Croche, Canada to study carbon cycling - C_131016_MF_MetaG | ecosystem: Environmental > Aquatic > Freshwater > Lake | place: Lake Croche, Canada... | reverse complement strand
TTGGCCACCTGGGCGGTACTGATCCACACCTTTTGGCCATGCACCACATAGTGATGACCATCACGTTGAGCAAACGTTTTGAGCTTCAAGGTGTTCAGCCCGGTGTTCGGCTCCGTCACCGCAAAGCAAGCCCGGTCAGTCCCCGCAATGAGAGGAGGCAGCCAGCGCTGCTTTTGCTCTTCGTTGCCGAAGACCACGACAGGATGCAGCCCAAATATATTCATGTGCACCGCAGATGCGCCTGATAAGCCTGCGCCTGTCGCAGAAATCGTGTGCATCATGAGTGCCGCTTCGCTGATGCCCAGGCCCGCACCGCCATAAGCCTCTGGCATTGCGATGCCCAACCAACCCGATGCCGCCAGCGCTTGGTGGAAGTCATCCGGAAAACCGCCTTCTTGGTCCTTACGCAGCCAGTAGTCGGCGTCAAAAGGCGCACAGACGCGCTCAATCGCATCGCGAATTTGTTCTTGGTCCGAAGTTAAAGCAAAGTTCATGAGGCCGCACTGCTGGAGATAGGGTTGTTGGGGCGAATCACTTTGTCAGGTGATTCGCCGTAGGGCGGGCTGTAGAACACGAGCAACTTAACCGGGTTGTCACTGGTGACGGTAAAGACATGCATTTCGTCCGCCGGAAAGAAGCAGCTGTCACCCGGCACCATGTCAAAGGACTGACCGGACACCTCGACATGCGCAGATCCCTCCAGGAGGTAGCAGGCTTGCTCAATGCCAGGATGGGCATGGGGCAGGGCGCCGCCCCCTTTGTGCAGGGTTCCAAGCAGCATCTCCATTTGTTTGGCGCCAACGGTCTCTGGACCAATCAGTCGTTGATTGCTGGTGTGGTGGTGATTGGCGGGTTGGTAAGCAGGCACTTCTGCCGTTCGAACCAGGTAACTTTTTTGCATTTTTTCAGTCCATTTCTGGGGCAGTTCGGCAAGCACCCTGTTGAATCAGAGTGTCGATCGCTTCGGGGGAGTAGCCGGCTTCTTCTAGGAGTTGACGGGTGTGCTCACCCAAGCGCGGCGCAGGAGAAAAGTGGCGCGCCGGTGGCGTACCCGACCATTTGGTCGGATGGGCGAGGCTGTGTATGGGCCCTTCGGTCGGATGAAGGGTGTCACTCACAAATCCGGTGGCACGCAACTGAGGGTTGACCAGCAAATCTTCGGGACTGTTCATCGGCATGTTGGGGACGTCGGCGGCGTCCAACAAGGTGCGCCATTGCGCTGTGGTGCGGGTGCGCATGATGCGCGCGACTTCGGCATAAACCGCATCGATATGGACCGCACGCGCGCTGTGGGTGACAAAGCGTGGGTCACGCCCTAGACCATCCGACTCGCCGATGGCTTCAAAGAAACTTTTCCAATGCTTGTCGTTGTAGATCAAGACGCACAACATGCCGTCGCTGGTGGCATAAGGTTTGCGGTTGGGCGTGAGCAGGCGTGCATAGCCAGGCGCTCCAAGGGGCGGCTCAAAGGTCAGGCCAGCCATGTGATCGCCCAAAATAAATTGGGCCATGGACTCGAACATCGGCACCACCACGGACTGCCCCTCGCCAGACTGGCTGCGTGCGTACAGCGCCGCTGTGACGGCGTAGACCGTGTGCAAACCTGTCACGCGATCGGCCAGCGTGGTCGGGGCATAGGCTGGCTCGGGCATGCCGTATTGCTTCATGAGCCATGGCACACCTGTGGCGCCTTGGATCAGGTCATCGTAGGCGGGCCGGGCTGCATCGGGTCCGTCTTGGTCAAAGCCGCAGCAACTGACGTGGATGATGCGCGGATTGCGCTGGCTTACTGACGCGTAGTCCAAGCCCAACCGCGTCAAAGCCTGGGGTCGCACGTTGCTGATGAACACATCACAACTCTCAGCCATTTTCAAGGCGGCCTCGCAACCCTCTGGATGTTTGAGATCCAAGACGATGCTTCTTTTGCCTGCGTTGGCATGCAAGAAAATATGGCCCATGCCGGCGTTGGCCATGGGGCCGACATGGCGCATATTGTCGCCTTCTGGGGTTTCCAACTTGATCACTTCCGCACCCAATTGAGCCAGGATCTGGGTCGCAAATGGCCCCATCACCACAGAGGTCAGATCGAGAATTTTGACCCCTGCAAGGGGGCCTGCGGTCGGGGCCGAATAGTCAACGCGCATGCTCATTCCGGACTGATGCCGGCCTGCTTGATCAGGGTGCCCCACTGAGCGAGTTGATCCGCCACGTATTTGGCAAACTCTTCCGGCGTCTTGGTGGGCCAAGTTTCAAAGCCGAGCAGACTCAAGGCTTTTTGCACTTCTTTGTCGGCCAAAACATTTTGCAATTCCGTGTTCAGTTTGTCGGCAATGGGCTTGGGCGTGCCAGCCGGTCCAAAGATGCCGTTCCACGAGGTCAAATCAAAACCAGGAACCACTTTGGCGATGGGCGGTATACCGGGCATCGAACTCAGCGGCTCTTTGGTGGTCACACCCAAAACCCGGACCCCCCCAGATTTGATCATGCCCATGCCAGAGCCCGTATCCACCACGTACATTTGTATGGATCCGCCGATGAGATCGGTGAGGGCTTGCGGGCTTGATTTGTAGGGAATGCCCACCACCTCTAAGCCCGCAATGCGCTTGATGGTTTCTGACGCCACCAAGGACGTGCTGTTGGGCGTTGCGTAAGAAAATTTACCGGGATTGAGTTTGGCCAAGTCAATCCATTCCTTGAGCGTCTTCGCCGGGTCGTTTTTGTTCACGACCAGCACAAAGGGGAGTTCACCCACCCGGGTGATGGGCGTGAAGTCTTTGATCGGGTCGTACTTGAGATTGAGCACCAAACTCGGGTTGGCGGAATGCGATGTATTCGTGGTCATCAACAGCGTATATCCGTCAGGCTTGGCCTTGGCGACGAAGAGGGCGCCAATTTGCGCGTTGGCGCCCGCCTTGTTGTCCACCAGAACCGTTTGTTTGAGGCGCTCGCTCAACTTTCGGGCAACGATGCGTGCCACCGCATCGGTGCCACTTCCGGCGGCAAAGGGCACCACCAGCGTGACGGGCGCAGAGGGGTAGCTTTGGCTCAGCGCCACCGATGCGGCCAGCAGGCCTGCCGCCAAGCTGAAGGCCCGGGTAATGATTTTCATGATGCGTCTCCGTTTGTAAATTGATTTCGGCACCGCTTCGTCAGTCGATGCACTGCCCATCTTCTCGATTTGAATCATTCATTTAATCCGGTTGATGGTTGAAGTCATTCTTTTTTTGAACCGTTTGAAGATCATTCGAGCAATCCCCATTGTGCCGGCAGACAGTGGCCGTCACTGAAAATGTCATTTTTCCATGATTCATAAACTTAACATAATATACATCGTATGAAGTTAAATAACAGGATTCAAGACGAAGTGAAGTGCGTCGCTCTGTCGGGAGTCATTTTGGATGTTGGGGCTTTGCTTTACCCCAGAGGCTGACGGCAGCATCAATCAATGCTGCTGAGTCATTTCTGGAAACACGAAGCGCAAAGTCTGCAGCAGTGAGCCCTTGTTGGTTTTTCAGTGTGGGGTCAGCGCCAGCCTCCAGCAACACCTTCACGCATTCGGCATTGCCATACATGGCCGCCATCATCAAAGGCGTTGAACCATTGGGCGACTCGGCGTCAATGTAGGCGCTGTGTTCAAGCAAAATCAGCAGGATGGGCGCTTTGGCGCCCGATGCGGCGTAATGCAATGGCGTCCAGCCGGTCTTGTTGACGTCGGCATCTTTGGCAATCAGGTGATTCACCAAATCAACATGGCCTTTGAGTGCGGCCAGCATCAAAGGACTTTCGTCCTTGTCGCTGCGCCACTCGACTTGCGTTTTGGGCCAATGGACCAAAACACCAGCGGTCTTGAGCGCATCCGACTGAACAGCCAAAAACAAACCGTGTACGCCTTTGGGGCTGATGGTATTGGGGTCAAAACCGCGTTGCAGCAAGCTGGTGACCGTGCGCACATCGTCCAAGGGAATGGCTTTGAAAAAATCTTCGTACGAGCCGGCTTTGGTCAGGCCTGAAAAGAGTGAAATTACAATTAAAACAAGGCTCTTTATGATATTTCTCATAAATTACATTTAATAAATGACTTGAAGTTAAAAAGGGCGTTTAAGCACTGACTTTGGTGAATAAGGCATCGAAATTCTGACTGGTCAAGCGCCCCACGTCTTCGGCTGTGCCGCCGCGCAACTCGGCCAACAACTTGGCTACAAAAGGCACGTAAGCGGGTGAATTGGTTTTACCGCGATACGGCACAGGCGCCAAATACGGGCTGTCGGTTTCAATCAGCAAGCGATCATTGGGCACAAATTGGGCCACTTCACGCAGTTCATGCGCTGTTTTGAAGGTCAAGATGCCTGAGAGCGAGATATAGAAGCCCAAATCCAGTGCGGCACGGGCCACGGTCATGGACTCGGTGAAACAATGAAAAACACCGCCCGCCGACAGCGCGTCACCGCACTCGCCCTCTTCTTTCAAGATCGCCAGGGTGTCGTCAGATGCCGAGCGGGTATGGATCACCAAGGGCAATTGGGTTGCACGCGCCGCGCGGATGTGGGTGCGAAAGCGATCGCGCTGCCATTCCATGTCAGCCAAGGTGCGCCCGCCTTTGCGCTCGTCCATTTGGTAGTAATCCAAACCCGTTTCACCAATGGCAACCACCCGGGGCAAGGCCGCACGTTCGACCAGTTCGTCCAATGTCGGTTCGTGGATGCCTTCATTGTCCGGGTGGACGCCCACCGTGGCCCAAAAGTTGTCATAACCCATAGCCAAGCGGTGCACATTGTCAAACTCCTCCATGGTCGTGCAGATGCACAGGGCGCGGGTCACCAAAGCGTCGGCCATGGCCGAACGGATCTCGGGCAAACGCTGCAGCAGCTCAGGAAAGTTCAGGTGGCAATGAGAATCGGTGTACATCTAAAAATCGCGGTGCAAATCAATGTGGGGAAAGAATAGCCAAACGGGCTTCGCTGGCCAGGGCTTCGAGCATCAAGCCGGCGTTAAAAGGGTGCTCAGCGGTTCGCGCCGCCATGCTCAGCCGTTTGAACCAGCTGGTCAAAGTGGACAGCGAGGCCTTGCTGGGGGGCAAGACCTCGACTTTGAAAAAACGAGGCGCTGCGCCCGACTGGTGCAAGACCAAGTCGTGACACAACTTTTGCAGCGACTCAATTGCTTGCGCGGGCGTCAGATCGGACAAGGCTGCCACATCGCCCCGCGCCATGGCCTTTGGAAAACCAGACCACCATGCGGGCGACTGCCCTGCCGCGGCTTGGCGCAGGACATCGGCTGGACGCCCGCCTGCCGCGTGCAGCAACACCTGCGCATCGGGCGCTGCAATGCCCTGCTCGACCAACCAGGCCAAGGCCTGGGACTGCTCGGGCCAGACCATGGTGTGACCCAGGCAGCGACTGCGGATGGTGGGCAGCAATTGGTGCGAAGCTTCGGTGGCCAAAACAAATTTAACGTCGCCCGGCGGTTCTTCCAGGGTTTTGAGCAAGGCGTTGGCGGTCACGTGGTTCATGCGCTCGGCCGGAAAAACCAGCACGGCTTTGCCCCGGCCTCGGGCATTGGTGCGCTGCGAAAATTCCACCGCATCGCGCATGGCGTCTACCCGGATTTCTTTGGAGGGTTTACGGCTTTTCTTGTCGATCTCGTCTTGGGCTTTTTCGCTCAAGGGCCAACCCAACTCGAGCATCACGGTCTCAGGCATCAGCACGCACAGATCGGCATGGGTGCGCACCGCAATAGCGTGGCAGCTGCCGCAGACACCGCAAGCACCTTGCGCAGTGGGGTGTTCGCACAACCACGCACTGGCCACAGCCAGGGCCAACTCGTATTGCCCCAAACCGGAGGGGCCGGCCAAGATCCAGGCATGGCCTTTTTGGGCCAGCAGTTGTTCGGTTTGCGCCGCGATCCAGGGCGCGTTCAAAGTGGGATTCATGTGGAAGGCCCCAAGGCGTGGTCCGCGGCCAGCAGGTTCAACACCGCGGTTTCCACCTCCAGCCATACCGCTTCACGCGCTTGGTTGGCGTTGATCTGCGCAAAGCGCGCGGGGTATTGCGCGCAACGGCGTGCGTAGCCGTTGCGCACTAGTTCAAAAAACGCCACGGGCTGGGCTTCAAATTTGTCAGGCACGCGGGCCTGCACCAAACGCTCGGCGGCCACACTGGGGGGTAAATCAAACCAAATGGTCAAATCGGGCTGTAGCAAATGGGTTTGCCCGGGCCGGTGCTGCACCAATTGCTCCAGCGTTTCCAACATAGGCCAGTCAAAACCCCTGCCCCCGCCTTGGTAGGCAAAAGTGGCATCGGTAAAGCGATCGCACAAGACCACGTCGCCTCGGGCCAGCGCGGGTTCGATCACCTGCACGATGTGCTCTTGCCGTGCGGCAAACATCAACAGGGCTTCGGTCAACGGGTCCATGGCGTCGTGCAACACCAATGCACGCAATTTTTCAGACAAGGGCGTGCCGCCCGGCTCCCGGGTCAAAACCACCTGGCGGCCTTGCGTACGAAACAATTCGGCCAAGCCTTCGATGTGGGTCGATTTGCCTGCGCCATCAATCCCCTCAAAGCTGATGAATAAACCGCGTGTCATAGAGCACTCATGGTGATAGGTCTTATTGTCCACTGCCCGCAGGGGGTGCCGATTCGGCTGCGCCCAAACCCCGTTGATAGCGGTTCACCGCCCGGTTGTGCTCGGTCAAGTTGCTGCTGAAGTGGCTGCTGCCATCGCCCTTGGCGACGAAATACAAAGCCGACGTGGGCGCAGCTTGCACCGCCGCAGCCAAGGCTGCTTTGCCGGGCATGGCAATCGGCGTAGGTGGCAAGCCGGTGCGGGTGTAGGTGTTGTAGGGCGTGTCGGCGCGCAAATCGCTGCGGCGCAAATTGCCATCGAAATCAGCGCCCAGACCGTAAATGACGCTGGGGTCGGTCTGCAGCATCATGCCGATGCGCAAGCGGTTCGCAAAAACGCCCGCAATCAGGGGCCGGTCGGTGGCTTTGCCGGTTTCTTTTTCCACAATGCTGGCCAAAATCAGCGCATCTTCAGGAGATTTCAAAGGCGTGTTCGCCGCCCGCGCCGCCCAGGCTTGCGCCAGGTGTTTGTCCATCGATTTGAGGGCCCGCTGCAAAACGGCCAAATCGCTGGAACCTTTGGCGTAGGTGTAAGTGTCTGGGTAAAAGCGCCCTTCCGGGTGCTGCTCAGGTCGGCCCAATTGCGCCATGAGCTGAGACCCACTCAGGCTTAGGGATTCGGGTTTGAGTTGGTCGGCCTTGGCCAGCGCCTGGCGCACTTGGCGAAAATTCCAACCTTCCACCAAGGTCACGGTTCTCAAGGTTTCCTCGCCGCGAACCAGCATCAACAACAGACTTTTGGGCGTGGTGCTGTTGCTGATTTCGTAACTTCCCGCTTTGATCTGGCGGGCTTTACCCGAAAGCCGAAAGCTCACAAACAGCAGGTCAGCCGAGGTTTTAACGCCTGACTCGACCACGGCCTGCGCCACGCCACGGGGTGTGGTGCCTGGTTCTACCGTCAGGTCCAAAGCGCTGCCGCTCGGATGCAAGGGGTGCGTCCACCACTGGTAGGCACCGGCACCCAGCACAACGACCAGCAGGGCTGTTCCGAACAAAAATGTTTTCAACCAACGTCGCACAGCCCTATTACCTTCACAGTCTTGAAGTGAGGATGATAATTGAGGGATGCATACCGATACCGCCATCGACACCGATTTCCTTCAAACCCTGCTGCAACGCGGCAGTGCCTCTCTGCCCCATTGGGGTGTGATTCAGGCCCAAGGCGAAGAAGCGGCCCACTTTCTGCACAATCAATTGACCCAAGATGTGTTGTTGTTGCCTGTGGGGCAAGCCCGTTTAGCGGCCTTTTGCTCAGCCAAAGGGCGCATGCAGGCCAGTGGCGTGCTGATCAAAACCGCGCCCGATACCGTGCTGCTGGTGATGAGCCAGGACTTGTTGGCGCAAACGCTCCAACGCCTGTCGATGTTTGTGATGCGCGCCAAAGTCAAACTCAGCGATGCTTCTGCCCAATGGCAATTGCGCGGTTTGCTGGGCACCAGTGCGCAAGCGCTCATGGGCCCACAGCAGGCCGCACCGTGGCAATCCGTGTCGCAAGATGGCGTTCACGCCGTGGCGCTTTACCCTGCCAAGGTGGGTGGCAGCACCATCCCCCGCGCTTTGTGGCTGGCCCCTGCCGGCCATACCTTGGCGGCGGAGCCTGAAATTTCTACTGAACTTTGGCAATGGACCGAGGTGATGAGCGGCGTGACCCTGCTGAGCCATGCAGTGTTTGAGGCGTTTGTGCCGCAAATGCTCAATTACGAATCAGTGGGCGGTGTGAATTTCAAAAAAGGCTGCTACCCCGGTCAAGAAGTGGTGGCGCGCAGTCAGTTTCGCGGCACCTTGAAGCGCCGTACCGCCCTGGTGCACAGCCCGGTGGCCTTGGTGCACGGTCAAGAGGTCTTCACTGCGACCGAGCCCGAACAAGCTTGCGGTACCGTGGTCCTGGCTGCGGCACATCCTCAATCAGATGACCATCACCCAGGCTTTGATGCCTTGGTCAGCGGCACCCTCGAGAGCATGCAAACGGGATGGCATGTGGGCGCGGCCGATGGCGCCACATTGACATTCATGCCCCTGCCCTACCCTTTGCTGGAAGACATTTGAAATGCAAAGGGCCCGGTTCACACGAAAAACTCAGAGCGACAGCTGCATTTCGATGTGCGCCATACCCGCTTCTTCAAACACCGCGCCATGCGGCATGAAACCCAAGCGCTGGTAAAACCCTTGCGCACTGCATTGCGCATGCAAAATGACTTCGTGGTCGCCCCTGTCTTTGGCCGCTTCAATCAGCCCCTCTAACACCCGACGCCCCAAGTTACTGCCGCGCATTTGTTTTTTCACGGCCATGCGGCCAATGCGGGCCACCCCACCCGCCGCTTGCAACAAACGCCCAGTGGCCAGCACCATGCCCATGCGGTTGAGCACCACCGCGTGCAGCGCCATCGCATCCTCGTTGTCCCACTCCATTTCAGCCGGCACTTTTTGTTCGTGCACAAACACCTCGGTGCGCAAGGGGCTGGCCAAGGCTTGTAATTCGTTCCAGGGGCCGATCAGCAACTCCACCATGTCTTCGCCTTTTTCAAAGGCTTCGAGCATGCCGCGCAGCGCGGGCGGCACAGGCAGGCTTTTCTTGACTGCCGGGTCTGCGTACACATAAACCAGTTCACTGGTGATCAGCAATTCATCGCCGCGAAAGATGGCGCCGACAAAGGTCATGGACGAGTTGCCGATGCGGTCGCAGCGCAGGCACACGTCCAGGAAATCGTCCATCTCGGCGCTGGCGTGGTATTCCACACTGGCTTTTTTCACGTACATATCGCCGCCGAGTTGCTGCATGGTGGCGGCATAGGGCATGGCGACTTGGCGCCAATAGTCGGTCACGGCGGTGTCGAAATACATGAGGTAATGACCGTTGAAAACGATCTGCTGCATGTCCACCTCGACCCAGCGCACGCGCATACGGTGAGAAAAACGGAAATCCTGGCGTTTCATGGGTTTAACTTTCAAAAGCGTGTTGCAGCGCGTGGCCTGCATCGGCATGGGCTTTCAGGGCATCTGGAATGGCGCGGCCCATGGTCACAAAGCCGTGCACCACGCCGCGGTAAATTTCCAAATCAACGGGCACGGCCGCCATGCGCAAGGCGTCGGCGTACAGCACGCCCTCGTCCACCAAGGGGTCGCATTCGGCCAAGCCGATCCAGGTCGGGCACAGACCGCTGTGCTCTGGTGCATTCAAGGGCGCAAAGCGCCAGTCACTCCGGTCAGCCTCGTCGATGTAGTTGGCAAAAAACCAACTCACCGTGTCTTTGTCCAGCAAAAAACCATCGGCAAACGCATGGTGTGACGGCGTGCCTTGCCGATCGCCACAACCGGGGTAAAACAAGAGTTGCAGGGCCAATTTCAAACCCGCATCGCGCGCCATCAGCGCGCACACGGCGGCCAGCGTGCCCCCTGCGCTGTCGCCGCCCACCGCCAGTCGCTGGCTGTCCAGGCCCAAGGAGGACCCGTGTTGCTGCAACCAGTTCAAGGCATCCCAACTGTCATGAACGGCGACGGGAAAACGGTGTTCAGGCGCCAAGCGGTAGTCCAACGACACCACGGCGCAGTGGCCATGACGGCTCAATTGGCGGCACAGCACATCATGCGTGGTCAGACTGCCGATGGTGAAGCCACCGCCATGCAGGTACAGCAGCACGGGCAATTTTTCAGATGCCTTCGCTTTCGGCGCATACAAACGCGCGGGCATGGCATGACCGTCACGGGCCGGGAAAAAGAGGTCTTCAACCCGGTCCACCGCCGGCGTGGGCAGGTCCAGCATCGGGCCACCGATGTCGTAAAAGGCGCGGGCCTGTTCGGCCGTCATCACATGCATGGGCGGGCGGCCCGCGCGCTGTATGCGCTCGATCAGGTTGCGCGCAGCAGCGTTCAGCAGCGCGCGCGGGTTGGTGTGGTGACTGCTCATGAAAAATGGGTGCGCAGGGGTGCTGAGGGGGGTTGCCACGAAAAGGTGTTGCCAACGTGACCTTGGGCTTCGCTTGGCGACTTGCCAAAGCAAATTCCTGAATCACAATGTGCCCAGATCGTACATCGCCCTGCCCTGGTGGCCTGTCACCCGTTTTTCAGTTTGGAGTCTTGCTCATGTCTTTCATCAACTACGTCACCCAAATTCAGATCGACTTTGGTGCGATCCAATTGCTCCAGCAAGAATGCGCCCGCGTCGGCATGAAGCGGCCCTTGATCGTCACTGATGCGGGCGTCAAAGCCGCTGGCATTTTGCAAAAAGCCATCGACGCCCTGCCCGGCGTGGTGGTGGCGGTGTACGACCAAACCCCGTCCAACCCGACCGAAGCAGCCGTGCGCGAAGCCACCGCCCTGTTCAAAGCGCAGCAATGCGATGGCCTGATCGCGGTGGGCGGCGGCTCGTCCATCGATTGCGCCAAATGCGTATCGATTGCCGTGAGCCACGAAGGGCCGCTCAAAACCTACGCCACCATCGAAGGCGGCTCGCTCAAGATCACCGACAAGGTAGCCCCCATCATTGCCGTGCCCACCACCAGTGGCACCGGCAGCGAAGTGGCGCGTGGCGCGATCTTGATCGTCGACGATGGCCGCAAACTCGGCTTTCACTCTTGGTTCATCGTCCCCAAAGCCGCCATTTGCGATCCTGAATTGACCCTGGGGTTGCCAGCAGGTTTAACAGCCGCTACCGGCATGGACGCGATTGCACATTGCATGGAAACCTTCATGGCCGCGCCCTTCAACCCACCGGCCGATGGCATTGCCCTGGACGGTTTGACGCGCGGCTGGGCACACATTGAACGCGCGACGCACAACGGCCACGACCGCGATGCACGTCTGCACATGATGAGCGCCTCGATGCAAGGTGCCATGGCTTTCCAAAAAGGCTTGGGCTGTGTGCACAGCCTGAGCCACAGCCTGGGCGGCGTGAACCCCAAACTGCACCACGGTGCCTTGAACGCCATGTTCTTGCCTGCGGTGGTGCGCTTCAATGCGACGGCCGAGTCGGTGCAAAAAGAACGCCGCATGCAGCGCATGGCCTACGCCATGGGCTTGGGGGAAATTCAGGGCGCTGAGGCGGCGGCCGAAGCCATTGCCCAAGCCATTACCGCCATGAACGCGCGCTTAGGCCTGGCCAGCGGCTTGGCCGCTTTGGACGTGGAGCGTGCCTGGTTTGACGCCATCATTGACGGCGCCATGGCCGACCACTGCCATATAACCAATCCACGCCTGGCCACAGCGCAGGAATACCGCGAGATGCTGGAAGCGTCGATGTAAAGCCGCTTGGCGCATGCGAAACTCTCCTGATGCGCCAATCCCATGGCCCTTACAGGGGGCGCACCTGGTCGGCTCGTGGGTCCAGCAACCACTGGGCAAATTCATCGGCCAGTTGCTGGCTGGCTTTAGCCGCACCCGTCCAAGCCTGAATACGACCCGTCAAGTCGTTGGCGTATGTCATGAAATCACTGCGATCGGGCAGCTTGCCATTGGGCAGGGTTTGCACCCATTCGGGGTTGGGCGCCAAGACGATGGTGTTGTCCAAAAATGCGGTCGACTTGTGCCGCCACTTCAGGGACTTGTCCAACCAGCCCGGCACCACGGCTTGCTGAAAATGCGGGTACAGCACCAACCCTTTGTAGTTCAGGTGCAGGTGGTAGTCGGTGATGCCGCCGTCCCAATACGCCCCTTTCGGCGCGCCGGGAATGTCGTGCACGGCCTGCAGCACGAAGGGAATCGAACAACTGGCTTGCACCGCCGGCATGAAGTTCTCATGCGTCAATGCCACCTGCCGCGTGCGGTAGTCACGGGCATCAAAAGGCAGCTTGGCATGGGTCGAAAAAACCACCCGCTCCAAAGATGCGCCCATGGCCGGACGGTGAATGACATTACGCAAAAACGCGCCGGCATAGCCCAAGGGTGTGAGCCAAGGGTGCTCACGCTGCAACAGCCCTTGACCATGCGAAGTCAGCACATGCAAGCGATAGCGCGGGTGCTGCAGTACTTCTTCAATGCGTCCGCCATAAAAGGCCGCCAAGTTGCGGCCGAATTCGTCGCTCACTTGCGCTGCAGTGGGGCGTTTTTGGCCTTCAGGCAACTCGTAATGCTGGTGGATGTAATCGTGCTCGAGGCGTTGCAGGGCTTGGACAGGCTGATGCAAACACGCTGTGGCCATGCGCCAAGCGCCGATCGAAGCCCCGACCAGATCAATGGGTTGATGACTTTGCGGCAGCCACTCGCCGAACAAAAAACGGTCCAACGGCCCCAAGATCAAGCCCTTAGGCCCGCCCGCTGCGCCAGGAATCACGCCCACATGGCCCGGCATCAAGCCGTGTTCGCGGACATGGGTCAGGGCTTTGGGGCCAGCGTAGATGCGAAGCGCTTGCATGATGTTGTGTTGAAATTGTAGGCGCTTGCCTGCAAGCGATGAGCCTTGATGTGCTCTCAGCTTCATCGCCAGCAGGCTGGCTCCTACAGGGTCCTTATTTTTTTAAGTTTTGCAATTTGGCAAAGGCTGATGCCATGGCCGAACCTGCAGCAGGGGGCGAGGTGAAGCCACCGCCCTGCCCCGAGTGACCGCCATGGCCACCACCACGCTGGCGCTGGTCACGCCCGGCGCCTTCAAAACGGTTGTCGCGAGGGCCGTCTTTGCGGGCCGGAGCCTCGCCCAGCTTCATGGTCAGTCCAATGCGTTTGCGCACCACGTCCACTTCAACGACTTGCACTTTGACGATGTCGCCGGTTTTCACCACCTCGCGGGCATCGGTGACAAATTTGTGGCTCAGTTGGCTCACATGCACCAGACCGTCTTGGTGCACACCCAGGTCAATGAAGGCGCCAAAGGCGGCCACATTGCTCACCGTGCCCTCCAAAATCATGCCTTCTTTCAAGTCTTTGATGTCGTCCACGCCGTCGTTAAAGCGCGCGACTTTAAAGTCTGGGCGCGGATCACGCCCCGGTTTTTCCAGCTCACCCAAAATATCCTGGATGGTGATGGCGCCAAATTGGACGCTCACAAACAGCTCGGGCTTGAGCGTCTTGAGCACTTCGCTGCGCCCCATGATGTCCTGAATCGGCTTGGCCGTTTTGAGGATGATTTGCTCCACCACCGGATAGGTTTCGGGGTGCACACCGGTCATGTCGAGTGGATTGTCACCGCCGCGAATGCGCAAAAACCCGGCGCTTTGCTCGAAGGTTTTGGCGCCCAGGCCCGTGACTTTCAGCAAGTCTTGCCGGGTCTTAAAGGCACCGTTGGCCTCGCGCCAACGCACCACCGACTTGGCCACACTGCCTGACAAACCGGAGACGCGGGACAGCAAAGGCACGCTCGCCGTGTTCAAGTCCACGCCGACTGCGTTCACGCAATCCTCGACCACGGTCTCCAAAGTGCGCGCCAATTCGCTTTGGTTCACGTCATGCTGGTATTGGCCTACGCCAATCGATTTGGGGTCGATCTTGACCAATTCGGCCAAGGGATCTTGCAAGCGACGCGCGATGCTGGCCGCCCCGCGCAGGCTCACGTCGACATCGGGCATTTCTTGCGAAGCAAACTCGCTGGCCGAATACACCGACGCACCGGCTTCACTCACCACCACTTTTTGAATTTCAACGCCGTTATGCAGCTTGGCCAGTTGCTTGATCAGGTCTGCCGCCAGTTTGTCGGTCTCGCGACTGGCGGTGCCGTTGCCGATGGCAATCAGGTTCACGCCATGCTTTTCGCTCAATTTAGCCAAGGTGAACAAAGAGCCATCCCAGTCTTTGCGCGGCTCGTGCGGATACACCGTGGCGGTCTCAACCAATTTACCCGTCGTGTCCACCACCGCCACCTTGACGCCAGTCCGGATGCCCGGGTCCAAGCCCATCACCACGCGTGGGCCTGCGGGCGCGGCCAGCAGCAGGTCACGCAGATTGTCGGCAAACACCTTGATGGCCACTTTTTCGGCCTCTTCACGCAGTCGGGTGAACAAGTCACGCTCGGTCGACAGGCTGAGCTTGACGCGCCAGGTCCAAGCGACGCATTTGCGAATCAGATCGTCTGAGGCGCGCAGGCTGTGGCTCCAGCCCAAGTAGTTGGCCACGCGACCTTCGGCTAGGCTGGGTTGGCCGGGTTCGGGTTCCACCGCCAGTACCAGCTTGGCGTCGAGCATCTCCAGAGCGCGACCACGAAACACGGCCAAAGCGCGATGCGAAGGCACGCGGCCAATCGGCTCGTCATACGCAAAGTAATCACGGAATTTGGACACATCGGCATGGTTCTCGTCCTTGCCCTCGGCCAGCTTGCTTTTGAAAAGCCCCGTCTGCCATAGCCATTCGCGCAAGCTTTGCACCAAGCCCGCGTCCTCGGCCCAGCGCTCCGACAAAATGTCGCGCACGCCGTCCAAGACCGCTGCGGTGGTGGAAAAATCCGTGCCTTCCGGCGTGCCTGCGGGTTGCACAAAGGCTTGCGCTTGATCGTGGGGATTCAGCGAGGGATCTTCAAATAGGCGGTCCGCCAGCGGTTCAATGCCGGCCTCGCGCGCCATCATGCCCTTGGTGCGGCGCTTGGGTTTGTAGGGCAGGTACAGGTCTTCCAGCGCCTGTTTCGTCGCCGCGGCATCCATGGCGGCCAGCAACTCTGGCGTTAACTTGCCCTGCTCTTGAATGCTTTTGAGGATGGTCGCGCGGCGATCCTGCATTTCGCGCAAATAGCCCAGTCGGTATTCCAGTTCACGCAACTGAATGTCGTCCAGATTGCCGGTGACCTCTTTGCGGTAGCGCGCAATAAAGGGCACCGTGGCCCCACCGTCCAGCAAGTCCACGGCGGCTTTGACCTGTTCTGGACGAATCTGAATCTCTGCGGCCAATTGGGCCATGATTTTTTGCATTGTGGTTCTCTGGGTACTGCAGGCAAGCCCGGCAGTTTGCCACATCACCACAAAAGAATGGGTGACCCAGGCCTCGCAAACCTAAAGAACAACAGAAAAAAATGTCCCAGCAGACCGGCTTTACTGCGCTCGCAAAGCTGCGCGCAGCTTCTCGCCCACATCGGGCCTGGCCGCAAAAGGGTCTGGCGGATTGTGTTGCTGAACAATCGCCTCCATCCGGCTTTGCACGTTGCCCAAGGCTTGCGGATGGCTGTAGACATAAAACTGGCCAGATGCGACCGCGTCAAAGACTTTGTGCGCCACTTCGCTGGCCGACACTTTGCCACTGCTGACGGCTTTGTCGCTCATGGCTTGGCCAATCATTTGGCTTTGCGTCGGCTTGTCTTCGGCCAATGCGGCAGGACGGTTGCGCTGGCTTTGGGTGATGCCTGTGGGCACAAAATAAGGACACAAGACACTGGCACTGATTTGGTCGGTCACCAGTTTCAGGTCTTGGTACAAAGTTTCAGTC
>Ga0114964_10001697_pt1 | contig 15984 bp, 14 predicted proteins | sample C_131016_MF_Meta_FD_92638 | JGI IMG/M metagenome (GOLD analysis project Ga0114964, IMG submission 92638) | Freshwater microbial communities from Lake Croche, Canada to study carbon cycling - C_131016_MF_MetaG | ecosystem: Environmental > Aquatic > Freshwater > Lake | place: Lake Croche, Canada... | reverse complement strand
CAGTTAGATCAAGGAACCATCTACGGGAATGTCTACAGCGTCTACGATAAGGCCGGAAAGAACTACAGCGGAGTCGTTGTAGGGGATTCCAGCTTTTCGATAACTTATCCTATGGGAAAGGGCGACCCAGTCATGAAATCTGGGGATATGGTTATCAGCCTTGGTCGCTAGTCTGAGTACAAGTTTGAGAACCCCACTTGTTTTTGGCGACACATGGCATCCTGCAACCATGCGACCCTGTCGCTGGATACCACGATCTCATTGGCTCTCAGGTAGCTGTTGAACTTAAGCAGCAATACAAACCAACTAAAACTCCCGCACAGAAGCTAGGTTCGTGCACCGTAAGAGCCGGGGAGTCGATTTCGCCAGAATGCTCTTTGCTGCTTCTCATCGTAGGCATGTTTCAATTCCTCTTTTTTAGCATATTCACGACGCAGCCTTGTTTCATTCTGTTCTATAAAACTCAAGAATGCCTTCATCACTTGTTCTTTCATAGTCTCTTGTCTTTTCGCTTCTTGATACGAAAGCCTCTGCAGAGGAGGATCACTGAAATGGCGTATTACTGAAGGTAGTTTCTTCAGTTTCTTAGAAGTCTTTTGGATCTTCTTAGGAGGAGTTTGTAACTGGTGCAGTTTTTTCTGTTCTTCTTTTTTTGCTTTCGTTTGGGCCTTCTGGGCGCTTCTCCAATTAAAAGCATCTAGCAGTACGGCACGGTATTCTTTTGTATCAAATCCATCACGGATCTCCTTCACTAGATCAAGCAGGGGACTTTCATGAATATGCCCCTCTTTAATCTTCTTGCGGATCAATTTGATTCTTTCATCAAGTGCAAGAATTGAGTGATAGATCCCGTCTGGTCTGACGCCCTTCTTACCCCACTCCTGAAGAGCAACAAATCTATTCAACAGATCATCAATTGCGTTTTCGATATCTACAGACATTTTTTGAGATCAGGCTTTTGCTCGTTTGAGTTTTAGTATCCCCAATACTACTGAATACAATTCTCTCTCCAACTGCTGTTGACTTGATGCCACATAGAGAAAGTAGGAACTGTCTCCGTTCTGCTCGTGGTACAGTTTACAACAAGGGCACAAATCCAGAATGTCCCTGTCGTTTGTTTCAGAGTAGATCCACTGGCTCTCCACTAAGCTAACCTTCACACCGGAGACCTCTAGAAGATCGAATCCAATAGTTCTTTCGTCATCAGTTGAGAAATTGACCGGGGGATGTTCTGCAAATGAGGGATGCTCGGTCTGTATATGCTCCCGAAGAAGCTTTTCTGAGGGGAAAGTACGAGAGCAACCGATACAAGGAATATGCCCCTTGGGTACGGGGGTGGATTGGCGAACTGGCGAAGCTTTTCGGATCACAACTGCAGCGCTTCTGTTGATGGGGGTCAACTTTCGCATAGGTCAGACATCTCCAAAATGGTGCCATTGATCTTCAGGGAGTGAACGTAGGAAAGCTCCTACCTCTCCCAACTGCCCCTTGTCGGCAGCCCACTCTAGGTGTTCCTTGAATCGCAGCTGCTTTTCGATCGGCATAGTGCATCCCCAGGCTGCGAGGATCAGAGGTGCAGGAGGTATCCAGCCCCCCTCTGGATTTCTTCTCTGATCTTTGAGCATCCCGTGAAGCTGGCTCCATTCCGGAGGCATCGGTACAAGCCGATTATTGTAAGTGCAGTACTCCCACAGTGATTTGAGAGATTCAGTCATAAAGGGCAGTAAACTCAGATTCCCTCAAGAAATTCCCTGTATGGGGCAAAGTCTTCTTGTAGCTCCTCGTCATCTAAGTCAAAGCCCCAATTGTCCATGAGCCCTATGAACATAAGACGAGCTGCCTGTTTCTTATCCTTCTCTCCCTTTATTCTAGCTGCTGCGTTCCATTCATAACGACCCCAGTTATCCTCCCAAGTGATCCGGAAGATTGCCCAATCGTAATCTGAATCCGTCCAGCGCATTAGGTAATAGTAGTCATCGATGTCCCAAGTCAGTCCTGGTGAATGAGGAATCTCGAAGTTGATTGCACCCAAGTAGATACACTCAGAGGGAATCTGATCCCTCATAGCTTCGAGGTGACCAGTCTTGTCGTACTCTTCTGAATTATCATCACCACTCTCTTCATTCCCATCAATTTCAGACACAAACGGGAGGTCGAAGTCGTCGTAGCAGATAACAGGCTTTCGAAGATCTGAATCCTTCATAGGATGTTACTGGTTGAATTCCATATGGATCAGATTGGCCAGATTCGTGATTTCTTCCGCCAATTCCACGACGATGCCCCGATCTTCCATGTAGATGGAGTGACCTGATCCGGAGAGCATTCCATCGGTTTCTATGGTGGGACCAGAGAGGTAGGGAATGAGATTTAAAAACGCCTCTGCAGGCTCCATATCCATGGGATCATTATTATTGATTATTTCATCCCAGGCTTTGTTTTCTTTTGCTTTATTCTGACAGTCTTTCCATAGATCGCTCTTTGTCTTTTGGTGATCTTGATTCTGAAACAAGACAGTTTCATAAATAACTCCCAGCAGGAGTCCCCATGCTTCTGAGAATTTCTGATATCCTTCTCCAATTTCCCATATTATGTCTCCATCCCAATAGGCTGCAAAGTAGTGCTCACATGTGTCGCATGCCCCAGGGGAGTTGGGTCTGTTGCAGATCGGGCACCTTTCTCTGGCTTCATTGCCATTGGGGGTCATCAATACCTCCTCGAACTCAATTTCAGGATCGTCGTTATCGGCGCTCATGGTTGTGTTCTTATCGAAACTGTTTCCTGGGACATCGACATGCGATCCATGGTTAGAATCCCTGAGTTGAGTCCGCTGCCGATAAGTGCAGCAGCATCAAAGAACAATAGGGCTGGATGATTGCTCAATGCGGTCCGATCCACGGGCCCATGCCCAGCGTTCAGAATAAACCATATTTTCATGAGCCAGCCTGCCAGATCGGGGTCAGCAATCTTCAGTGTTCTTGGAAGAGTATAGTTTCCAAGGCTGGATCTGTTCAGGAAGCCATAATCCACAATCAGTTTCAGGCAGCGTGTTCCTGAGCGAGTAACCGTCTCCTTCTCTCCAAATGTTTCTGAGAGCCTTCGTACAAATTGCTCCATTTTCACGTCTTGCTGCACCCTTAGAAGCCTGGCGAGGATTGTTGTAACCTCGTTGAGAAATGGGTAGGTGAGTGTTGCCAGCCCCCATGTCAGTATCTTGTCTCTCTCAGGTTCAGAGGAGCTTCTGTAGAGCGCAAACGCTTCCTCTCTGAGTTCAGGATATTCGGTTGGTTCGATGTAAATGTGGCGCAGGTACCGGAGTGACTTTCTTACATTCTCTGCGCCCTTGGTCTTTTCCTGAATCAGAGCAGTCACTCCCTTCTTCCACTCGTCCACAGACTCACTGCCGGCAGAACGACGAAGACCATCTATGAGCCATTCAGGCGTGAGATTATTGATGTAAACCATGGGCTTATCCGCACTCATGTTTCTGATCCCCTTGATATTTCAATGAAAGGAACAAGCATCTCATCGATGCTCATTCCTCCATGACATACACCTGTGTCCCCCTTGGTAAAGAATGCTCCTTGGCCTGTGTGAACGACGGGCAGGTAGTTTTTTGGGAGCGACTTCACATTTGGAGCCGTAGCTCTCTCTTTTAGAATAGTCACAGCGTTCTCCTGAAGAGTCTTATCAGAGTAAATACGAACTCTCTCCCCAGCTCTATCTACCATCGCCCCCTCGCTAAATGCACCCTCACCAACCGACTCAAGATTACCATGGTCTGCTGTTAGGAAGACTTCATAAGAAGCATCGAGAAGTTCTGATATGGTCTGAGCTAGAAATTCCTTTCTTGCCCACAGGCGAAGCTGTTGAGACATCCCGTTCCATCCAAGTCTGGACCCATGCATGATTTCATCCGGCATGCGTATGGTTACCCCTAAAGCCGTTGGTGAATCCCGAAAGGCTTCTCGTAAGTCCACCAAATCATTTTCTTGCCCAAGAAGATTGATGAGTTTGCATGAAGCACCCTTTGCAGTGGAGCTGGCCCAAAAGCTTCTCCACCGCACCTCATCGTCTGATGTCCGGTCAATGGAGTTTGAGAAGTAAATGGGCAGTTCCCCCGAATAGAGAGCCTGCCTACAGACATTGGTGATACTCGGAACCAAAGTGAAACAGGCCGATTCCTCAAACTGTATACCATGAACCTTCTGGCGAACTTCGCCCTTGATTATGTTCCACTGACTCAGCGAGAGCCCATCGAGTACTAGAAGTGCTACTTTTCTCCCAGCCGTAACACGTCTAGATAGGAATCGTGGGATGTGGTGAATCACTGCAGGTCGATTCGGAGGAAGATTATTGAGCGAATCCAATGTCATGGCTGCCCATTGGGTAAATGATGCGTTGATGGGTTCCCACACTTTGCTCCAAAAAGTCTTTTGGCAATCAGCCTCTTCTTCACTGAAACAGGAGGCGGTGTAGTGAGAGTACCGTTGTCCAAAACTTAACCAATCTAGGTAACTGGACGTTTCATCCGGGAGAGCATTCAGGAGATTTCGGCGATGATCATCATGATCGATCAAGGCACTGCCTTTCTTTCGTACTCCAAGTTGTTGCACCCATTCAGGCAAATTGCCTGAGCGAGTATCAATAGGCTGAAGAAAACCCTCCTGAAAGAGATCGTCCAGATAACTCCTGAGGCTAGGATCACCAAAATCGATAGCCTCTTGTGATGAATACCTAACCCTGTTTTCGGGAATCACATAGTCGGCCCACTGCTTTTGAAGAAAGCCCTGGAACTCAGCGGGCTTCCGCAAGAGCAAATCAATATTCAGAAAAGCCTTGTGGGTGATTTCGGCAAGCCTCTGAATTAGCACATTGGGAAGTGTCTGCTTGCTGATGTGCAATTCGAGCAGAAGACGGGTGACATCATTGAAGGTTTCGATCAGAGAGGGCTCGATCTTGTACCCCAGGCGCAGCGAAATATCGCAGGTTTCCTTATCGCTGAGGGCGTGCGAGGGAAGGGAGTCAGACTTTTGCCAAAGCCGAGAAAGAACTATCGGATCCAGTTCCTTCAATACTTTACGTGACAACCTGGGGAAAAGATCACCCAACGAATATTCAAGCCTTCGGCTCTGCAAGTAGATATCAGCTGGAAGTCGTGTGAAACCCGTCGTTAGAGGATCGAATAGAATGACGAATCCTCCAGCCCTCTCCTCTACCTTGGCCCTCATGGTCGTTTCATAGAAGAAACGAAATGCTACGGGATCATCGAAGATTACGATCTCCATTCCCTTATCTGCTAAAAGCCGATTCACCACGTCGCTTCGATAGAGCCCATCGGAATCTGCAACTGCCCACAGGAGAGAGACTTCCCCGTGAATCTTTTCTACCAGATGTTCTTCGAGAGTCTTCATGCTGGAGAAATTGCAACCATCGTTAAGGCATCGAGTTCAGGAAGAAGGTTTTTTTGACGGTCGAGTTCGCCCATTCGTTGAGCCTCGTCGGCTTCGAGTTGTCTTAGCCGGTAACCTCTCACTTCCTTGAGACCAACCTGGTCCAGCATCTTTCTTCTCGTGGCGAAGTGGTACCGAGTCCGCTCCCGTTCTTTGTTCCACCGATCCAGATGGCGACGTTCAAGAGACTCCCAAATCTGCTGCCCCTCGGTAACTGCTGCTGCATAGAGCTGATTGTAAATGGACAGCGCTTCCTCGCCCGAAATAGTTGAAATGGGATTGTGCTCGTCTGTTGAAATCTTGTCCCAGAGATGCCGAGCAGTTTGACCAAGAGCTTTGCCATCCTTGTTGATGAAGACAGGGAAAACCCTTGCTTGGCGAAAATCAAAAGAAGCAAACCTCATGACCCAGAGGGACCAGTACCCGTCAGCATTTTTAGATAAGCCTCCACCGGTGAGTTTTGCGATGGGTTCACCTTTACCCAAGATAGGCATTCGCTCGATGAGAGACCGGATCCTAGGATGATCAAGATTGAGTAGTTCACCATCAGTCCCATCCCGATTCCCTGGGAAGTGCACCTCTTTGGATTCCACCTCTCCTGGCCAGATGACTTTTGCAGCACCATTTGACTGCCGATCATATTTTCCGCCTGTGGACTCAAGATGAGTCTTTACCAGCATCTCAAGTAAATCACCCAATGGCTGAGTGGAAACAGCTTCCAGATCCATTCCACTGGGGCCGGCTTCAGCCGTGAAGATTCGACTGTCCCTATTTTCCTCTGCTTCGTTTCGAAACGATTCTGCAAATTGGGCGGCATCTTCATTCAGTCGCTCGGGATGCATAAGAGCCTCGATAAAGAGTCGGTCAAACATCCTGGCACCCTCGACAGAGTCGAGCAGGTCGGTGGTCTTATCGACACCGAACTCCTCAAAGATTGTTTTCAGCTTGGACTGAATGACCTCTTGGATCCTGTACTCCACCGAGTCTTCGAGTAGGAAATTGAGCGCCTTGACCACATGCTTTTGACCAATGCGATCCAGTCGGCCAATTCGTTGTTCGAGAGCCATCGGTCTCCATCCGAGGTCAAAGTTGATGATCACATGACAGAACTGAAGATTCAGACCCTCTCCACCGGCATCAGTGGAAATCATAATCTGAACATCCTCGGAGAATCGTTTCTGGACGTGCTTTCGCTCATCCAAGTCCATACTTCCATTCAGACAGACCACGGACATTCCTCGCGATTTTAGAAACTCTGCCAGCATTGCTTGGGTTGGCACGAATTCCGTGAAGATCAGGATTTTGAGCGCAGGATCCTGCTCCTCCTCCTGCATCTTGTAGACCCATTCGAGGAGGGTCTTGGCCTTTGCATCAGGGCCGATACTTTCCACCCTCTTGGCTGCATTAAGGAGTAGTTGAACCTCTTCCTTTTCATTATCCAGAGCCTTCATCCTCTGACTCAGGATTATTTCCAGTTGGGCCTGTCCATCCATCTCCTCCCACTCAGACTCCTCTGGGAAGAGTTCCATCTGCCCCGTCGGTTGATTAAGGACCGCCAACCTTCTTTCCAGAGTCGTGGCGATTGCCCGGGTGGAGCTACTCACCAGCCGCTGCATGAGGATCATCAGAAACCCCACATGGGTCTTCTTCTCCTTCATTGCCTGGTTGTAGCCCTCACGAATGTACTCAGTGACGGCATCATAGAGCTCCCTTTGCTCATTATGCCCCTCCCATGAGACCGAGACCAACTTGGTGAGCCGGGGCTTAAAGAGAGGGGTTCCGTCATGATTGATCGTCTGCCGTTTTTCGGTCCTCACGACATAGGGAGCCACCCTCTCACGATTGACAGATGCCTCATTGGGGAATGCCTCCTTATCCAGGAGCGCCATCAGCCGCTGGAAAGCATCCGTTTTGCCCTGATGAGGGGTAGCTGAGAGCAGGAGAAGCGAGGGCGCTGCCTCAGCAAGCATTTTCGCCATGGCGTAGCGGGCGACAGTTTCAGAGCTACCTCCCACTCGGTGAGACTCATCGATCACGATCATATCCCACCCAGCAGATGCAAGTCCCAGAATCCTATCTCGGTTGAAGGATTCGACTTTCTCGGCACTCCATCCCTTCCTTGAGTCCAGTGGCTTTACTGCATCCATTGAGCAAATCACCCGATCGTGGCTGCGCCAGATATTTTCCTCTTGGGAAATCTGTCTGTAGGCATCGAATTGGCTCGGATCAAAATGTCGGAAATCCTCCCCGAAGCGTTCCTTCATTTCCACGATCCACTGCGGAATCAAACCCTTGGGAGCAACGACGAGCACCCGCTTGATCAGTCCACGAAGCTTCAGTTCTCGGATGGTGAGGCCGGCTTCAATCGTTTTTCCTAATCCAACCTCATCGGCCATCAGATACCTGACTTTCCCCGGGTTTGAGAGAACTTTGCGGAGCGCCCTGATTTGATGCGGTAGAGGGATAACCGATGAATCCACGGGAGCTAGTAACTTGTCATCATTGAGCAGTTCAATGACACGCCCTGCTATCGCCGCAAATTGGATCTTAGCGGAACTGCCAGTCTCGTTACCCCTCTGAGATTCATGATGGGGGAATAACTCCTCCGGTCGCTGGAGCAGGACAGTATTTAGTGTTGGGAACCAGACGCGGTAGCGTTGCTGCCCCCAGAGTTCGTCAGACTCAAGAACCTGGCCAGAAGCATGATGCGATCGAGACCAGATCCATGCACCTGAAAGAAATGGCGCCATAGACTTTAGCCCTGAGAGCGCATCTCAGCCATGTCATGGATCATCTGAAGTTGCTCATCCTCTTCGATGACATTTTCTGGAAGTTTCGCTGATATTGCCAGGATCGTGGCGTAGTCTCTGGCAGCAAAACACTCCTTGAAGCCTAAGCGGACTGCCTCAGTGCGGACTTCTTTAATTTTCTTTCCACCGGAGCTCTTGGGCAAGCTTGCAGCTAGGTTTGGTAGAGACTGTTGCGCTTGGCTCCCAGCCATCGGGCGCCTGATACCCGCCTCCTCGCAAAGTTCCCAGAATTCCTGAAGAAGACGTTTATTGCGCATCGTCTCAACGTCAATAGCCTTAGCTGGATCTGGCACATACCAACGATCCTTAGCGCGATCTTTTAAGAGCGGGTCGTTTTTAGAAAGATTCCGAAGATCTTTGAATTGTGTGGAAAGGTAACTGTGGATTTGGCTAGGAACATCATGATTTCCACTAAAACAAATAAAGTTTTCGTTCAATAATTCAATGAGTTCCAATCGTATCTCACTTTTTTTCCAAGAAGTAACGTACTTCATAAAAAGAGGCTGAATATCAGCAAACGATTGAGGCTTTTCAATTAACTGGGTTCTCAACCACCTTATAGCAGAAGATTCATCATTAACGAAAAACTCAAGTTGCTCTACCGAAGAGATTTTAGATCTGGCTTTATCATATTTATGAACTTGCTCTGGCAAGAAAATCATTGAATCTCGCTCAGTATATTTTTCTACTAAACCCTTATAAAACTCTGCTGATGACAAGGGGATCAATAAAGACCTAGAAATATGAAAGGCGAGCATTCTATCATATAGCATATGAGGTTGCCGCTCGGCGATTATTTCTAGGGATTCTCCTTTTTTTACGAAAACAGGGAGGTTTTTTAAATGTTCCTCAATAAAGTGCCAAGCTGCAGTAGTGCCAGATGAGGTGAGGCATTCTTTAATGATTCGATCTTGAGGTTTATATGCTGATATAATCAGGTCTACTTTGACTAGATTTTGCTGAGATTGCTTGTATGTCATTAGTTTTTTATCTAAAACACGAACATCACTAACAACAAATCCCGCTCTAGATAACGACTCTTGTATTGCATTCCAAATAGAGTTTTTTGAATTATGAAATTCAATAGTTATCCATCTGTTTGGTTTAAGAACTCTGTACGCTTCGCAAAAAGCTCGAAACATTAAGTCTTTATAATTTTCTAGGTCTTTGGCTCGATGTTCATCAATAACAGCCTCATCTTGATTATTTGTTCTGACTTTGAGCCACCATTCCCAAAGTTGATTCAGCTCAGCATACATTAGGTTTTTACCAAAAGGTGGATCTACCCACACATAATCAATACAATTTGATGAAATATTAAGATTTGTGGCTGTTCCAGTTGATATTATCCCATTCTCACGATTGTGTTTAAGGCTATTAGAAAGCCTTCTCAAATCCTTTAGTGTAATTCGCATTAGCCAAAATGGATTGCATTCTTGAATTAATGAGCTTTGGTATAAAGTTCCCTTCATGACTCTACCGACCCCATCGGCATTCCAATTCATTAGTTTCGATGCTTTAATAGCAATGGAGGTAAACGCAAACCTTAATAAAGATGCCTCCTTTTCATTTATATTGTGAGATAATTCTAGTATTCTAGACATTGCATCGAGATTTCTCGACGAATAAAAATGATGTATGTAGTCAACTCCATATATTCCAGAAAGCGCATCTTTGTGGTATCTTTCACCTTTTTGAATTGGAACTGCTTCAGGTATAATATTTTTATTAATTTCAATTTTTGATATTATATCGTCAGTAGTTGCTTTTCGATAATATCGTTTACCTTTTGAGTTATATGCTACCAGAAACGGTTTAAGTTTTGGTGACCATGCAATATTCCCTGTAATAATATCTACATAACTTTCTTTTTTCCTAGCACAACTTCTTTTCGTTAGTTCTTTCGCGCATCCTGGACATTTGAAGTTATCTTTAACTTCTTTTTTTTGCGGATCGTAGGCCATTTCGCCAAAAGAGAACTCCTCACCACAATCCTGACAGATCAGAATTTCAGAAAAAACAAGATAATCTATTGTGCAAATATCATTTGAGATATCACTTTTTTTAGCAGACCATACATCTTCTCTTTTAAGAAATCCACCACCTTTGCACTGGAATAGATGAGAGAGTTTATTTTCTAGATCATTCAAAAGGCCTTCTACAGACTTATAATTTTCTTCTTCCCATCGATGCATATGCCCATTTGCTATATGGGTTGCAGCAATTCCTAGATCAACCAGAATGGCATTTCTTGGCTTTTGTGCTGATAATTTATAGCCCGTGGCAGTCGATATTGAGGGAGTTCCCGTCGTTGCTAATCCCGTCATTCCACTACCACAGAAAAAATCTATAACAATATCATTATGCTTAGTAAAATGCTCAACATACTGAGTAACTGCTAAAGGTGATACTTTAGTGTGATAAGTATGGGCCAGACTATAATGATCATGACGCGCAACGGTAACATCTGCTGAAAATGGCTCCCGGTTATAATTATCATTTGGATTAAAAGTCTCACCATTATATTTGATAAATTCATCTATCCATGGATTTGGACACGCCGTGTAATACGGTGGATCTGAAAGGGCCAGAATGTCCTCATCCTCTCCAATAGGAAATCCCTCTATCTTGCGAAACTCAGGATCTTTCAGCTTCTCCGCTAACAACTTGAGATATTGCTCCCTTCGAACTTCATCTGAGGGGAATTTCTGGCCGAGACATTCTACGGGCCCAGTCTTTTGAGATGCGAGATTGAGAGCTTGTTGGTCTGGCATAGGATTATTTGGTTATTCTTTCACCTCGTTCTCGAGCACTAGTCGGACCTTGGTACGGTCCTGCCCTCTTACCAATTCATCGGCGAAGCTTGCGAATCGTTCCTTGATCTCCTCTAGCGTGGCAGGTGTTCCACTGGGGAATAGAGCTTCAAAGAGTTTCTTGGAGGATACTGGCACCCTTGAAAGCCCGCTAAGAGCCTGCTGGAGAGCTGGGATGAGTTTCGGTGGCAATGGATCAGGCAGCTCCTTCTCCTTCTTAAAATCATCCACCAGTTTACGCTCTGCCGGCTTGAGTAGATCTAGGTGCTCCTTGGTTACAGGATCATCCAGATCGTTCAGCAGGGCAGTCGTCCATGCCTCGTGGACAGATTCCATTTTTGACTTCAGGTTCTTCAGACGCTGATCAGCCGAGATATCCCCTGACTTCTCCATGGCAGGGAAGAATTCTCCTGCTGTGGGAGTGGCAATCAAATCGGATGGAGAAAGGTTCTGTCCGGTCTTGAGTCTCCCAAACTCATCCTGGATCTCAATGAGCTGACTCCTGTTGATGCTCTGGATGCTGGCAAGCTGCTTGAGGTGCTCCAACCTGTAGTCAGTTAGAAGTGTGCCCTTCTGTTTATCCTGCTGTTGATCAAGCCGGGCATGGCGATAGAGATCCAGATAGGCTGTGATGTACTCACTCTTGAGCTTCTCCAGAGACTGGATGGTTTTTTTTCGGAAAGTTTCGGATTCACGATTAGCCGATTTGAGTACTTCCTCGCGGAGTTTCTTTTTGGCTTCCTGACACTTCTCACGCCAGGGGTGAGCCTCTGGAAGAATGGACTCAGCCGTCGTGAGATATGACGTGAACTGCGTGAGCGTATCGGCAAATGTCTTCAGCTCTTCAACCTCCTTGAGGCTATTGAATGCCGGCTCCAATGCTTTGATCTCCTCCGCTGAGTAGCGGAAGTTCTTAAATGTGCCCGGGGTCTTGTAATTCTGTAGGCTCTCGAGGAATTCCTTCGCATTGTCCACATCTGTGGCGAGTCGAGTGATTTCGTCGGCAGTTAGAAGCTGGTGTCCCCAGAATGGCAGCCCACTCGCAAACTCCTGCTTTGACATGACAAGCCGATCAAGACGTTTTGAAACTTCCACAGCAAGCTGCTGCAAGGGTTCGCTATCATTCTGCGTGACCTGAATAGCCAAACCCGAGGGAAGCCCCAGCAGATCAAAGACGGCCTTAATTGCAGGGAGATTCCAGTCCTTGGGCTTTTTGATGTGCTTGAACCCTTCGAGTTCTACGAGAGGCCGAGCTCCAAAGTCTTTTAGGTCCGTTGCAGCAAATTCTTTCCCGGGGATGGAAAGAACGATCTCGCCAGCGTGAATCAAAGCACCCAGCACAACGACCAGCAGTTCGGTCTCCAAGCGGAACTTACCTGGAGCGTCAAAATAGCTGACTCCATCGATTTCCTTCACAATCTCGGAGCGGTTCATCACCTGCCCATGGCCCTTTTGATTCAGAAGCTCCATGATGAACTTGGCATAGGGACTGGCCGAGGGTTCGATCTTCTCCCCATTCATCAATCCAAGTCCGTCGAGAACCGCAGTTCCGAGCTGAGTAGGTGGTGAGGAGAGCCCTTTCAGGGCATCCTGAACTGCTGTCGTTGCATTGCCGTCATGACCAAATGTGATGGTTCGGGAGAAAGTAGGATAGTCTCCACAAATCGTGGCAAAGTGACCTGTAAGCTGGCGTGAAGCTGCCAAAAAGATCTGCTCTTTTGCAGTTAGGCCGGCAGCATTTGCTCCAGCAAGTGCCGTGCTGAGGGCTTTATTAGACCCCTGATACCCCACTTTAACAGCGCTCAGGAAATTCTCTCGTAGCCATTTGGTCAGCTGACGAAAATAGACTCCTGCTTTCTCGGCGTACGCCTGTTTCTTTTGTCCCGTGGATGTGGACTCAAGATCGAGTGCAGCCGCATACATCTTCAAAGGCTGTGAGAATCCCTCACCATGGTGGTCGAGACGGAAGAATACCTCATCGGACTTGCGTTCATCCGTAAACTTGGGAGGAGAAAAAGGTTGGATGAAATAGAGGTAAAAGTCGCGGGGGGGCTGTGCGGTGGAACGCTCGCTGGGAACACCAAAAAAGAGCCACCCAAGTTTGGTAACATTGCGTTCCTTCCAAGGAATGGGGCGCTCCCATATTCTGAAGCCAGAAAAGCTGGAAATGTCGGTGCACTCCAAGATCTGTGTCATCGCCTGATAGTACGCACCGTCGAGTGAATCATTAGACAGCGTAGCAGCCTTCTTCTCAACGAGGGCGTCGTAGTCATCTGTCTTCTTCAGGTCGAGGTATACCTGACGATTATCTGTATTCTGCGAAATGAACTGCCCACTGACTGCCGTGCGGATTTCCCTCAATGTGACATCGATGATGCCTAGTAGGTCATCTGCAGGATTTCCTCCCAATTCAGCAGCCATCGGGTTGAAGAGGCATAGGCGATCCCTTAACTCTTCAGGAGTTAGTCCAATGGGTACGTGAATATCATTGGTCGTCAGCCGGTGTACGGAAATCCCATCAAGAATCCTGATGGCCAGTGGACGATACTGCTTTTTGGGGAATGAGCTGTTTACCTTGTCCTTAACGACCCGAGAGCAGTCCATGACAGCTTTTACATCTTTATCAGCACGAAAGGCTGGATTGGCCTCAATGTACTTCCACAATCCATCAAAGGAGAGCAGTCCTGGCTCATCCTGCGGAACCTCATCCTTTGCCATCCCAGAGAATGTCTGAGATAAAACCTCTAGCACGCCACGCTTCTCGATGATGGGTACTTTCTGGAAGGTTTCGATGTAGTCGGGGTGGACAGGGAAGAGATCCACGAGATCGTCCATCCTCTCGTTCCAGTCGCCATAGAACTTGGCAAACTTTTCTAGATAGGTGCGGATCTGCTTTTTCTGAACGAATGTTTTACGAAGCATTCTGTGAGCCACAACAAACTTCACGTCAGATGTCGCGATGTGAATCTGGCGAAAACGATCTTTCACCCTGCTGATGCTGGGCGCAGCAAATACAAAACGCCCAGAGTCGAAAATTGCTTCCTGCACGCCAGCAATGAAGCGGAACTTCAACCCTTTGCAGACTTCACCGATTTCACGCAGAAAACCGAGATCAAGAACTAGATCTTGTTGATTGCGGCTACGGAGGTAATCCAGAAGCTCATCAACAGCCACTAAGAGTCCGCGATCTGGGTACACTTGGTGGAACCGAGCCATCATGTCCTCTAAGGAAGTCTTGTTTTCGGATACCTCGTGAGCCTCTGGGAATGAGAAATCAACACCCATCTTGGCTAGATGCTTGGATATGTTTCCGGTGATGATCTCTCGGAGAGGCATCGTCGTAGACCCAATTTCCATACGGGCTACCATGAATTTTCCAGCAATGGGCTCAGCGGATGTTTTAACCACGGGGTTCTCGACTTCATCCAACACGGAGGCATCTTCCGCAATTGCTGAAATGACAGACATCAAATGGCTCTTTCCCGAACCGTAGTTTCCCACCACAAGTATGCCCATGGGATCTTGTGCCCCATCAAGCACTAGGTTTGGAAACAGTACGTCCTTTAGTCGTTCCGCCATGTCGTGAGAAATGACATAGCTTTTGACGAGTTCCTTTGCCTTGTCTTTGGCATCGCTGTCGCGGAGTTGGACAATGGATTCAATTGGGCTGAAATCGATCAGTTCTGAGTATCTCATAGGAGTTGGTTATTGGATCACGTGCAAAGTCTGCTCGTCCTTTACAGGAGTGAACTGAACGAATGATGGATGGTCAGGAGATCCGTAGGAAAGCATATCCCCTTTGTGAACTCCGGGCCATGAAGCCACCAGTGTAAATCTGCGTGATGAATTCTTGATCAGGCTTATTGCATCCAGGTGCAGAGACTGATCGAACAAAATATCCAGATGATCGAGGCAGCGTATCTCGCCTGCACCTTCCTTGAGTAGGTCATGAAAGCATTCCTCAGCAGAAACCGCTCGTAGTTTAATAGGCAGGTCGAGCAATGCGGCGGAAAGCATCTTTCCAACTTCCAATAACGGGGCTCCTAAATCTTTCGCAATCTCCTGTAAAAGAGCATGCCGCTTTAAATCATCCCCCCCGGCAATCCAAAGCAGCCGAAAATGAGCCCCAGAAACGGCCTTCAACTGGTTTTGAAAGTCTTCGTGATTCATAAGAGGTATGAGATGATTAACGGGTTGCCCTACAAGTGACTAGTGAGGAATTAGATTTTGTCCGCTCGGCGGACAAAAATGTGTGCCTTTCATTTTGAGAGGAGTGAAAACACCACCCAAAGGACGATCCCGATGGCGATCCAAGTGCCACATCTCCACTTTTTTGGGGGCTGAACCCAGGGCGTGTCAGGATGGTCGTAGCAGTGATCGATGAAGTCGTCGGGGATGGCGTGACCGTGGCCGTCATAGAACTGCTTGAGGAGGGTCTTGGAGGCCTCCTTCTGCTGGTAGCGAAGTTGCTCGATGAAGCTGTCGGCCTGAACCTCTCCGTAATCAGTCACCTTACTGAGGTCGAAGTCAGGAAGGATCGCCTTGATGGTATCGAGTTGGTCAGGACGGATTGGTGGCTCTCCTGGCTTACGGTCCTCGGTGTGAATGTTGACGTTAATCCGGTTGTTCCGGATCCACTCCTCGGAGGGCTCTGGAATACGAGGGTGACGGGCTCTAACTCGTGAATGACTGCTGTGGATGTCGGTGTAGGAGAGTCCTGTCCCGGGAATACCGGCCGTAAATCTACTGCCCGAGGTTCCCATGGTGTAGTGGGCTCCTCTCCCCCCAATGCTCAGGGAGGTGCTTTTCTTGCCAATGTTCCAACGGACCCCAGGGAAGAGCTTGATGCTGCGGTGGAAGCGGAAGAAGCCCATAGGATAAATGTCTACTTCTCGTGAGAGGGTGTGATCT
>Ga0114964_10001695_pt1 | contig 15985 bp, 12 predicted proteins | sample C_131016_MF_Meta_FD_92638 | JGI IMG/M metagenome (GOLD analysis project Ga0114964, IMG submission 92638) | Freshwater microbial communities from Lake Croche, Canada to study carbon cycling - C_131016_MF_MetaG | ecosystem: Environmental > Aquatic > Freshwater > Lake | place: Lake Croche, Canada... | reverse complement strand
TATCACAGTAGTTTCAGGCATAGCCTTACTGGCTAAACTCTGAAGTGCTTTGCTACCTTCAATGCCTGGTTTCCCAGAGGGAATACTAATTTCTAATAAACGCCGACTTGAAAATAGTGAAATCGATTGGCCGTAAATTTGAATTTGAGGCCAATTGAAGTTACGTTCTACGCTTAAGGCGGTGCGCTCATCAAAGCCCTGCGCGCGAGCCGCAGCTCGGATTGCATCTAAATTTTCTCGCTGTGCCAGAGGCTCGTCACCTACCATGACATAGAGTGGCTGCAAATCCTGCTTTAGGTGCGACTCCAGCTGATTTTGAGCTAAGCGCATGGTTATTATTTAGCGTTGAGTTTAATGGCTGTTAGACGCCGCAAAAGCTCGCGCATTGCGTCTTTATGCATGTCGCTAATCAACATGGCCTCTTCATCAGCTTTGCCCAGCAAGTTTGCATCGTTGTATGAAAAATTACGGCTAGTCTGGACGGTTTGCACTTCCCCCCATAGCGGGTTGGTAGCTGCTCGTGTTCTGAAGCTGACCTGATAGCTCAGCGCGTATTCACTGACTTTGCCATCACCACCAATAGATAAAATGCGCTTATCAGTCTCTTCACTCAAGAGCTCTAACATCAGCTCTGCATCTTCACTATCAGTCACTACTTTGACGCCGTTAGTTTCTAACGATTTTTTTAGTTCTTTAGACATGCTGAGCGTGCTGCCTTGGATGTAAATGTTGTGAAAGGAAAGCTGTGCTAGTCCGCGCAACTGAAATCCGCATGCTGAAAGCAACAGGCTACCAATGAGTAATATGCCCAATATTTTTAGGCCTGAAAATAAGCCCAATGAAGGTTTTAAGTGAGCATGCATATAACTTACCCCACAACAATATTAATAAGTTTATTTGGTACCACAATGATTTTATGAACCGTCACAGGGGCTTCTATATATTTTTGTACGCAGTGTTGTTGCAACACTATTGATTCTAAGGTCTGTTTGGATTCTGTTTTGGCTACCACCAAACTGCCGCGTAGCTTGCCATTGACTTGTATCATGTACTCCACGGTATCTTGCACCATGGCCGCTTGATCAGCTACAGGCCATCCCGCATCCAAGATATGTTTTTGTGGGCATAATTCTGACCACAGCGCTTGGCAGATATGCGGCACAATAGGTGACAATAAAAGTGCTGCATTTTGTAACACCTCTTGACGCACCTGACGCGTAATAATGTCTACACCTTCGATTTTAGCTAATGCATTCATCAGTTCCATAACCGAGGAAATGGCAGTATTAAAGCTATGACGGCGTCCGTAGTCATCGGCAACTTTGTCTATAGTTAAATGCAATTGTAATCGCATGGCTTTCAACTCAGCGCTTAGATCGCCTGCGCTGTAGGCCTCTATCGTGCCCATGGTCACATGGTCATAACAAGCTTTCCACACGCGCCGTAAAAATCGATTCGCGCCTTCCACGCCACTGTCCGCCCATTCCAAGCTTTGCTCTGGTGGGGCGGCAAACATCATGAATAAGCGCGCTGTATCGGCACCATAAGTATCAATCAACGCCTGTGGGTCTACAGTATTGCCTTTTGATTTACTCATTTTAGAGCCATCTTTAAGCACCATACCCTGTGTAAGTAAGTTGGTGAATGGCTCATCATTTTTAATTAAACCGACATCTCGCATCAGCTTATTAAAGAAGCGCGCATAGAGTAAGTGCAAAATCGCATGCTCAATACCACCGACGTATTGATCTACGGGTAGCCAGTAATTAGCGCGTTCATCAACCATCGCAGTATTACTGTCAAAGCTGGCGTATCGGGCAAAGTACCAAGACGACTCAAAGAAGGTGTCTAAGGTGTCGGTTTCACGCGTAGCCTTGCCACCACAAGTCGGGCAGGTAGTTTCATAGAACATGGGATCTTTTTTAATAGGTGAACCTACACCATCCATTACAACATCTACAGGCAATACCACTGGCAATTGCGTTTCAGGCACTGGCACTTCGCCGCATTTGGCGCAGTGAATAATTGGGATAGGACAGCCCCAGTAGCGCTGGCGTGAAACGCCCCAATCACGTAAGCGGTACTGAGTGCGTTTTTTGCCAAGATCTATGGCGCTTAAAGCTGAGGAAATAGCTTCTGTTGCTTGGTCAAAATTCAAACCATCAAACTTATCTGAGTTAAATAAAATGCCATGCTCAGTCATTGGTGATGTGTTGTTACCGCTAAGCTCAATCACGGCTTTAATCGGCAAGCTGTATTTATTAGCAAATTCAAAGTCGCGTTCATCGTGTGCTGGTACGGCCATCACGGCACCTTCGCCATAGCTGGCAAGCACATAATTGGCTACCCATACCGGTAATATCTCGGCATTTAGTGGATGTGTCACAAACAAACCAGTCGCCATCCCTTTTTTCTCAGCGGTGGCGACGTCAGCTTCTGCTACGCTACCCCTTTTACATTCGGCGATAAAATCGGCTAGCCTGGGATTGCTTTGTGCGGCTAATGTTGCCAAGGGGTGCTCAGCGGCAATGGCAACATAGGTCGCGCCCATCAGTGTGTCAGCACGCGTGGTGTATACTTTTAATGTGCCATCTTGGCCTGCTAAAGGAAACTCAACTTCGCAACCATAGCTTTTTCCAATCCAGTTGCGCTGCATCGTTTTGACTTGCTCTGGCCAGCCATCGAGGGCATCTAAGTCATTGAGGAGTTCTTCAGCGTAAGCTGTAATTTTCATAAAATACTGTGGAATATCGCGCTTTTCTACCAAGGCGCCACTGCGCCAGCCACGGCCATCAATCACTTGCTCATTAGCAAGCACCGTGCCGTCAACTGGGTCCCAGTTGACGCTGGAAGTCTTTTTGTAAATCAACCCTTTTTTGTATAGTTCAGTAAATAACCACTGCTCCCACTTGTAGTACTCAGGCTTACAGGTGGCAATTTCCCGGTTCCAATCCACAGCCAAACCCAATTGCTTTAACTGGGTTTTCATATGCTCTATATTTTCATAGGTCCATTTAGCCGGTGCGGTTTCATGTTTAATTGCAGCATTTTCTGCAGGTAAACCAAATGCATCCCAACCCATAGGTTGCATTACGTTATAACCCTTCATTTTGTGAAAGCGGCTTAATACATCGCCTATGGTGTAGTTGCGAACATGACCCATATGTAGGCGCCCAGACGGGTAGGGGAACATGGATAAGCAATAGTATTTGGGTTTATCTGAAGTTTCAGAGGCGGCAAATGTTTGATTGCTTTCCCAGTAAGCTTGCGCGGTTTGTTCTATGTCTTTGAAGGGGTACTGCTGCTGCATGGCGGACATTCTTTAATATAAATTTAATAACAAAATTATACCTTGAAGCGCCTGATTTTGCTGGATTTAGTCATCAGCTATTGCTGAGATTTTTTGGGGAGAATTCCCTCAGAATCGTAATCTTAGTATTTACGCTCTGAGGGAAAGTCTGACTTGCTATGTTTAAGCCAATGCTGCAAAAATATTGTCACGTATCATTGTCATATCGCCAAGCCCGTGCACAAATACATGTTTAGGTGCGCCAACTAAGCCGCTATTGGCCCAGTCTACGTAATACTTTACCAAGGGCTTGGTTTGTTTGTGGTAAACATCTAGCCTGGTTTTTACTGTTTCAGCGGCGTCATCTGGACGTTGCACTAACTCTTCGCCAGTGACATCATCTTTACCTGCTACTTTTGGAGGATTAAATTTAACATGGTAGGTGCGACCTGATGCTGGATGTGAACGGCGCCCACTCATGCGCTCAATAATTGCCTCGTCTGGTACATCAATTTCCACAACATAATCTATACCAACACCTGCTTTTTTCATGGCCTCAGCCTGCGGAATCGTGCGAGGAAAGCCATCAAATAGAAAGCCATTGGCGCAATCGACTTCTTTAATACGCTCGCTTACCAAACCAATAATCACGGCATCCGGCACGAGCCCACCGCTATCCATAAAGGCTTTGGCTTCTAGGCCAAGTGGCGTGCCAGCTTTAACGGCTGCGCGTAACATATCGCCAGTAGAGATTTGTGGAATATTGAATTTCTCACGTAAGTATGTGGCTTGTGTGCCTTTGCCAGCACCAGGAGCGCCTAAAAGTATGATTCGCATAAATGGACCTTGAAAAGTTAAGTATTAAATAATGATAGAAATTTGACGGTAATTATAACAGTCGTCATCAGCGTACGGCTCAGCTCAGGTAATTGCTGATGCGAACAAAGTCTTCCACGCTTAAGTTCTCGGCACGCAATTGTGAGCTGATATTAAGCGCAGTAAATCCTTCGTCGTCGAGCAAGCCTTTAAGTGTATTCCGTAAAGTTTTACGACGCTGGCCAAAGCCAGCAAGCACTACTTTGGCAAACATGCGCTCATCGCTAGCTACGAATGGTAATGTCGCGTGTGGCACGCAGCGCACAAAGGCTGATTCCACTTTTGGAGCAGGTTCAAAGGCTTCTGGCGGTACTGTAATTAAATAATCCATCTTCAATTTATATTGCAACATCACGCTTAGGCGTCCGTAAGCAGGGGTTGATGGACTCGCAACCATTCGCTCCACCACTTCTTTTTGCAGCATAAAGTGCATATCGGTAATGGCGGCAACATTATCAAGTAGATGAAATAAGATTGGCGTGGAAATGTTGTAAGGTAAGTTGCCAGTGACCCGCAGATTACGACCTAGGCTGGTGAAATCAAATTTCAAAGCATCAGCACTATGTATGCTAATCGACTGGTTGAGGTATGCTTTTTCCATCCAAGCAATAATATCTCTATCAACCTCTACCACATGTAGCAAGTTTAAGCGTTGCAATAAGGGTTTGGTGAGAGCACCTAAGCCAGGGCCTATTTCCACCATTAAGTCATCAGCTTTTGGTGCAATCGCCATAATCAAGCTCGCAATCACACCTTGATCGGTAAGAAAATTTTGGCCGAAGCGTTTTTTTGCAATGTGTTTCATAGGCCTAGTCGTTTATTTTTTGTGCGCTGGTTTTAGTTAGCATAACGGCTAATTCGATCGCTGCCAGCATGCTGCCAATCTTAATGTGGCCGCTACCAGCTAAATCTAGCGCAGTGCCATGATCTACCGAGGTGCGAATTATAGGTAGACCCAATGTAACATTGACCCCTTCGCCGAAGCTTGCGTGTTTGAGTACAGGTAGACCTTGGTCATGGTACATGGCAAGCACGGCATCAGCGCCGCTTAGATTGTGCTTGGCAAATAATGTGTCAGCAGGTAACGCACCTATCAGTTGCATGCCATCTGCACGAAGCTTTTCTAGAACTGGATTGATAATATCAATTTCTTCACGCCCCAAGTAACCATCTTCACCGGCGTGCGGATTTAAGCCGGCCACCAAAATACATGGATTTTCAATTCCAAATTTAGTGATTAAATCATGATGCAAAATACGTAGCGTAGTTTCTAGGCTATCTCGCGTAATGGCTGCGGGCACGTCTTTTAGTGCTAGGTGTGTGGTAACTAATGCTACACGCATACCACCGCCAACCAGCATCATGACAACATGGGGTGTATGGGTGAGCTGCGCTAAAAACTCAGTATGACCACTAAAAGCAATGCCAGCTGCATTAATGACACCTTTATGCACCGGTGCGGTGACCATGGCGTCAAACTCAAAGTTGACGCAACCTAAGGCGGCAGTTGCAAGTGTGTCCAATACATATTGGCTGTTACCTGTATTTAGGTTGCCAGCGATCACTGGTTTGCTTATCGCTTGGTGATAGACCATTAGCGCACCATTGCCTAAATGGGCTTGATTATTTTTCTTTGCATAAGGAATAATGTTAAGCGGTAGTTGTAATTGAGCTGCACGTGCTTGTAGCATAGCGGTGTCTGCAATTACCACTACATTAGCTGCTAAGGTCCGTTGAGCCAGCATAATGCATAGATCTGGACCTATGCCTGCCGGCTCACCAGCAGTAATGGCAATTGTAGGCAATAACATCTTTAGCTTAAGGGAAGACTAGAACTTATCTTCGAGTCGCAGTTCTACAAAAGCGCGATCACGGAGCTCCCTTACCCAATCTTGGTAAGCTTCTTCAGATTTTCTTTTACGAATTTCTTGGCGTGCTTTTAAGCGTGCAGCTTCTTTGCTCATGTCCTGTTTGCGTCTTTCTAATACCTGAATAACGTGCCAGCCAAACGGAGTGCGCACTGTCGAACTAATCTGACCATCTTTAAGTTCGTTCATGGCCTTTTCAAATAGAGGTACTGTATCGCCGGGATTGACCCAGCCTAAGTCCCCTCCGTTAGATGCGGAGCCATCTTCAGAGAATTGACGTGCGAGTACTTCAAATTTCTCGCCATTGTCTAAACGTTCTTTAATTAAATCGATTTTCTTTTTACCCTCATTCTCAGAAGTTACCTCTGAAAGCTTAATCAGGATGTGACGCGCATGCGTTTGTTCAATGACCAAAGGCGAACTGCCACCACGCTTACTAATCAATTTAAGTATGTGGAAGCCGTTAGGGCTTCGTAAAACTTCTGACACGGTGCCAACCTGCATATTTTTTAAAGCATCTAGAAATAAGGCGGGCATTTGTGTGCTACTTTTCCAACCTAAACTGCCACCTTCTAAGGCATTAGGGGCATCAGAAAAGCTTGCTGAAACTTTGGAAAAATTAGTGCCTGCCTGTAGTGCTTTGATCACTTCATCAACCTTAGCTTTAGCTTTTTGCACATCTTCAGTGGCACCTTCTTCTGGGGTGCGAATTAAAATATGCGCGATTTCATATTCGTCCTGATTTTCATTGCTAGAGGCCTGTGTGGTCAAGAAGTTGTCAATTTCAGATTCACTGACATTGACGCGGCTATCTACTTCACGCTCGCGTAGCCTTGCAATCGTAATCTCATTGCGGATGTCGGCCCTGAATTTACCCATGCTGACGCCATCTTTAGCTAACGCATCGGCAAACTCAGTCAGTGTTAGCTGGTTTTGTTCAGCAATGCGCTCTATGGTTTTGTCTAGTTGGCTATCATCAACTTTAAGGCCTGACTGAGCCGCGTATTGCAGTTGTAGGGTATCGGAAATTAAACGTTCTAAAATTTGTTTACGTAAAATATTCTCTGGTGGCAATTCGGTGCCTTGTTTTTGCAGTTGTGCGGTAACTGTACGAATGCGACTTTCTAGCTCCTGCTCAGTTACTACAGTTTGATCAACAATGGCCACGATGCGGTCAATTTTGATCACTTCAGCAGCCTGTGTGGAAACGTTTATGCAGACTAGTGCCGAAGTGATTAGTAGTAAGAATGGAATAATTTTTCGCAAAATAGATACTCGTAAAAGTTATTGATAGGTTTCAGGAATCATGCCAGTGTTGACATAACCAGGCACGCTACGCTTAATGATGCCCAGTGGATTTGCACCAATAGAAGCTAATCCGCCAAGCTCAAGCTGGAAAAATAGCGCATAGTTGGCATTGCCCGATGTGGCTGTTGGTATAGTGGCAATGGTACTAATGCGCTGAATAACAGATCTTGCAATCCAGCAACCAGCATTATATTCTACCCCAGCTAAGGATTCGATCATTTGTTTAGTTTGTATTGAGTAATTGATACGTCCTACGGCAAACCAGCCTGGTTTTAGTGGCCATTGACCGGAGACGTTAAATTGATCAACGTTGGCTGCCGCAATTGCATTGGCTTTTGTCAAATCACTGGTGCCTTGTGCAAAATACATTGTACCCACCGCATCATTACGATGACTATAACTCAGATTTAGGACCTTCCCAGGCTCAGGACTATAGCGACTAGTAATGGTTTGATTCGGCGTTACACCAGCTAGGGTGTTATATCTTAAAAAAGCATCTACTTTCCAATTAGTTTTTAAATTGGCGCTCAGCCCAGCAATAATGTCTGAGCTATTACTTTGTCGAAAGGATGCAGGATTTTTATAATCAAGCGCTACTTTTTGATCGGAAAAATAATAACGTTGGCCGATTGAGGCAGATAGCCTTTGCATGCCAGTGTCTGATTCAATAAAGCGAGTGGTTAGTCCTGCGCTGATTTGATTGGCATTATTAATACGGTCATTACCAGAGAACTGGTTCTCTGCGAATAAAGAGCTGAAGTTTAAATCAATTAAACCAGAGTCAAACACAGGGATTTTGGACTGATCGGTGTTTGGTATATACACGTAGAATAACCTTGGCTCCAAAGTCTGAGCGTAGGCTCGGTTCGCTATTTTAAACTCACGATCAAAGTACAAACCACTATCTACGCTTAATATAGGAAGTGCGCGCTGTTGCGGGCCTAAGCTGTTTGGATCGTTGTTAAGAGTGTAGCTAGTCATGTGCACACCGACTTTGGGCGTAATGTAGCCATAAGAACGAGTAAAGGACTCAGTGAGGCTAGGATAAGCTGTTAGCCGCGTGCCTGTGGTTAGTAGCGCGGCATTAATATTGCTGCTATTCGTATCAAAGGCTACCAGTTGCGTATATAAGTTCGCTTTAATGTCACCATAATACTTAGAGCCACTTAGCGTCAGTTGAGGTAAGCGTTCGTATGGATACGACACGCCGTCTAGGGTTTGGAACTGTTGTGCAATTCCGTTAAATCGCCAGGTTTCATCTGCGTAATCAACATTAAACTGTTGTGGTAATAACACCCGACTGGTAGAGGTAATTCGCGTTGATAACTCAGAGAAGTAAAGATTATCCGAGGTTTTTTCAAAGGCATAGCCTGCGGACCAGCCATTGCCTAAACTTTGCTGATGTTTTAGGTTGGTGTAGTAGCGATTATTGCCGGTTTGGTTATCACTGGGTAAATATTCAAGATTGGCAATGCCTGAGTATTTTTCTTCCAAGTATCTGAACTGACCTTGCAACTGAACGCCGCGTTTACTTAACTCACGCATAGTGATGGTCGCATCTCTATTGGGAGAGATATTCCAGTAGTAGGGTATTGAAAATTCGAAGCCACTGAGGGATGTGCTACCGTAGCTTGGCGCCAGAAAGCCACTTTTACGCTGACCGCCGTAAGAGAATGCAATATAGGGTGAGTACAGTATGGGCACACCCTTAAACTCTACATAGCCATTTTGAGCGATACCTGATTCGCTATAGCCATTCAGTTTCAATTCTTTGGCTTTTAAGTACCAGTCGTCCACACCAACTTTGCAAGTAGTGTAGCGTGCGTCAAGTAAGCGCTTTTTATCGAGGCCTTCAAAAAAGAGAACGCTGGCATCACCGCGTGATTGCGGAGGTAATGGTTCGGTGCCAAGCGTTGTGGAGAACGGCGCCAAACTGGTTGGGTTGTCATTATCTTGTGCAGTCAGATCCACTCCAGATTGCTGAGTAAACTGTGGGGCTCTAGCAGGCGAAACCACTGTGCTGCGCTGCGCTTTTGTTCCCAGTGCTTTTGTAATGTTAATCGTGGCGTCACGCATGTCGCCTATGCTTTCAGATAGGCGCATATTGAGTTCAGGCCCATGAAGATTAGCGTCGCCTAATTCTATGCTCACATTACCAACTGCATGTAGTTCATCATTTTGCACATCGTATTCAATGATGTCGCCGAAGATATCCTGCTTGTCGCGGTGAAGTGATGCATTGCCGATAGCGCGCATTTGCCTATCTAAATGCAGTTCAAGCTTATCGCCGTCAATAACGATAGCGTCACTTATTGGTATTGGATTAGCCGCGACTTCGGCTTGAGTACTGAGGCTTAATAGCAATAAAGCTGCGCTAATACCTGTAAATACATGATTTTTTAGCATGCATTAATCACTAAATTTACTGTGAGCTTAGCTTGGATGATGGGCAAAGAGATGTGGGGCACGTGTATATAGGCAGACGGTTTTATTTTATCAATGATAAAATCTCATAAATCGCAGTTTTTGGCAATCAATAATTAGAAATAGCCGCTACCAAACAAGGTTTTTTTATTTAACTTTAGGCGCTAGCCTAAACATATATTTGGATAAGTGTTCGTGGACAATAGACAGCAACAACTTGAAACTTGGTTAAGTACAGCATTACAGTCGGCGCAATTTACGCTGACAACCGCATCTGCTGATGCCAGCTTTAGGCGTTATTTCAGGGTGCATGTGGCTGATAAAACTTTGATTGCAATGGATGCGCCGCCAACGCATGAGAGTTGTGCGCCTTTTGTGCAAGTTTCACAATTATTGGCAGAGGCTGGTTTAAACGCACCTAAGGTGTTGGCGCAAGATTTAGCGCAGGGCTTCTTATTGTTAAGTGATCTTGGTGATGATACTTATTTATCTAAGCTTAATACCGAAACTGCGCCAGAACTCTATAAAAATGCCACCGATGCTTTGATTAAAATGCAAGGTATCAGCGTCACAGGGGTTTTACCAAATTATGATGCAGCTATGCTGAGTCGTGAGATGCAACTTTTTCCTGATTGGTATGTAGCGCAGCACTTAAAAGCTAGCTTAACGCCTGAGCAACAAGTTGTTTTAAATAATACCTTTAAGTTGTTGAATGAAAATATTTTAGCGCAAGGTCAAGTGTTTGTGCACCGTGATTATCACTCACGCAACTTAATGTTAACCACGGAAAATAATCCAGGAATTTTGGATTTTCAAGATGCAGTCTATGGCGCGATTAGCTATGACTTGGTCTCATTGTTAAAAGATGCTTATATAGGATGGGATGAAGAGCAGGTGATTGATTGGGCTGTGCGCTATTGGCAGCCGGCCAAAAAAGCAGGGTTGCCGATACCAGATGACTTTTCTGAGTTTTATCGGGATTTTGAATGGATGGGTGCGCAGCGCCATATTAAGGTGCTAGGTATTTTTGCACGCTTGAGTCATCGAGATGGCAAGCATAGTTATCTCAATGATATGCCTATAGTCATGGCCTATTTACGCAAAGTGTGTGAGCGTTACGTAGAATTAAGACCTATGTTAAGGTTGCTAAATCAATTGGAACAGTCACAGCCGCAAGTAGGATACACATTCTAGTGCGAGCGATGATTCTAGCTGCAGGTCGCGGTGAGCGCATGCGGCCGCTTACAGATTACACCCCTAAGCCCTTGTTGACCGTTGGGGGTAAGCCTTTAATTGTCTGGCATTTGGAGCGGTTGGCTAGTGCCGGCTTTACAGAAGTGATTATTAATCACGCACATTTAGGTATTCAAATTGAATCGGCTTTGGGTAATGGTAGTCAGTGGGGCTTAAATGTTCAGTATAGCCCTGAGCCAACGGCACTGGAAACAGCAGGTGGCATTGCTCAGGCGTTACCGTTATTAGGAGATTCACCATTTGTTGTTGTAAACGGTGACACCTATACTGAATTTGATTTTTCCACTATACAGCACGCCTTAGTAGCGCCCTCGCTAGCGCATTTGATTATGGTGGATAATCCGGCGCAACATACAGAAGGTGATTTTGCCTATCAAAATGGTCAATTACTCGCTACTGGGGCTCCTAAGTTAACTTTTTCTGGTGTCGGTGTATATCAACCTAGCTTGTTTGCTAATATTGAGCGTGGACAAGCCGCGAAGCTAGCGCCTATTTTACGTGCGGCTATTGAGCAGCACTTGGTAAGCGCGACGTATTACCAAGGTGTATGGCATGATATAGGTACGCCGCAACGTTTAGCAGATTTAGATCAACAGCTAACTGCCAGAGCTTGATTAACTATGGTAGCTTGGATTGAACCTAATCGGCCTTTAAGCGCCCAAAAAGATTGGCAATATTATCCCTGTTCGGAAAGATATTAGAGGTCGCATGAACTTAGACATCACAGAATTCAAGGCAAGAAGACAAAAGCTCATGGCAGCTATGGGCAATGGTGTTGCTATTATTCCTACAGCGAACGAAGCTATACGCAACCGAGACAGTCATTATCCCTATCGTTTCGATAGTTACTTTTACTACTTAACTGGATTCCAAGAGCCCGAATCAGTGTTGGTCTTGGTGGCAGCTAGCGTCAGCGGACCTGCACAATCTATATTGTTTTGTCGCGATAAGGATGTGGAGCGTGAAATTTGGGATGGCTTTAGATTTGGATCTGATGCCGCGCGTGAGAACTTTGGCTTTGATGTGGCCTACTCTATTCATGAATTGGACGCGGTGTTATTAAAGCTCGTAGGCAACCAGCCTAAATTATTTTTTAGCCTAGGTGAAAGTTTAACTTGGGATAATCGAGTCACGGGTTGGATTAATAATTTGCGCGCACAGTCGCGCACAGGGGTGAGCGCGCCGCATGAGATTATTGATGTGCGTAAACTGGTTGATGAATTACGTCTATATAAATCGCCGTTTGAGCAAGCCTTAATGCGACAATCCGCGGTGATTGCCTCGGAGGCCCATAACCGCGCCATGCGATTTACGCAACCGCATATGATGGAATACGAAGTTGAGGCAGAGTTTTTGCATGAGTTTTATCGAAAGGGTGCGCAATCGCCGGCTTATACCAGTATCGTTGCTGGGGGTGCCAATGCGTGCACGCTTCACTACAACGCGAACAATGCCAAACTTAATGCGGGTGATTTATTGTTAATAGACGCAGGTTGCGAGTTTAATGGATATGCTTCAGATATTACACGTACTTTTCCTGTCAATGGTAAATTTAGTGGCGCGCAAAAAGAGGTCTATGAGCTCGTATTGGTGGCACAAGCGGCAGCTATTGCCAAAGTGAATATAGGCCGTCATTGGAATGAGCCGCACGAGGCCGCTTTGGACGTTCTGATTCAAGGTTTTATTGATTTAAAGTTATGTAAAGGTAGCCGTGATGCAGTGTTGGAGTCTGGCTCCTATCGGCAATTTTATATGCATAGAACTGGGCATTGGTTAGGTCTAGACGTGCATGATGCAGGTGAGTATCAAGATAAGCGGGATGACTGGCGCAAGTTGGAGCTTGGTATGGCATTAACGGTGGAGCCGGGTTGTTATATTCGTCCAGCTGACAATGTGCCTGCAGCATTTTGGAATATAGGCATACGCATTGAAGATGATGTGTTCGTCACCGCTGATGGCTGTGAAGTTATAACAGCCGCTGCCGTAAAAACCGTCGCCGATATTGAAGCGTTAATGCAAAGCTAGATGCCACAACCAATTATTATCGTTGGTGGTGGGCCGGTAGGTGCAACCTTAGCATTATTGCTTGCCAAGCAAGGGTTAAGTGTCACCGTGCTCGAAGCCCGTAGTCTTGGTGCCGCGCATAGTGAAAGCCGTGCTTTAGCTTTATCTTTTGGCAGTCGGCGCATTTTAGAAAAACTTGGTTTGTGGGGTGCTCTAATTGCTCAGGCAACGCCCATTAATAGTATTCATGTTTCACAAAAAGGTAGTTTGGGTCGCACTCAGTTGCACGCCAACGATTACCATCAGCAAGCATTAGGCTATGTCTTGTCCTATGGTGTATTAAGCGCAGCATTGGATCGTGCAATTGAAGATGCAAAGCCTTTGGTCAATTTTATATTTGAAGCCAGTGCCTCCAACATCGCGTATGCCGCATCGCAGGCAACGGTAACTTATACTCATAGCGGTGTAGCCCATAACATCAGCAGCCCTTTGGTAGTGCTCGCGGATGGTGGACGTACCTTGGATGAGCTGGCAGGCTTGAGTCGTGAAACCAAAGAGTATGGCCATGACGCTTTAGTAACTAAGGTGCGTGCTGAGCTACCACATCATAATGTCGCTTATGAACGCTTTACTGCCAACGGCCCGATTGCTTTATTGCCTAATGGAGGCGAGTTTGACTTTTCATTGGTGTGGACCGGAGAAAAGTCGTTTATTACGCCATTACTCAGTTTAAGTGACGCTGACTTTTTGGAAAAACTTCATCAGCAGTTTGGTGATCGTGTGGGCAATTTTTTAAGTGTTGAAAAACGCATGAGTTTTCCCTTAAAAATGGCGCAACTAAAACCAGATGCGCAGCAATCTGAGCATTTAGTGGTGATTGGTAACGCTGCCCAAACCATGCATCCAGTCGCGGGACAGGGTTTTAATGTCGGTTTGCGTGATGCGGAATCTCTGGCTCAATATATTGCCAGTGCCTCTGCCGATGAATTGGGGTCTGCTAACATGCTTGCTAGCTACCAGGCCAGTCGCAAGTCTGATACTAAAGGCGGCTTATTGTTTACAGATTTTCTAGTCAATTTATTCTCCAATGATCTGGTGGTCTTGTCTGCCTTGAGAGGCGCTAGTTTAGGGGTGTTTGACGTAATTAAGCCTATTAAAAAGTATTTGGTTGGAAAAATGAGTTTCGGAAAATGAGTCAAGAAGCTGAAGTATTGCGCACAGATATAGCTATCGTCGGTGCAGGATTAGTGGGTCTTTCTGCTGCAGTTGCCTTGCATCATGCTGGATTTTTGGTGCGATTGATTGATAGCCAAAGTCCATTGCAATTGGATCTTGTTGAGGAAACTTGGGATAGCAGAATTTACGCCATTAGCCCAAATAATGCACACTGGTTAGCAAGCTTGGGCGTATGGGGTTCATTAAATGCTAAACGTGTTGGCACTCTGCAGGCTATGGAAATTTATGGAGATAACACTGCTCCCCCTTTGTTGCTAGCGGCGGAAGATGTTCATGCAGATCAGTTAGGCTTCATCGTTGAATCCCGAGCACTGCAGCAGGCGTTGTTACAGAGGGTGGTTGAACTGGGCATTCCAACTATGCTGGATACGCGTTGCACGGGCATTAAAAGCAGTGCCAAGAAAGCTAGCTTAAGCGTGAGTAGCCAACTTCATTCAGATCAAATTATTGAAGCCCAATTGCTTTTGGCTGCTGACGGCAGTCAATCTTGGGTTCGCCAGCAAGTCGGTATGGATATGGCCAAAAGTTCCTATCAGCAAGTAGCGGTAGTGGCCAACTTTAGTGCTGAGAGATCCCATGCCAATATTGCGCGCCAATGGTTTTCTCCCAGTAATGATAGTGCTTTGAGCATTTTGGCATGGCTGCCTTTACCAGAAAATACCATTTCTATGGTGTGGTCGGTCTCAAGTGAATACGCCGCTAAACTTCTAGCTTTAAGCGAAGAGGAGTTTACGCAATGTGTTACCAAGGCTGGCGGACATTGTTTAGGCGACTTTAAATTGCTGGCCAAGCCGTCAACATTCCCTTTAAGCTTGCAGAAAACGGCGGCGCTGAATCAAGACTGCGTGCTACTAGTCGGAGATGCTGCACATCAAGTTCACCCTATGGCTGGTCAAGGCGTAAATCTAGGGTTTAGGGATGTCATTGATTTAGTTAAAGTCTTGGCTGAGAAAAATCAATATCAAGCCATAAATGATAGTAGCCTTTTTAGAAAATATACGCGCTTTAGAAAAGCCGATATGATGCAGATGCTTTTATTAACTGATGGTTTGTATAAGCTGTTTTCGAGTCAACATCCTGTGGTTAAAAAAGTAAGAAATCTTGGCTTGTCTATGACGCAGTATTCAGCTATAAAAAAAATGTTGGTCGCTAGTGCTATTGCACTTTAAGCCTCTCGTCAACATTCGATTACATCATTTACATAGAAGGAATTTGCATGTTTAAACAATTAATTGGCCTGGTCTTATATGCGGCATTTACAACTTTAGCCACGGCGGACGAGGCTAGTGTAAAAAAAGCAGTAGAGGCGGCTTATCCAAAATTTAAGGTTGAAAGCGTCACTAAGACCAATTATGGCGGATTGTATGAAGTGTTTATGGGCGGGCAAATCATCTATACCGATGAAAGAATGAGTTTTTTAATTGCAGAAGGCCGCTTAGTTGATCCCAAGTCTAAAAAAGATATCACGGGCGAGCGTCTAGAAGAGCTTACGAAAATCGACTTTTCGAGCCTACCTCTGGAGCAAGCAATTAAAGTAGTTAAAGGCAATGGTAGCCGTAAGTTGGTCGTATTTTCTGATGTGGACTGTCCGTATTGTAAGCGTTTAGAGCAAAATGAATTAAGCAATATTAGCGATGTGACGGTTTACACTTTCCTTTATCCAATAGCGCAATTACACCCAGAAGCAGCTGCTAAGTCTAAGTTGATTTGGTGTGCAACAAACAAG
>Ga0114964_10001691_pt1 | contig 16006 bp, 14 predicted proteins | sample C_131016_MF_Meta_FD_92638 | JGI IMG/M metagenome (GOLD analysis project Ga0114964, IMG submission 92638) | Freshwater microbial communities from Lake Croche, Canada to study carbon cycling - C_131016_MF_MetaG | ecosystem: Environmental > Aquatic > Freshwater > Lake | place: Lake Croche, Canada... | reverse complement strand
TGGAAGTTTACAAACTGAAACAAATATGAAAACTGTTATAAACGATTTTAATTTAAATAATCAAAACTTACAAGTAGGTGATGTAACTGAATTTGCCGATAAAGTAATTGATGTTTTAAACCGATTAGCCAATGAAAAATTTGAAGACGGAACATTAAAATATCCATATGCAAAGGATTGTATAACACAAATAAATACTATTAAAGATGCATTAAAACCAATAGCAGCATCAGGTGGTGGAATGAAAAAACCGCGTCAAAGTAGAAGAAGTCGAAGTCGAAACCGAAACCGGTCAAGGAGTGCACATGGAAGAAGCAAGCGGCGCTAAAAACGTATCAGTTAAGTATGCAATTAATTATTTAATTAATTACATAATTTTAATTTTAATTTTAATTTACATTAAACTCCACGCCTCGTGATTGAACGGCGACACCAGAATTTCAGAAATCTTGTTTCGCCAATGGTCCACGCGCTCCTGGTGTTTAATATCGTTCATGTTCTTAGGATAAATCGGTGTTTGCTGCATCAATTTCGCAGCATCGGCAGTCATCGGCGGCTTATTTCCGTAGCAATTCACACCGTATTTCGAGTCCGCTTTTTCAATGTATCCACCATTCACCCCCGGGCGTCCACAATCGTGTTCATGTCCCTTTACCTTCTGCAACTTTCGCCATGTATCCTTCTGCGTGGGAAACAGCGCCATCTGATTGTCCGACCATCCGTAGGAGCACCACTCGGCGCCTTTATTATACGCTTCCTCCATTTCAGAATAGGATGCAAGACGCGCGCCGTAGGCGTCGCAGATGGCCTTGGCGTCCTCGTAATTATAGAAATTGCCCGGGATATTGAACACCTGTTTCTGCATTTTGAGCACGGGCATGGCGGGATTACCGTCAGGCTGCTCTACCGAAATGTCGATTTCAGGATTGGCAGAAAACAGGTTCCGCACCTCGGCAGTCAAGTTAATATTGAACAAGTATTGCATTCCGTTCACGAAGATGAGGACGATGAACACGGACCATATGAGAATTTCAAACAGCCGCGTTAGCCTCGGATTCATAGACGAAGGTGAACCCGGTTGCGCGGCGGAAGATCCAGATGAAAATACGTTAAATATTCCACCCGCGGCAGACCCGGATCCCGATGACCCGGAATCTCCACCACCAAGTCCACCGCCTAAAGACGAAAAAAGTAAATAGAACACAACGATAATCACAAAAAGAAATATCACAATTGTAGGATTACCCTTATTCGAACCCACAATGCCAAAAGTGGGGTTTTCCACACTGGTCGTAGGATTGTAATTGATATTCATTTTAACTTTTTATTTTGACTTCTAAATTAAATTACGATTTTATATATTTTAGATGTTATTATTATTATATATAATTATATATAATAACATAAATTAAATTAATTAAATCACACTTTATCATTTCATTTCATTCATTTCATATCATTATCATAATATCATATTATATATATTATGGTCCTGGAAGTGATTGGTGCTATTTTTGGTGTAGCAATTGCAGGTGCGTGCTATGGAAACAGGAAATCGAGGTAATTAGTTAGTTAGTTAGGTTAATAACCATCACACACATCAACGAAGTTGCCTTCTCCTGTAAAATAAACAATATGGTGCGCTGCCATCTAAATGCGACAGATTTGTTGCCTCGCTCACACGCGAGTCATCAAAAATAAACCACCTACCGTCCGCCACACGCACTGTCGCGGTATAGTGTCCGCCACCGATGGAACCGTGGTGGTTGCACACGCCATACAGGTCGTAAACGTATTTTTCGGGGTTATAACCGCACACATATTTCGAAAAGCACACGCCGTCCAGCGGGATACTGATATGCGACCCATTTTTCTTGAACGCACCATATCGCGCTGTCGGCACGAACCGTTTCAAATTAATCACCATAATTTCAGGCAAGCTCCAGAAACCGATGTATTTATCAACCGCCTGTTTCTGGTTCGTCTTGGAATTAAACCACGCATTTTCACCGTCAATTCTTTCGTGTTCACAAAAGGCATCGAAACAATCGTAAAGGGTGATACTATTATTTTCACCAGCACCAGCACCAGCACCAGCACCAGTTTTTTTCGTCACAGTTGGGATTGTCAAATTGATAACGGAAAATGGTTCTGGCTTGGCACTTAATGCATCGTTCGTATTTGGTTCAGAAATAACCGACAGTTGAATGCCATAAAACACATCCAGGCATTCAGAGTAGTCCTTCGAATACCGCTCCTTAAGCATTTCGTAACATTGGCGCGCAATAACGTCGGTCGGGGTTTTCTCACTACCATCGACGCGCATTACCACTGGGCGTGCATAGGCGTTATGAAACGCGTCGAACATGAATAGCAAGAATTCTGACGTATCGCTTTGGTCCCATCCCTGAAATTCCGCATTGTTCATATCGTGGGCTACGCGCTGCACCGCGGCAACAAACCCGCGCGGGGAAACGGTGCAGTTTTGATTCCACAGAATTGACCGTAGCGCGTCCCATTCGTTAAGCAGCACCGAATTAGGTTTGCGTTGCGTAAGCGTATTCCGCCTGGCGCTGAGCTGGTGATTGTCCAGCATATCGTTCAGCTCATACGTGTGTGATAACACACTCAGACACGCGTTCATGTAGCACGTATTCCCGCAGTTTGCAATCCCTGATAAGCCACGCCCCTCGTATTTTTTGTAATTTTTAGTTTGTATTCGTTGTTGTGTCATTTCGTATTATTGTATTTATTTAGATATTGAATGATTCGCACATATCTTTTAATTAATTATTGCAATTACAATTAATTAAACGAAATTGATTCGCTCGTTAACAACTTATTTTTTTATTTTTTATGTTTACGAGTTGTTTTGTTAGCGGATGCTGATGCTGCTGCTGCTGCTGCTGCTGCTTCTGGTTTTTGACGAATGGGTTGTCTGCGCGTTACCGCTGAACCAACCCAATACCGTTTTTTGTCTGACTCATTAGGTGAGAGCATTTTAAAAAGTGCGGTATAAAGGTCGTCTGGAATTACGTTATTACCTTTGCGCACTCTACGTTCGACGCCGCGTTCTTCATCCCCGCTATCACTCATTGTATCATCCGCGTCACTCTCGGAATTGTATAGAAATGACCGTAATTTCGCGTTGGTGGTAAATGCGGAATCTTCATTGTCACTGTTATTGTCGTTACTGACAGCCATGTTGTTATTGCACGCAGGACCATGAATAAGAAATAGTCCGGCCGGTATCACAATAGATGCACGGTTATTAGTTATGAGTGAAGAAACTTTCGGTTTAAGTTTGTTGCCGCTATTAGAATCCGAATCCGACCCTGACCCTGACCCTGACCCCGACCCTGACCCCAAATCATTTCTGCTTTCACTATTTCGGCGACGATTTTTTCTTCCGCCACCAGATACTGCGATTAGTGCAGGCGCTCCTCCGCTAAGTAGCTCGGATTTTAACGCGTAACCACCTCCACTGTACTGACCCGTTTTGGGGTCGTGCGTATAAACAAGCTCGTGAGATTCAAACATAATCGTTACGTTGTTGTTTTAAGATTTGCTACTTTATATTCAGATCTATTTGTTTATGTATTTATTCTATTATTCTATTTGATTACTAATTAATCGATACTTAATATTACTAATTAATTAATAATAATTAATTAATAATATTAATTATGTTGTTTTATTTAGTAATAATTAATTATTTTAATTTAAATTTAAATGAAATAATTAATTTCTAATTACTACCTACCACACTACCTACCTTCTGCGAGTGAAACTGCGCCTAAATGAAGTGGGTGTTATGGTTTTATTCATAAAGGACTGTTTCCCAGAAGACTTTTTATTTTTTAAGGAGTGCTGCATAGCATAGAGACCGAACGGAACGAGCGCTTGCTGAACTATTCCACCGAGCCCTGGAAAAAAACCGCCATTCTGATTCTGATTTTGATTTTGACTCTTATTGCGCAAACGAGATTGGCGGCGGTGATGCTGCCTGCTGCGTTTATTGCGGTGGTGGCGGCGGCGACTGCCTCCACCGCCAAGAGCATTCAAAGTTTTGTCATAAGCAGCTGCATTAAGTGTTGACGACGACATGGTTTATTGTTGATGATAAAGTTGGTGTATAATTATAATATAGATTAAAATATTAAAAATATTAAAAAATCCAAGCTCGTCCTAAACCTAAACCTAAATCAAATGAATAAAAATAAAAAAGTAAAAAGAAGTTAAATGTATTTTTTATCCTTTATTTATAACACAACGCATTGTTTGATTGATTGTATCGTAACATCGTATATATTCCCCAATGACAGACTCCCAACGAATACATACGCTCGGAACTCCATTCGACTTTGATAAAATAACACTAACTACGCCCACGGTGGTTCAAGGGGGTGTCGCACATTTCACCAAATTACTGCACGGCGATGAGGCGCTATACGTTCAAACTCCAACGTGCGAAACGCGTCAAGGTATGGTTATTAACGGTCGAAAAGCGTACTATGATATTATTCTCAACCCCAATGCGGAATCAAGCCAAACTGCTGCAGAAAATGCTGCATTCCTGGAATGGGTTGAATGTCTTGAAGACCGTATCATACGGTCGCTTCATGAACACGGTAAAGTCTGGTTTAGAGACCCATTGTCTGAAGATGATATTCGCAACCTGTTTACATCTACAGTCAAGCCATTTAAAGGGGGCAAACAGTTTTCTATACGTATAAACGTGCTGCCAGGCAAAGCGAGAACAAATCAATTCAACTGCACCGTATTTGATGAATCCGAAAATTCGGTTCAAGTCGAATATATAAATGCAACCCATAATATCATATCGATTGTGGAAGTTTTAGGTATACGCTTTACTTCCAACAGTTTCCAGCTTGAACTGGCATCAAAGCAGATTGCAGTTATATTGCTGAAGCCGGTATTTCAGACATGTATTATTAAGAAGGATATTGGATTCTCTGCTATAACTGCAACTGCAACTGCAACTGCATCTGCAACTGCAAATAATGCAAAGCAGTCTCTCATTCCGAATCCGGATAAACACGTCACCGCAAATGCGGCCGATACTACCAACCAAATGATGCCTGCACCCGATATACGCAGTGTAGACGACATTCTCGTGGATAATAATGCATCCAGTATAAAAATAAAAGACCCTTTAGAAGTATATTATGCATTATATAAGGCGGCGAGACAGCGTGCTCGTGAAGCCAAACAACTATCTATCGCCGCATATTTAGACGCAAAGAATATTAAAAATACATACAACTTGCAACTGGTGGATGGTGACAGTGACGATGATAGTAACGACGATGGTAGCGACAGCACGACGGATACCGATGGAAGCGATGGCAGCAGCGATAGCGATGCCGAACGTGCCGAACGTAATCACGGTGATAACGATAACAAGAACGATTTCGGTTCTGTTTCCGGTTCTAATAGAGACGATGATGAAGCTGATTACGACGATGGCAATGGAAATGAACTAAAAAAACGACCACCAATTAACATTTCCGGAGATTCAATTGACTTATCAGTATCGGACTACGATGCTCTCGGATGAACAATGGCAATTCTGGATGGGCGGAAGGCCATTCATTCCATTCAAAATTGCGAGGTTTATTTAGAAATACTTAGAAACCGCGAAATATGATTGGATTTCGGATATACATATACATTCGGCATTCAGATAATTAAATTATAAAATAAATAAAAATAAAATATTTTTATCATATTTATTTTATATATAAGAATAATAAAACAAACAACTATTCTATAACAACCGTTTATACAATGAATTCTGCAATCGTTCGTGATTTACAGAGAAATTTTAGGCAACACCACCTGATCGCAATTTTAGGCGCTATTGTGCTCATATGGGCAATTTACCAATATTCCACCGATAAAAACTTTTTCCCAGAGAAGTTCGGTCCTTCGCACGCTCTGTCCCCCGCCGCCACTTCTGCCAGCGCCAGTGCCAACGCCAATTCCGGATACCAGCCGTCCAGCGGTATGCAGGGCAACGAGTATGAAGACATTAGCGGCATCCAGGGTCCCGCCGTATCCGCTCCAAGCACCACCAAACAGGCCGTAGCCGCTCCGGGCGACTTGCTTCCAAATATGAACATGCTTCCCAAGGACCCCAACAGTCAGTGGGCTCAATTGAACCCTTCAGGAAGCGGCGACCTCATGAACCAGAGTCTCCTTAGCGCCGGATTTTTAGCGGGTATTGACACCATCGGCAATACCATGAAGAATCCTAACTTGCAACTTCGGTCCGAGCCTCCCAATCCCCAGCTGAACATCGGGCCTTGGAACAACAGCACCTTTGCACCAGACCTCATGCGAACTCCTCTTGAAATTGGTTGCGGTCCCCAGTAACCATTTTAAACCGAACATCTAAAATAAATAATAATATTATAGTATTATAGTATATTATTATTGATTGAGTATAGTCCCACATTATCATCATTATGAAGATTGACATATTGGGATACATCATTATATTTTTTATAGTGGTTGTCTGTCTGAAACTGTATCAAGAATCGGACACATTCAACCTGAAATGCATTATATCCGGTGTTGACGGAAATAAGTATTGCGTCCGCGAACGGGCGCGTTTGGAGGAGTCGGCTGACATGCTTGCAAAAATTACCCAGAAAATGAAAAAAATTGTTTCCGTTTTAGGGGAAAAATATCCAGACCGACCTAACGTTAAACGTCTGGTGACGCGTTTCAAACCTGAAAAAGTATCAGAAACGCTGCCAACCAGCGAATTCACGGCATACAGCGAGAATAAAGGAGAGAAGCTTGCATTTTGTTTGAATACTACTAAAAAAGGTAGTAAACTTATAGACGAGAACACGCTGACATTTGTGGCACTTCACGAATTGAGTCACATTGCAACCGAAAGTGTCGGTCATAAGGACGAATTCTGGGACAATTTCCGGTTTTTAATTAAGGAAGCCAGCGATCTTAAGATTTACACGCCGGTAGATTATAAAAAGTCCCCTAAAAATTACTGCGGTATGACGATTAGCGACAGTCCGTATTTTGACAATTAGCAAAAAAAATTGATTTAAAATCCTGACGAATTATAAGGATAGCACGCTTGACCTCCAATCAATATTTATATGCCAACGATTTCATCGACATCCGTTCCCAGCAATGCAACTCCAACAATCTCGTCAAAGGATAAGGAATCCGTTAGACGTAGATTGTTTCCAGCAAAAACTTTTACAGAATTTGGAACTCAAACTGGACCCGATGCCGCCGCCGCCGCCGCCGAAGACGAAGCCGACCTCAAATGCTCTATTTGCCTCGACCAAACAGAAAAGAAAAATGTCACAATCACCGAATGCGGTCACATGTTCTGCACATCATGCCTCTTGAAACATCTTGCTCTTCGCAATACGTGCCCCAACTGCCGCGCCGAAATCGAGCCCGCCCGCGCACCAGCAATTGAACCATTGACCGCGACCATTGTTGCTAACATTATTCGCGAGGAGGAAACGAGCATTGATTTGGCCCGCAGAATTGCCGTGATTGGAGCTTTTCAGGACGCCGAAGGGCGAGCTGCGATGATTCTTTCACTTGTGCGCGAACTTTCGTTCGGGGCCGCTCACAGTATGGCGGGATGGCAGGGCACGAGCGATGACACATACCATTCATCCTGGAATGCGTATGAATACAATGGAATTGACGACGACGAAGACGAAGACGAAGATGACGAAGAAGATGAAGACGGAAGTGACAATGACGATGGTGAAGAAAGCGATGGTGATGGTGACGACGATGGTGACGAGTCTGAACCCGAATTGACTGTAGGAAATGCGAATCTCGACATTGACGAGTTACTTGCCACAATCACTCCAATCCAAGTCACTCCAATCCAAGCCACTCCTTCCACTCTTCCAATCCAAGTCACTCCTTCCACTCTTCCAATCCAAATCACTCCCAACCCAAACCACCAAATATCAGCATCGCGCTCGTCTCGGATTCGCTCACCATTCCAGTCACCCAGTTTTCAGCCAATCTGGCAGCAAGCACCGATGCCGGCGGCAACACAGGCAACACAGGCAACACCAGCAACTGCGCCGATATTGACATATGTCGCACCGGCGTTGAATCCAATTGAAGCCGTATCCATAGACCCAGTTGCAGTCACAGGCCACATGCAATTGCGGGAAATTGATAACCTTGACCTTATCGTCGGAAATCTCATCCGTGCGGCGATGTTTGCACTCGTTCTATGGATGTATTCAAGATAAAGGGCGGAAATGATTCTGGTATACAGTAAGTATTTTATAATGTGAGTGTGATACTAACAACTAACATTTTTTTTCAAATAATATAAAAATTGAATGAGAATCATAATATATTATTTGGATAGCACGCGTATCTGCAATTAAAACAATGGCATCATCGGCATCATCGGCATCATCGGCATCATCGTCTGACTCACTTTCAAAATACCAAAAACTTACAGATCTGGAACACGTATTGAAACGTCCCGATACATATATCGGACCCATCAATCCAACAGATGCTACTGATTTTATCGCAGTAGTAACGTCTGACAAAGAAAAAGAAAAAGAAAAAGAAAAGGATTCGTCCCAACTGGCAGCCGTGACAATGGTGCGCCGCCCAATAACATTTATTCCAGGTTTATACAAGCTATTTGACGAAGGGCTTGTTAACATGCGCGACCACGCAATTCGCCAGGCACACGCCATCGCAGATGGAAATGCAGATGCGCTCCCGGTAACGTATTTGGACATCACGTGTTCCGCAACCGACGGCACAATCTGCATGACAAATGACGGAGACGGCGTTGCAGTTGCCAAACATCCCGAACATGACATGTGGATTCCCGAGATGATTTTCGGCCACCTGCGCACTTCAACCAACTATGACGAATCAAAAAAAGAAAAGATTGTCGGCGGGAAGAACGGGTTTGGTGTAAAGTTGGTGTTCATCTGGTCAACGTGGGGAGCTGTTGAAACAGTCGACCATGTGCGCGGTCTTAAATACTACCAAGAATTCCACTCTAATCTCACTGTCATTTCACCCCCAAAAATAACCAAATGCTCCAAGGCAAAACCCTACACCAAAATCAGCTTCCGCCCCGACTACATTCGGTTCGGACTTTCCAGCAATGTTCCAACTGCCGACATGATGTCGCTGTTCATGAAGCGTGTGTTCGATATCGCAGCAGTAACGGACCGCAGCATCCGCGTGAAATACAACGGTGAAACCGTTCCAGTGAAGCATTTTCAGCAATACGTAGACCTCTACATTGGCGGAAAAGGCGAGGCAAAACGCGCATACGAATCGCCAGATGCGCGTTGGGAGTATGTGGTGTGTTTGACACCAACCGACGAGTTCGCGCACGTTTCATTTGTCAACGGCATTTACACGCCCAAAGGCGGGAAACATGTGGAATACATTCTCGGCCAAATCGTGCGAAAACTGGCAGCGCTCATCAAGAAGAAAAAGAAGATTGATGTGAAACCCAACACCATCAAGGAACAGCTCATGCTGTTTCTGCGTTGCGATATCGAGAACCCGTCATTCTCCAGCCAAACCAAGGACGAGCTTGGCACGAATGTCGCCGCATTCGGTTCATCGTGCACCGTGAGTGACGATTTCATCGAAAAAATCGCAAAGATGGGTGTGATTGATGCCGCGTGCGCTTTGACGGAAGTGAAGGACACCAAAGCCGCCAAAAAGACGGACGGTGTGAAATCGCGCACGCTTCGCGGAATTCCGAAACTCATGGACGCTAATTTGGCGGGAACTGACAAATCGGACCAGTGCACCATTATCTTCTGCGAAGGCGACTCAGCCAAGGCAGGAATCGTTTCGGGGCTGTCAAAAGAAGACCGCAATTACATAGGCGTTTACCCAATGAAGGGTAAAATATTCAACGTGCGCGGCGAAGCCACAAAGCGCATTTCCGAGAATCACGAAATCGCGGAAATCAAGCAAATCATGGGATTGGAAACGGGGCGAGAATATACACCTGAATTGGTGCGCACAAAACTGCGCTACGGCAAAATCCTCTTCATGACCGACCAGGATTTGGACGGGTCGCACATCAAGGGTCTCGGTATCAACTTGTTTCAGTCCGAATGGCCGTCACTTGCACATATTCCAGGGTTTATCGGCTTCATGAACACGCCGATTCTGAAAGCCACTCGGGCGGGAAGGGGTGAACCCATGCTGTTCTACAACGACGGCGAATACGAGGAATGGAAGCGCACCCTGGGCGCAGATGCGGAATCACAAGATGCAGCGCTCAAAGCGTGGACCATCAAATATTACAAGGGTCTTGGAACAAGCACAAGCAAAGAATTCAAGGAGTATTTTGAGCGCAAGAAAACGGTGTCGTTCGTTCACGGCGGTGAAACGTGCGACGATTCCGTGGATATGGCGTTCAACAAGAAGCGCCCCGATGACCGCAAAACGTGGCTCGCATCATATTCCAGGGACGCGTTCCTGGATACGCGCAAACCAGAAGTGTCGTATTCCGAGTTTATAAACCAGGAAATGATACACTTTTCGGTGTATGATAATGAACGGTCCATTCCGAATCTGATGGACGGGCAAAAACTGGGCCAGCGAAAAATCCTGTATGCCGCGTTCAAGAAAGGGCTCACGAAAACAGAAATCAAGGTTGCCCAGTTCAGCGGCTACGTATCGGAGCATTCTGGGTATCACCACGGCGAGGCCAGTCTGAATGCCACCATTGTTGGCATGGCGCAGAACTTTGTTGGCAGCAACAACATCAAGTTGGTCGAACCCAATGGTCAGTTTGGGACCCGTCTTCAAGGAGGAAAAGATTCAGCGAGTGAAAGATATATCTTCACGATTTTGAACCCACTCACGCGCATATTGTTTCGTCCTGAGGATGACGGTATAATGAAGTATCTGAATGATGACGGCGAACTCGTGGAGCCCGTGTTTTACGCGCCGACCATTCCGCTCGTGCTTGTGAACGGAACCAAAGGAATTGGAACGGGGTTCAGCACGGACATTATGTGCCACAACCCCCTGCAGATTATTGCGTATATGCGCGCTCTTATTTCGGACTCGGATGGAACTGGTAGTAATGCGGACACCACTGCGGTGGGCACAAGCGCAAGCGGAATCGCAATTGAACCGTTCTATCAGGGATTCAAAGGAACGATTGCAAAATTGGCACCTGAGTCTGGTCCCGCGAAATACGCAATCAAGGGTTCTTATGTCGCAATCGACGACCATCGAGTTCGCGTGACCGAACTTCCAATCGGGTTTTGGACGGAAGATTTCAAGACGCATTTGGAAGAGTTAATGGAACCCACTACCAGCGGAACGGGTCCAACTGCGGTGCATACGCCGCCACTCGTGAAAGAGTATTGCGACATGAGCACAGATTCGACCGTTGATTTCATGATTACAATGACGCAACCCATTGCGGAACGCGACCGCTGCCAAAGCGCGACAAGTGTAACGGAATGTAACGGGCTGGAAAAAACGCTGAAACTCTATACTACCCAGTCGACATCCAACATGAACTTGTTTGACGAAAACGAGAAATTACGTCGATATGATACTGTTTACGACATTGCGCGCGCATTCTTCCCGGTTCGCCGTGAGATTTATGAACGGAGACGGAACGCAATGCTCGCTAAGCTTTTGAGCGAGTTGGAAGTGCTGTCCAATCGGGCCAAATACATCCAGGAGCAGCTGGACGACACGCTGGATTTGCGTCGTCAGAAGCGCGAAACAATCAATGCAATGCTTGCGTCGCGGGGATACGCGGTGCGAGACGGCGGATACGACTATCTTCTGAAAATGCCTCAGGATGGAGTTACGGAAGAGAAAGTTACTGCGCTAATGAACGACCGAGACTCAAAGCAGCGCGAATACGCCGAGCTCATGGAAACCACTGCGTCTGCACTATGGATTCGCGACTTGGATGCATTGGAATCGGCATATAGCGTGATTATGGAGCGAAAAAGGCGGGAAAATGATGCTATTATGAGCGCCGCTTCTACAAGCGCGTCGGCGTCTACCGGTAGCGCGGGAAAAGTGAAGAAGACTATGATTGTCAAGCGAAAAGTGCCAGTGCCTGCAATCGCTATAGCGCCTCATTAAGGAATAATGTAGAAGTTTACTGTTATCGTTATCGCAAGCGTAAGCATATATACATAAAAAAATTGATGTGAATTTCGAAAGCTTATTCGGATATGTAGGTTACCAAGGCAATAACAAATTCTCGAATGGCGAATATCCAACAAAAATCCAAACTTACCGATGGCCAACTTTTATCGCTGGTTCAAGCACAGGTTGCAAGTGGAACAACATCAACTGAATGTCCTACATGCTGTGAAGTGTTCACAAAAATGTTGCGCAAACCGATTGTCTGTCCCTCTTGCGACTACGCCGCTTGCCACAACTGCTACAAGATCTTTCTCACCAGTGATGGTGTGAGTCAAGCCAAATGCATGAAGTGCAACACGGAAATGACGACTCGATTTCTCAAACAACATTTTACTGACACATTTATAAGGGGCGAAATGCGTGAACACAGGGTCAAGATTCTTTACCAGCAGCAGCTGGCACTTCTTCCAATGGCTCAACCCCGTGTTGAGCGCGAAAAGCTTGCTCGCCAGAAGTCGAAGGAATATGAAGAAGTCGAATTGCAGATAAGGGAATTGACAATTCGAAAACGGATTCTTGCGGACGATATCCGATTCCTCAGACACAGCAGGGGAGATGGTTTGTATGGTTCTCCAAACGATGCGGCCACTGTCTCCGCATTTCAGCACAAATGCTGCGACCCAGAATGTCGTGGTTTCGTCTCATCCGCTTGGAAGTGTGGCGTCTGTGACAAATTCTCATGCACACACTGCCACGAAATCAAGGGAACCACAAAGGACGAAACTGATGCGCATGTTTGCAATCCGGACACGGTCGAAACCATCAAGCTGATGAAAGCCGACACGAAACCTTGTCCTGGTCCAGGATGTGGAGTCTACATCCACAAGACGGAAGGATGTGACCAAATGTTCTGCACTTCATGCAAGAATTTGTGGTCTTGGAAAACTGGACGTATCGAAGAGCGTGGACACAATCCACACTACTTGGAATGGATGCGCAAAGGCGGTGGTGCCGGTGCCGGTGGAATGGCGCGTGACCCGGCCGACATTCAATGTGGTCGCGAAATCGACAGACGGTTTACTACTGAAATTCATTCATTGTTCTCATTCGCGTATTCCAAACTACGCAGCGTTGCAACAATTGCCTCCGCAGTTGAGTCCATGAAAATATACGAGAGTTTACTCATGGATACCATGCAGTCCGTCATACATCTTCGGTTTCATGATATTCCGAATTTCCGGGAAGCCGCAGAAGTCAGAACGCGCATGGATAAACTCCACGTCGCATTCATGTGCAAGGACATCACCGAGGAACTCTTTCGCAAACGCGTATTTCGACTCCACCAGGATTCAGAAATCAGTCGTCAAATCCTTGACTTGCTTGTGGCTATTCAAAATGCGGCGACTGATATATTATATCGTATCCGTGATACATTTACATCAACGAGTCAGCTCTCGCAATACAATGCAGACACTCCCGCCCAATTCAATACATACTATGAGTCACTCGGTCAACAAATGAACGAGATAAAGGAATTGCGTGTGTATGCCGGCGAATGCTTGGCCGACATTTACCACATAAGCTCCGTGAATCCTAAACACCGATTCGACGGTGAGTTCAGCTTTGCAATTCTAATTCAGTGAAAACCTTAAGGAAACAAACCAAAATACAACACAAAAAACAAACCAAAATACAAAATGAAAACCAAACCAAAATACAAAATGAAAACCAAACCAAAATACAAAAATAGAAAAAATAAAAAAAAATAAAAGAAGGTAAACCCTTTTTTTATTTTTATTTTTTATTGTATTAAACTATAAACTCTACATTTAATACACCGCTTCAATGAATTCGAATTCAATGGATAGCATTCTCGGACCTTTAGACAAACGTTATTGTTTGTATTTTTATTATATCACGATTATATTTTTCGTGCTCATGGTTTTCACATTTGTCGGCATGTTATATCACGCCTTTAAAAACACCGGTGATACTAAATTCTATATTGCCGGAATTGGCATGCTCCTCTCATATGGTGTATTCTATTTTCAGAGCCGTCTATTATACTCCATGTGTGTAGGTAGAACCACCGATAATTTTTATTAATTTTTATTTTGTAATTTATTACGTTACTTAAATTATTTAATGTATTATATATTATGTTCTACGTGCCTTTATTCTATGATTTCTCACACTTCCGGTTCCAGACGACGGTAAACTATTTGACTTATAATATACACGAGAATTATCCGTAAAAAGCGAATTCATGCGTTTTGGTATAATCACGGGTGTTTGTGGTGGTGGTGGTGGTGGTGGTAAAGGAATACTTGAAAATATCCCAGCAGTTGTAGTAATAGTATTACCCAGTGTTCCCGTTGCACCAGTTGCTGTTAGTAATAACACAGATTCGGATAAAAGTGCGGGTATTTCGTATGATACACTAAAATTAGAAGTATACTTAGCGAACCCCTTTACGTAATGAAAGTAATACATGTATCCACCAAATGCCGCAGCCGTGCTTAACGTGCTTTCATTCGAAATTACTAAATTTGCAGTATTCGTGTAGTTATATGTGTCTGAGATGCTAAAAATAGAATTTCCGTTCATGTATACGGTGGTTGTTCCGGAATATCTACAAATTGCAAAATGGACCCACTTATTTTTATATGCCGATGTAGCAAGTGTAGTAACAAGAATGGGTGTATTATTACTCCAATAATAAAATCTCCCACCTTCAATTGATACACCAATCGATACAGTAGCTGAAGTATACGTTCCCTTTTGAAAAATTCGGGGGAATGAATTAACATCTGTCTGATACTGATACCATTCCACTGTAAAATTTTGTGTTTCAAAATTGAGTTTTACATCGTTTGGAATACTTATATACGATGTGTTGTTTCCAATAAAAGATAAACTTGACATTGCGTGTTTTTTTATATATTATAATCTATAAAAAAATACCTACCTACCTATGTTATTATCGTTATCGTTATTATTATTCTAAATACAATTGTATTTTTAATTTTAATTGTTTATTGTTTAATGCCTACGCGTGCGTTTGCTCCTGTTACGGCGTTGGCTGCGGCTTCTGCGACCGCCTTTGGAAATCGCAAATGGAACTCTTTTCGTCGGAGTTGTCGGCTTGCTGCTGCCAGCTGGTGGTGATGGGCCTTTAGGTTTAGCTTGAGTTTGAGTGTTAGAGTTAGGCATTATAGTAATTTGGTAATTTAATAAGATACATATTATTTATTAATTGTTAAAGTATAAAAATTTAAAAATTATGTGTATATAATTTTAATTTTTTAAAATTTATAAAATTTATAACAGTTACATAATTAACTACCGAAACAATGGGTGGTGGAATATTCAAAATACCACTTCCATTGTCATTTTTATACACATTTCTTGAATCAATTTGTCCGCCGCCACCGCCGACAGTATCTCTAATTGCGGTAGACAATTCTGGATGTAAAAATAATTACATTATGATTGATATTGGTGCATTTAAGCGTGGTATATTCCTTGATGCAATTCGCCCATTCATGGAATCCATGGCAACGGACTACTACCGACCCAAATACGCATTTTACGCGCAACGGCCGATGACAGGTCCAGCATCATACGCTCATTTTATTCAGGTAATACGGCACATATGCAAGGTCGCGAAAATTGAAATGATAACGAGTTTAAAGTATGAACAATCGTTATCAAATAAGGTGTATTATGTGAGAAATATGGATGCGTTACCACCATCATTTAAAACAAGTTAGGGTTGACGCGCGTAGGAGCACCGTGTCCGAACATTACCATATACACAAGAATAATGCCACTAAAAAAC
>Ga0114964_10001690_pt1 | contig 16007 bp, 16 predicted proteins | sample C_131016_MF_Meta_FD_92638 | JGI IMG/M metagenome (GOLD analysis project Ga0114964, IMG submission 92638) | Freshwater microbial communities from Lake Croche, Canada to study carbon cycling - C_131016_MF_MetaG | ecosystem: Environmental > Aquatic > Freshwater > Lake | place: Lake Croche, Canada... | reverse complement strand
GAGCATAGAATGGGCTGGACTGAGGAACGGGTCGAACAGTTGAAGAAACTGTGGAACCAGGGATTGAGCGCAAGTCAGATTGCGGCCGAATTGGGCCATGGGGTCACCCGCAATGCGGTGATCGGCAAAGTCCACCGTCTCGGCCTGTCGGGTCGTGCCAAAGCGCCGGCATCATCGGCTCCGCGCGTGCGCAAGGCGACACGGGCTCCAAGCCATCCGATGACCATGACCACCCGTGGCAATCTGGCCCTTGCGCCTCGCATTGCTCCGACCCCGCGTCCGGTTGTCGAATACCAGCCTGCCATTGTCGCCGAAGACGTCGTTGTGCCGATGTCGGAACGCGTGACGATTATGGAACTGCGTGAATCAATGTGCCGCTGGCCATTGGGCGACCCCTCCACCAGCGAATTCCGTTTCTGCGGCGGCCCCTCGCCGATCGGTACGCCCTACTGCACGTTCCACGAGCGCATCGCCTACCAGCCCTCGACCCTGCGCCAGCGCGAGAAAAAGCAATACAGCCACGGCTGACACGGGCTCAAGTCATGCAACATTCAAAAAGGCACCCCATGCGGTGCCTTTTTTATTGGGCAAGAGGCCGGCAGGAACCTTGACGGCTTGTCCGGTCAGCATCAACGGCTGGCCGCTTGTTCGAACGACGCACCTGTCACTTCGACAGGCCTCGGCTCATGGCGTGATGATCTTGTGCGGCAGCAACACACGGAACACCGCGCCCTGCCCCGGCTGGCTGTCGATCTGCAAGCGGCCGCGATGGTGGCTGACAATGTGTTTGACCAGCGCCAGGCCGAGACCCGTTCCGCCTTTTTCGCGGCTTTGCGAGACATCGACCCGATAGAACCGCTCGGTCAGCCTTGGCAGATGCTCGGCCGGGATCCCCGCGCCATAATCGCGCACCTCCAGACAGACATCCTGCCCGCCGGACGGTTGGTCGATCAAGGACAGGCCCACATCGACCCTGCCGCCGGACTGGCCGTATTTGATGGCGTTTTCGATCAGGTTTTCGATCACCCGCGACAATTCATCGACATCCCCTGCCACGCGGAAGGGCCGGTCGGTGCCAGACAGATTGAGCACCACGCCGCGCTCCTTGGCCAGTGTCATCAGGCTTTCGGCCATATGCTCGACCAACGGGGCCAGATCGACCGGATCGACCGGCTGGCGATGCGCGTTCAACTCCACACGCGACAGCGACAACAGGTCATCGATCAAGCGTGTCATCCGGCGGGCTTGCGACCGCATGATCTCGAGAAAGCGCTCGCGTGCTGTTGTATCGTTTTTGGCCGGACCCTGCAGTGTTTCGATAAAGCCGAGCAGGGAGGCCAGAGGCGTGCGCAATTCATGGCTGGCATTGGCAACAAAATCGACCCGCATATGCTCCAACCGCCGCTCGGAGGTCAGATCATGCAACATCAGCATCAGTGCCGGCTGGTCGCGCTCGGGGGCGCTATAGCCGGTCGGCAGTGGCAGCATTTTGACACGGAAGGCGCGTTCGATCGGCTTTTTCTCGTCTATTTCCAGATCGACCGCCACGCCCTGCGCCATCACCCGCTCGACGGCGTCAACCAGATCGGGCATCCGCAAGGTAAAAAACAACGGCCTGCCAATCTGCAGCATGGGCCAGGCATGGCGGGCCGCGGCATTGGCAAAACTCACGAGACGGCGCGGATCAACCAGGATCACCGGATCGGGCACACCCTCCAGCGCCTCGGTCAAAATCGCATTGGTCTTGGCGAGACTGCCACGCTCCATCCGCTGTCCTTTCGGCGCCTGTCACAAACAGTGTCAGGCCTTGAAAATATCCTTGTGCTGCTCGCGCAACAGGTTCTTTTGCACCTTGCCCATGGTGTTGCGCGGCAGATCATCAACGATGAACACATATTTGGGCTGTTTGAACTTGGCCAGACGGTCGGCCAGATGCGCGATAATCTGCTTGTCATCGAGTTTGGCGGTTTTGGTGATGACCACCACCGCTACCACGCCTTCGCCGAAATCGGGATGCGGCACGCCGATCACCGCGCTTTCAACCACGCCCTCCATCGAATCAATCTCGGTTTCCACCTCTTTCGGATAGACATTGAAGCCGCCCGAAATGATCAGATCCTTGCCGCGTCCGACAATGTGGACATAGCCCTGTGCATCGATCTTGCCGAGATCGCCCGTGATGAAAAACCCGTCGGCGCGAAATTCGGAAGCGGTTTTTTCCGGCATCCGCCAATAGCCCTTGAACACGTTCGGGCCTTTGACCTCGAGCATCCCGATCTCGTCAACACCGAAATTCTTGCCTGTGTCGGGATCGGCCACCCGCACCGCAATCCCCGGCAGCGCAAAGCCGACCGTGCCCGCCACCCGGTCTCCCTCATAGGGATTTGAGGTGTTCATATTGGTTTCGGTCATGCCGTAGCGTTCCAGAATGGCATGGCCGGTGCGGGCCGACCATTCGCGATGCGTTTCGGCCAGCAAGGGTGCGGAACCGGAGACGAACAGGCGCATATGCTTGGTCGCGTCCCTGGTCAGCCCCTCATGTTGCAACAGGCGGGTGTAGAAGGTCGGCACGCCCATCATGCAGGTCGCCTGCGGCATCAGGCGCAGGATCTGGTCGGGGTCGAATTTCGGCAGGAAGATCATCGATGCGCCTGACACCAGAATGGTGTTGATCGCCACAAACAGGCCATGCGTGTGGTAAATCGGCAAGGCATGCAGCAACACGTCCTGAGGCGAAAACCGCCAATAGTCTTTCAGCGTCAGCGCGTTGGAGGCCAGATTGTCATGGCTCAACATCGCCCCTTTCGAGCGCCCCGTTGTGCCCGATGTGTAAAGAATGGCGGCAATATCATCCGCCCCGCGCGCCACCGGCCCATGATCGGGCGAGGCCGAATCGGCCAGGCTGGCCAGCGAACCCAGACCATCCGCCCCCAGCGTTTCGACATGCGTGACGCCCGCCTGAACGGCCGCCTGCGCCAAAGCCTCGCGGCGAGAGGGATCGCAGACCAGAAGGCGCGGCGCGGCATCGCCGATGAAATAGCTGATTTCCGCCGTGGTATAGGCCGTGTTGAGCGGCACGAACACCGCGCCAGCGCGCACCGCACCCAGCGTCAGGGCCATCGTCTCGACCGATTTCTCGATCTGCAGGCAAACCCGGTCACCCGGTGCCACACCGAGGTCTTTCAACACATTGGCATAGCGCGCCGTGCGCTCGAGCAACTGGGCACGCGTCCAGGCTGAACCATCGGGAAAGCGCACCACCGGATGGGTGGCGGGATGGGAAGGGTCAGCGATGATGTCAAACAGATGGTTGCTCATGACAAGGGTCCTGCTGGGTCGGCACGCGTTGGTCGCGTTTGTAGGTAGATGAGCCTTTATTGGCCCTTTCAACACTAAATGGAAAGGATTTTATCGAAGTAAACCCTTTCCATCCGGTCTTTGCCATCCGGATTTTTCCATCTGGCCTTTGTTCCGTTTCAGGCGAGCGGAGCCTGATGGGGGTGGGCAATCGCCAGCATGGCGTCGCGGGTCATGCCGACCGCCACACCGATGTCGAGGAGCTGGTTCCAGGTCGTCTCGTCCACCGGAATACCCCGCTTGAGCCGGTCGGCCCGCTTGGCCCGCTCGGGATCACCGGGCAATTGCACGGTCGGATCGCGCCCCTCCGGCGGCAACTGCACCCAGCGGATAAAGGCTTCCAATTCGCTGAAATAGCTGTCGGTTGTCCCCATTTTATCGGGTGAGACGACAATCGAGAACATTGAATTGATGATGGCATCTCGGGATTTCGGGCCCGACTGGGTTTTGCCGCCACTCAAGGCCGCGGCCAGCGCCTCGCAGGCAAAAGCCAGCGCCCAGCCTTTATGGGCCCCGAAAGAGGTCAAAGCACCGTAAGGCTCCTCGAACAGAGCCGCCGGATCGGTGGTCGGTTCGCCCTGCCCGTCGATCAGGGCACCGGGCTGCACCGGCACGCCTTTATTATAGGCGACACGGATCTTGCCGACCGCCAGCTCGCTGGTGGCGAAATCGACGATCACCGGCGGGCCGTCCTGCCGCGGGATGCCGATCGAGACGGGATTGGTGCCCAGACGGGCCGCCAGTCCGTGATAGGGGGCGACCGACGGCTTGGAGACCACATTGACAAAATGCAGTGACACCATGCCGCGCGCCGCGCATTGTTCGGACCAATGGCCGATGCGGCCGATATGGTGGCTGTTGCGCAATGCCATGATGCAGGAGCCGGTGCTTTGCGCCCGGGCGATCGCCTGATCGATCACTTCGGTTGCATTGGTCTGTCCGAGGCCCAGTTCCCCGTCGAATATCAGCATATTGCCCTGGTCAAGCACCAGTCTGGGATGGTGGTTGAGCTTCATCTCACCCTTCAGCGCATTGCCGAGATAGGCGGGGATCATGCCGATGCCATGGGAATCATGGCCACGCAGATTGGCTTCGATCAGATGCCTCGAAACAATCTCGCATTCATGCGGATTGGATCCGGCCGTTGCAAACATCGCCTGCACCAATGCGAGCAGCTTGGGCTCCTCCAACCACACTTCTCCGACGGCATGTGCCACGCTCACCTCCCTGACAGCTCTTGTTAGAGTGGCATGACCGGTCGCGGCCCTGCCTTCCTACCGACCGGCGCCTTGTTGCACCGATGCTGGTATCAGCGTGGCGGATAAAAGCGCGCTTGCCAAGACCGGTCTTGCCGAAACAGAACAGGCATGCAGTGGATCGGGGTCTGGATCAGTCGCAGTCTCTTAATTCACATATAAAAAATGATTATTATTTTTATTCACAAAATGAATTTGTTTGTTTGACATAAAGAACGATTAGTCCTACATAGCGGATTAATGGCCGTGGTCAACACCCAAGGCCCCACCCTATTGTATTTTGGAGGATGAGTGGATGCCGAACCTGATCAATCGTCGCTTCGTATTGAGTGTGGCCCTGACCGCGGCCCTGTCGCTCGGCATGGCTGCAAAGCCGGCCCAGGCCGCCGACCCGTTGAAAGAAATCCGGATCGACTGGGCCACCTATAACCCCGTCTCGCTGGTGCTCAAGGACCAGAAGCTGCTGGAAAAGGAATTCGAGAAAGACGGCATTGCCATCCGCTGGGTGCAATCGGCAGGCTCGAACAAGGCGCTGGAATTTCTCAATGCCGGATCGCTCGATCTCGGCTCCACCGCCGGTGCGGCGGCTTTGATCGGCAAGATCAACGGCAACCCGATCAAATCGGTCTATGTGTTCTCGCGTCCCGAATGGACCGCTTTGGTCACCAAATCCGACGCCATCAAGACGGTGGTCGATCTGAAAGGCAAGCGCGTGGCAGTCACCCGCGGCACCGATCCTCATATCTTCCTGGTACGGGCACTGGCCGATGCCAAGCTGACCGAAAAAGATGTGAAACTGGTGCTGCTGCAGCATGCCGATGGCCGCACGGCGCTTGAGCGTGGCGATGTCGAGGCCTGGGCAGGTCTCGATCCGATCATGGCTTCGGCGGAAGTCGAAAGCGGCGCGCGGCTGTTTTTCCGCAAACCGGCCGACAACACCTGGGGCGTGCTGAATGTCCGCGAGGAATTCGCCAAAAATCATCCCGATGTGATCAAACGCGTGCTGGCTGTCTATGAAACCGCCCGCCTGTGGTCGCTGGCCAACCCGAAAGAATTGTCGAAATCACTGGTCGAAGCCACCAAGCTGTCCGACGCCGTGATCGCCAAGCAGCTCGAGCGCACCGAATTGACCCACGGCCCGATCGGCGCGGCCCAAAGTGAAACAATTATCGCTGCAGGGCTTGCCTTACAGGAGGCAGGTGTGCTCAAGCCAGAGACCGATATCAAAGCCGTGGTGGCGGATCTGATTGATGGATCCTATTTAGCTGCTAAAAAGTAACCAGACGGACGCAGTGTCCCTCAAGTTGAAGCGCGTATGACCGACACGATGTCCCACAGCGACCAGCAACACTCCGTGGATCCCCGGGATCCGCGGAGTTTGCGCGTCAAGGGCTCGAACCCCTCCCGCAGCATTGCTCTGGCGGGCGTGCTGCTGCCGTTGCTGCTGGCCATCCTGTGGGAAGCAGCCATCCGCAGCGGGTGGGCCGTCGGCCGTTTGATGCCTCCCCCCTCGACCATCGGGGCGACCTTGTGGGAGCTGGCCAAAAGCGGTGAATTGCAGCTGCATTGCCTTGCCACTTTGGGGCGTGTGCTGGCAGGCTTCGCGCTGGGGGCCCTGTTCGGCACGATGATCGGAGCCGCCGCAGGGGCTTTGGTGGTGGTGCGCCGCCTGATCGATCCAACCCTGCAAGCCCTCAGGGCTGTCCCCTCGATTGCCTGGGTGCCCTTGTTCATTCTCTGGATGGGGATTTTCGAGACCTCCAAAGTCGCCCTGATCGCGGTCGGCGTGTTTTTCCCTGTCTATCTCGGCGTCGCGGGGGCCATCGAGGGCATCGACCGCAAGCTGATCGAGGTCGGACAGGTGTTCAGGCTCAGCCGCTGGGCGATGATCCGCCGCGTGATGCTGCCAGCTGTATTGCCAGCCTGGATCATTGCGCTGCGCTCGGGCCTCGGCCTCGGTTTCATGTTTGTGGTCGCCGCCGAATTTATGGGCGCCTCCGAGGGTTTGGGCTTTTTGCTGGTTGACGGCCAGCAGATGGGCAAGCCCGCACAAATTCTCGCATCGATCATCACCTTTGCCGTGCTCGGCAAGCTGGCCGACGGTGTGCTGGTGATGGTCAGCAAACCGCTGCTGCTCTGGCAGGATACAGCGCGGGGGGCCTTGTAATGTTGCGGTTGAGCGGCCTTTCAAAAACCTATGCCGACGGCACCGAAGCCTTGCGCGATATCTCCCTGCAGGTCGGCAAGGGAGACATTCTGGCGCTGGTCGGCGGGTCGGGCTGCGGCAAGACCACCTTGCTGCGGCTGATCGCCGGATTGGATATCCCGAGCTCGGGCGCGATCACCGTCAATGGCGAAACCATCAAGGGTCCGCATCCCTCCATCGGCATCGTGTTCCAGGAACCGCGTCTGCTGCCCTGGCTGACGGTCGCCGGCAATGTCGGCTTCGGCCTCGCCGGTCTGCCCCCGCAGGAGCGGCAAGCCCGCATTCTGCATGCGCTCGAAAAGGTCGGGCTGGCGGGCTATGATCAGCGTTGGCCGCGCGAACTGTCGGGCGGGCAGCAACAGCGTGTCGCCATTGCCCGCGCCTTCGTGACCGAACCCAAAGTGCTGCTGCTGGACGAACCGTTTTCCGCCCTCGATGCCTTTACCCGCGCCAGCCTGCACGACCATCTGCTGCTGCTCTGGGCCGAAACCAAGCCCACGGTGGTGATGGTGACCCATGATGTCGAGGAAGCCATTACGCTGGCTGACCGCGTGGTGGTGATGCGGCCCCGTCCGGGGCGGATGATGGAAACCATTTCGGTGACGCTTGATCGCCCGCGCGACAGGCTGGCTTTGGGCTTCGACAAGGCCAAGCGCCGGATTCTGCACGCGCTCGACCGCTCCTTGCAGCCCGAAAAAGCCGCTCCCACCCAAAAAGGGGCAGATAATGCCTCGCATTGGTGGTAAGACCCTCTTTATTCTCCCTGTTCCGACATTCAACGGAGGCCATCATGGACGCCGATACACTTCGCAGCCTTCAGGCTCCGATCAAAAACAAATATAAAGAAGATCCCGACACCGCCATCATCACCCTGCGCGCCTCGGGCGAGCTGGATGACCAGCACATCGCCTGCAAGGTCGAAACCGGCCGCGCCATGATGGTGGCAGGCCTGCATCCGGCCACCGGCGGTTCGGGTGCCGAATTGTGCTCGGGCGATATGCTGCTCGAGGCTCTGGTTGCCTGCGCCGGCGTCACATTGAAGGCGGTAGCCACCGCTTTGGGGATCACCCTCAAAAAAGGCGTGGTCAAAGCCGAAGGCGATCTGGATTTCCGTGGCACTTTGGGCGTCGACCGCGAGGCCCCTGTCGGGTTCCGCGAGATCCGTCTGACCTTCGAGGTCGATACCGACGCCCCGCAGGACCAACTCGATACCTTGCTGAAACTGACCGAGCGCTATTGCGTGGTGTTCCAGACCATCAATACCAAACCCGCGCTGGCCGTGGTGATGAACCGTACCTAACCCCTTGAAAGGCCATCCCCATGTCTGACGACGACCAGGATATCACCAAAGATTGCAACGGCACCCAGCTCCATGATGGCGACACGGTCCACATCATCAAGGATCTGAAGGTCAAAGGCACCAACACCACGCTCAAACAGGGCACCAAGGTGAAAGGCATCCGCCTGACCGGCAACCCCGAAGAAGTCGAATGCCGCGTCGAAAACATCAAAGGGCTGGTGCTGAAAACCGCCTTTTTGAAGCGGGTGAATTCATAGGCTGTCGCCTTTATCCCCGCTTGGCTTCAATCCGGTCCCAGATCGCCTTCGACAGATCCGGGCCACCCAGACGCTTGATCGCGCGCAGGCCGGTGGGCGAGGTGACGTTGATTTCGGTCAGGTGGCCGTCGATCACGTCGATGCCGACAAACAGCAGGCCGCGCTCTTTGAGGGTCGGGCCGATCCGGTCGCAGATTTCCTTTTCGCGCGGGGTCAGTTGGGTGGTTTCGGCCGCGCCGCCGCGCACCATGTTGGAACGGATGTCGTTTTCGGCCGGAACGCGGTTGACGCCGCCCAAAGGCTCGCCGTCGACCAGAATGATCCGCTTGTCACCCTTGACCACCGCCGGCAGGAAGCGCTGCACCACCCATGGTTCGCGGAACAGGGTCGAGAACAAATCAAAAAGCGAGCCGAAATTCGGGTCTTTCGCGCCGGTCTTGAACACCGCCGCGCCGCCATTGCCGTAAAGCGGCTTCATGACGATCTCGCCATGCTCGTCGCGGAACTGCTCGATCGCCTCGCGGTCACGGGTGATCAGGGTCGGCGGCATCAGATCGGGGAACAGGGTTACCATGATCTTTTCCGGCGCATTGCGCACATGGGCGGGATCGTTGACGACCAGTGTCTGCGGATGCACGCGTTCGAGCAGATGGGTCGAGGTCACATAGGCCATGTCGAAGGGCGGATCCTGACGCAGCAGCACGACATCGACATCCGCCAGATCGGTGCGGACCGGCTCGCCCAGACTGCAATGGTCACCCACCACATCGCGCACCACCAGATCCTGCATCGGCGCGAAGACGCGGGAATCACGCATCGAGAGTTTGTCGGGCGTGTAGAATTTGAGCTTGTGGCCGCGCGCTTGCGCTTCGAGCAGCAAAGCGAAGGTGGAATCACCCGCAATTTTAATGGCTTGGATGGGGTCCATCTGCACGGCAACGGTGAGTGATTTCACGTCGATGATCCTTGTCTTGTCAAAACTCTGCTTGGGTGGACAGTCTAGCCGCTTATTCGGCGAGCGTGAAGGCGTCTTCGATATGGCGCGGCCAGCGCCACGGCACCACCAGCACCGCATCGCCCCGCAAAACATGGTCCAGGGCCCAGCCATTGCGCATCAGCCACAGATTGACCGCCTTGTTGAAGCGGTTCTGCTTGTTTGTGTCGATGGCCGCCAGAGCCCGATCATGGTCGGCGCGGTATTTGACCTCGACAAAGGCAATCACCTGCTTGCGCCGCACCACCAGATCGATCTCGCCGCCATGCCCGCCATAGCGATAGGCCAGCAGCCGATAGCCCTTGCACACCAGACTGAAGGCCGCCAGCCATTCGGCCCAGATCCCGTGGCGCAAGGCCCGTTGCCGCTGGCGGGACGAGCGGCGTGCCTTGGGCTTTTGCGGGGCGGGCAATGGGCTCATCCGTCCTGATTGCCACCCTCGCGGGCCAGGGCCACGGCGCGCGCATAGATCTGGCGGCGCGGCTGTCCGGTCTCCTGCACGGTGACATCCACCGCGTCTTTCACCGAGAGATGGCTCAAATGCTGGCGCAACCGGGCATCGAGATCGCTCTCGTCGATCACGAACGCCTCCTGTTGCGGCGGCCCGATCAGCACGACAATCTCGCCCTTGGGCTTGTTCTCGCTGCCATAAAGCGCCGCCAGTTCGGGCAGGGTGCCGCGCCGGACGGTTTCGAAATATTTGGTGAGTTCCCTCGCCACAGCCGCCGGACGCGGACCGAGCATCGCATGGGCATCGTTGAGCATGTCGACCAGACGATGCGGGGATTCGAAAAACACCAGGGTGCCCGGAATCACCGACAATACCTGCAGCCGCTCCTTACGGGCGGTGGTTTTGGACGGCAGAAAACCTTCGAAGAAGAAGCGGTCGGTCGGCAATCCCGCCACCACCAGCGCGGTCAGAACCGCCGACGCCCCGGGGATGGGGGTCACCGACAGGCCCTCGGCCACGACGCTTTCAACAAGCTTGTAACCGGGGTCGGAAACCAAAGGCGTGCCGGCATCCGACACCAGCGCCAACGCCTGCCCGCGCGCCAGACGCTCCATGATTTTGGGCCGCATCTCGGCGGCATTATGCTCGTGATAGGCCATCAAAGGCGTGGTGATGCCGTAATGGGCCAGCAGGACTTTGGTGACACGGGTGTCTTCGGCCAGAATCAGATCGGCCGCCGACAGGGTCGACAGAGCACGCAAGGAAATATCGCGCAAATTGCCGATCGGGGTTGCCACCACATGCAGACCGGGAGCAATGGGCTCTGCCTCGGCCTCGAGGCCCAGCAGCGTATAAGAGGAACGCGATGCACCGCTTCCCGAACCTGATGAATATGTTGTCATGCCCCACCATGCCACAGCCGGCCCCCATCGAAAAGCACAGAGCGGTTCAGGACCGGAGAATTCCTGTATTTTGGAAGAGACCTTCTTATTTTCTCCTTGTTTCAGCTCTATTTTTTTCCGCTTCCGCACGCTAACAATAGCCAGTATGCCAACAGGGAGACCAAGGGCCGATGCAAGGGAATCGTGGCAAGAAGACTGTCGAAACCCATAGCGGGCCTTTGGGAGCGGCTGTCCGGACACTGGTCCCGGTCGCACTGGTCTGCGCACTGGTCTGCGCACTGGCGGGCTGCATGGGATCGAGCCGCTTCGGTTCGTCGCGCGAGACCGCACCGACCCTGTCTGCCCCGATCGGCACGGTCAGCGAACAACCGCTCGATCTGCCACCGACCACCGATACGCCCGCGAGCGGACTGGGTAACAGCCTGTCCCCTTCCGACGGCATCATGGTGGCGCTGTTGCTGCCCCTGAGCGCGAGCGGCCATACCGGGGCGGTTGCCACCGCCTTGCGCAATGCCGGAGAGCTGGCGCAATCCGAATATAAGGGTGCCAAAATCAGGCTCGTCATCAAGGATGATCTGGGCCATGCCGACGGCGCCCGCACTGCGGCCCGCAGCGCTCTGGCCGAAGGCGCACAAGTGGTGCTGGGCCCGCTGCTCGCTCCCTCGGTCAAGGCCGCGGGCGATGTAACCCGCGCCGCCGGCAAGCCGATGATCGCCTTTTCAACCGACCAGACGGTGGGGGGACGTGGAGTCTATTTGCTGAGCTTCCTGCCCGATAACGATGTCGACCAGATCATCGGCTATGCCGCGTCCAGGGGCAAAACCTCCTTTGCGGCCATGATCCCCGAAGGGGCCTATGGCAATGTGGTTGCAGCGGCTTTTCAGGAATCCTGTGCCCGCCGCGGTTTACGGGTGGCAACGCTTGAACGCTATAACGCATCCACTGCCGAGCAGGCTGCCAGGGCCATTGCAGCTGTGACCGTACCGGTCGATGCCCTGTTCGTGCCGGAAAACGGCGATGGCGCAGCCTCGACCGGAGCGGCCTCGCAAGCGGCAGGCATTGAAACGAAAAAATGGCAGCTGCTCGGTACCAGCGCCTGGGATGACCCCCGGCTGAGCAAGAGCCCGGCCTTCCAGGGGGGCTGGTTTGCCTCCCCCGACCGGAACGGTTTTACTGCCTTTGCCAAACGGTATCAGGCCAAATATGGCGAGGAACCGCCGCGTCTGGCCAGTCTGAGCTATGATGCCGTGTTTCTGGTCAATGCCCTGCTGAACCAGTATGGCACACAGGCCTTTGCCGATGCGACCCTGCTCAACACCGACGGCATGATCGGCACCGATGGCCTGTTCCGTTTCAAAGCCGGCGGCGGTACCGAACGGCCTTTGGCCATTTCACAAGTCTCGTCCAGCGCGACGACAGTGATCCAGCCGGCCAAGCAGAATTTCTAGGAGCAGATTGATCACGCCGACGATTGATTTATTTTTGTTTTGATCTATCGTTTGTAAAGCTGATTTTATTATTTTTCATGTTGTTCCACTTCGAGAATTTTCAAAATGCTTTTACACGCAAATGCAATCCTGGCGGTTGGCCGGTGCAAGAGCATCGAGCATATCAGCCGCTTGTGCCAGGCGCATTTGCTGGATTTCGGTTTCCGTCATGTCGCCTATCTCACCATGCGGTCGCCGGTGCTTGCCCCGCAGGACTGGATCGTGTCCACCACCTATCCGCGGGAGTGGCAGGAGCGCTATAGCGACCGCTCCTATGCGCACGTCGATCCGGTGCTCAATGCCTGCTCGCACGCCCTATTGCCGGTCAACTGGGATACGGTGCCGATCACCAGCACGGAAGCACGCAATCTGGTGGGCGAATCCATCGATTTCGGTATCGGCAGAACCGGCATCAGCGTGCCGTTGCGCAGTCCAGACGGCAGTTTCGGGCTGGTGTCCTTTACCGCAGACGAGCAAACCGACGATTGGGGCCCTGCCTCTGCCACCATGGCATCCCTGACCTTGCTTGCGATGCATTGCCATGCCCGTGCCAACCAGTTGTTGCAGGCCAGGGATATTGAAACCGGACTGAGCGCACGCGAGATCGAATGTATCAGCTGGTCCTCCTCGGGAAAATCCCTCGCCGAAACAGCCAGACTGATGGGGATCAGCGAACGCACGGTGCGGTTTCACCGCGAGAATATCCGCATCAAACTCGGCACCCGGACCACGATGGAAAGTGTCAGCAAGGCCGTTTCGCTCGGTTTGATCATCCGCCGGTAAGCCCAGTACCCTGTCGAAACGGACAGGTTCGCCAATGATCAACCTGTCTTATGCTGAGGTCATTGAGTAACGATCGCTTGCGAGACCCCAGAACCTCCGTTGTTTCATGAAGCCCTGACTGGTCCTTCTGACAACCACCAAGCTGTTCTACTCATCTCTACCGGTGGCTTCCGACCCCAGACGGAAGAACCGTTGCGGTGTTCGATCCCTGACCGCGCACGGATCGAACACCGCTTTTTTTTGGCTGAAAACGCCCTCTGCAACCGGCAAAAGAATGAACCTTGAAACCAAGGTCAGCTTAAAGCGGCGATCACTGCGTCCAGCACCGGCACACCGGCAATCGTCGCCCGCAGCCGTTCATCGGGCAGGCGTTCCAGCACGCCATCGGCCACAAGATCGGCGATTTTGGCAGGATCCAACTGGCGCCCCGAGAGGCCGGCATAGCGTTGCGGCGAAATACCTTCGCGCAGGCGCAGGCCCATCAGCAGCATTTCGTCGCCTTCCTGCTCGCGCGTCAGCCGCTCTTCTTCCGCTACCGCCCCGCCCGATTGTTCAACCTGCTCCAGCCATTGCTCGGGATGCTTTTGCGAAACCAGCACATGGCGGGTGCCATCCACGACCAGCCGGCCATGGGCACCGGGTCCGATCCCCGCATATTCGCCATACCGCCAATAGATCAGATTATGGCGGCTCTCGGCTCCCGGACGGGCATGGTTGGAAATCTCGTAAGCCGGCAAGCCGGCATCCGCACAGACCTGCTGGGTGACATCGAACAGGCCGCGTGCCCGTTCGGCATCCAGCGGGATCAACTGTCCGGCCCTGACGCGCTGCTCGAACATCGTGCCCGGCTCGATGGTGAGCTGGTAGAGCGAGAGATGTTCGGCCGCATGGGCAATGGCCTGTTTCAATTCGGCCCGCCAGGCGGCTTCCGTCTGGTCGGGACGGGCATAGATCAGATCGAACGAATAACGGTCGAACACGGCGGCCGCTTTGGCCACCGCATCCAGGGCTTCAGCCACCGAATGTTTGCGCCCCAAAGCATGCAAATCGGCATCATTGAGGGCTTGCACGCCGATTGACAGGCGATTGACACCGGCGGCGCGGTAATCGGCCAGCCGGGAAGCTTCGACACTGGTCGGGTTCGCCTCCATCGACACTTCGACATTGCTCGCCACCGGCCAATGGCGGCCCACCGCATCGAGCAGAGCGCCGACGGTTGTGGGTGCCATCAGCGAGGGTGTCCCCCCGCCCAGAAAAATACTGGTGACAGTCCGGTCCGGAACTAGCTGCGCCTGCTGTTCAATGGCCCGCGCAAAGCCGGCGATAAAGCGGTCCTCGTCAATACGGTGATGGCGGACATGGCTGTTGAAATCGCAATAGGGGCATTTTGACAGGCAGAACGGCCAGTGCAGATAGACTCCGAAACCGGGATCGTCCGGGCCGGAACGGACCGCTGGCGCGGTTGTTTTCATGTCAGAACCTGATCGACCAGAGCGACGAACGCCCTCGCCCGATGCGACAGCCCGCGGCCCAAAGGCGGCAGGCCGTGCTTTTCCTCGCGGCTCATCTCGCCGAAGGTGCGGGTTTCGCCCTCGGGCAGGAACATCGGATCATAGCCAAAGCCGGCGGGTCCGCGCGGCGGCCAGACCAGCGTCCCGTCGACGCGGCCTTCCACCTCGGCGAGATGCCCGTCGGGCCAGGCCACAGTGAGCGCGGAGACAAACCACGCTTTGCGCTGGGCAGGCAGCACCGCATCTTTGGCTTGCAACAATTCCTCGATATGGCGCATGGCGCGGTCAAAGTCTTTTTCCGGCCCTGCCCAACGGGCCGAATAGATGCCGGGTTCGCCGCCCAAAACCTCGATGCAGATGCCGGAATCATCGGCAAAAGCCGGCAATCCCGTGGCCTCGGTGGCCGCACGCGCTTTGATAGCGGCATTTTCGGCAAAGGTCAGGCCGGTTTCCTCGGGTTCAGGCAAGGACAATTCCGCCGCCGACACCGCCTCCAACCCGAAAGGCGCGAGCAAATCGCGCATTTCAACCAGTTTACCGTGGTTATGGGTGGCAATCACCACCTTGCCGTGAAGCCGACGCTGCGCCATGTCCGTCAATCCTCAGGAAATCGCCGCTTTTTGCAGGGCCACCAGATCAACAATGCCCTTGCGGGCCAAGGCCATCATCTCCAGCAATTGTGCTTCGGAGAACGGCGCGCCTTCGGCCGTGCCCTGCACTTCGACAATGCCGCCCGAACCGGTCATCACAAAATTGGCATCGGTTTCGGCCCCTGAATCCTCGGAATAATCGAGATCAAGCACCGCGGTGCCATTGGTGATGCCGCATGAAATTGCTGCCACATGGTCACGTAACGGCATTTTGGCAATCATCGACCGGCCATGCATCCAGGCCAGGCAATCGCGCAAGGCCACCCAGGCGCCGGTAATCGCCGCCGTCCGCGTGCCGCCATCGGCCTGCAGCACGTCGCAATCCACCACAATCTGGCGTTCGCCCAGCGCACCCAGATCCACCACCGCGCGCAGGCTGCGGCCGATCAGCCGCTGGATTTCCTGTGTGCGGCCGGTCGGACGGCCTGCGGTTGACTCACGGCGCGTGCGCTCCAGCGTGGCGCGCGGCAACATCGCATATTCGGCTGTCACCCAGCCCTTGCCGGTGCCGCGCAACCAGGACGGGCCGCGCTCCTCCAGCGTCGCGCAGCACAGCACATGCGTATTGCCGAATTTGACAAGGCAGGAGCCTTCGGCATAGCGCGCAACATTGCGCTCGAGCGTGACATCGCGGAGTTGGTCGGCATTGCGTTTGGACGGGCGCATCAAAAAACCTTTCTTGCTTCAGTCAGCCTTTCTAGGCCGAGTGCAGCAAGACGGCAAGCGGGGTGGTGGTTGGTTGAAATAAAGATATTAAAAAACCCACCTGAAAATTATATTAAGCTTGAAAATTTTAGAAAATTTATTAAATTCCTATGGTATGGGAATTTTGTGATTTATTTTATTTTTTAAT
>Ga0114964_10001689_pt1 | contig 16013 bp, 27 predicted proteins | sample C_131016_MF_Meta_FD_92638 | JGI IMG/M metagenome (GOLD analysis project Ga0114964, IMG submission 92638) | Freshwater microbial communities from Lake Croche, Canada to study carbon cycling - C_131016_MF_MetaG | ecosystem: Environmental > Aquatic > Freshwater > Lake | place: Lake Croche, Canada... | reverse complement strand
CTGCACCTGTTATATCTAGCATTGTTAATACAGGAACCCTTACCCTACCTACTTCAACGGATACTCTTGTTGCCTTAGCAACAACTGATACCCTAGTAAATAAGACCTTAACTACTCCAATAGTAAATAACCCCAAGGTTGCATCTACTTACACCGCTAAGACTGCTGCATATACCTTTGCCTCTGGTGATGAAGGTGGCATGTTTTCCATGAACAATGCAGCAACTCAGCAGTTCAACATACCAGTGGATGCAACATTCAACTTTGCTATCGGCACAGAGATTAACGTTTTCTGGATTACAGGTGCGGGTCAGCCAACAATCGGTGCTACCACCCCAGGAACAACAACAGTTATCTCAACGGGTGCGACAAGTGCTACCCCAAAACTTCGTGTCGCTAACTCGGGTGCAACTGCTAAGAAACTCGCCGCTAACTCTTGGATTGTTTTTGGCGATATTGCTTAATCTATATACAAAGAAAAGAGTACAAAATGGCTAAAGGTAAAGTAGAACTATTCAAGTCCAAGGCCGCAATGGCTAAGCATGAAAAGGCTGAATCACCTAAGAAGGCAATGGCTGAAAAGAAATCAGGCGAAAGAGACATCATCAAGAAAAAGGGGAAATAACTATGTGCGCATCATGCGGTTGCGATAGCAACATGATTGGTAAGACAGGCGACCAACTATCAGGAAAGCCACAAGACCCATATGGTCAGTATGATGGCGTTGGCGGAACTAAGTAACTAAGAATCTATAAGGGAGCACACAATGGCAATTGGTGACGGATTAACAACAACATATCATCTCAACCGTTTGGCTGGAACCATCGTTGGTGGTGTTCCCCAGTATGACACGCAAGGTGCTGCAATTATTTGGGCAAAGAATGTGACAGGTAAGAAATTCAATGCAGGCATTGATGCTCTTAATGAAATATATTCCTACCGTAATGGTGGCAATAAACTCTTCTTAGATGTACCAGGAGTTCTGAGCATGCTTGCTACTGGGACAATGGGACTTGGCGAAGATGAAGCAGCGCGGAGGATTGTATCTTGACAACTTATGCAGATTTAATCAATGAGACGGCTCTATCCCTTGCGGGATATACCAACCGTCAAGACCAGGCAACCTATCTGATTGCTAGTTTAACTAGCAGCGCCTTAGCCTTTACGGTGCAAGATGGCACAGTGCTTACACGTGGCTTAGTTGAGATTGATAGCGAACTGTTATGGGTTGACTCCTTTGACAGGGTTACTAACGTCGCTACTGTTGCCCCTTACGGGCGCGGCTTTAGAGATACAGTGGCAGTAAGCCATGCCTCGGGAGCGCGGGTAACCATTGCTCCTTCATTCCCACGCTCTGTTATTGCTCGTAACCTGGACCAGGCAATTGACGCAATCTATCCCGACCTGTTTGGTACATACTATACAACCTTCCCATTTATCGCATCACGGACAACCTATGCGTTGCCACAAGAAGCAATTGATGTGATGGGCATCTCATGGCAATCAATTGGACCATCTAAAGAATGGCTCCCAGTTCGTCACTATCGTGTAGACCGTATGGCTAATCCTCTAATCTGGGGCACTGGCAAGACGCTATCAATCAATGATGGTATTGTTCCAGGACGTACAGTTATGATTACCTACACCAAGAAGCCTACAGTCCTACAATATGAGACAGATGATTTTACTTCATCTGGACTTCCTGATTCAGCACGTGAAGTTATTGTACTTGGTGCAGCATATCGTACTGCAGCCTATCTTGATTTAGGACGTGTACCTACATCTACTGCTGAATCAGATGCTATGGCTACAGGTAACCCTATTGGTTCTGCTGCCAATATATCACGGTATATCTACCAGATGTATCAGCAACGCTTACAGATAGAAGTTCGTCGTCAGCAAGAGCAGTTCCCACCCCGCGTTCATATTACAAGATAGTTAGGATACTCTCATGGCGGTCAATAGATATTACAGTGCTATCGCACAGGATACGACGATTACTAGTACAACCTCAAGTTCAGTAACAAGTATTACTGTTAGCGCTACTACTGGATTTCCAGCAACCTATCCTTATTGCCTAGCGCTAGACTTTGGTGCTGCCCTTGAGGAACTTGTAGATGTAACCAATGCTGCGGGATTAACCTTGACAGTGACACGTGGAGTTAATGGAACAACTGCTGCAGCACATGCAGTAGGTGCCGTTGTGCGCCATGTTATTACAGCCCGTGATATGACTGAAAGCCAGGCACATATCGCTGGTACTACAGGCGTTCACGGAGTTACTGGTGCCGTAGTTGGCACTACAGATACACAGACTTTAACTAACAAATCTATTGACTATACAGCCAACACTATTACTAACTTACCTACGGTAAGTCTTAACCTGACATTTAATGCCCAAACTGGTACTACATACACTCTAGTATCTGGCGATGTTAACAAGTTAGTCACTCTTAATAATGCCGCTGCCGTCACAGTAACTATCCCTAACGGAGTCTTTACTACAGGTCAGCAGATTAACTTGCAGCAACTAGGAGCAGGTCAGGTAACAGTTCAAGGTGATGGAACAACAACCTTTACTGGAACTGGTACCAAACTACGCGCTCAGTACTCAACAGCAACTCTGGTTTGCACGGGAACTAACACCTTCACTCTAATCGGAGACATAGCATGACCCCGATGCTAGGAATTATGGCAAGTCAAATCTCAGGCCATCTCTTTGCGCCTAGCGGTGCCTACGACTCCATTGCTACGGTTGCAGTCGGTGCGGGTGGAAGTTCAACCATCACTTTCAGTTCTATTCCTAGCACTTATACGCACTTGCAGATTAGGGCTACGCCAAAGGTAGCGGCGGCTGTCAATGTGTATTACAAATTCAATAGTGATGCGACAACAACAAATTATGATTATCATTATTTATATGGAGATGGTACGACCCCTAGCACTGGTTGGTCATCAGGAGTCGCAGTGACTGGGTATATCGGATATATCTCACAGACCCAACCCTCGGCAATGGTCATGGATATTTTAGATTATGCAAACACAAATAAATATAAAACAACGAGAACACTTCTAGGTGTGGATGCCAACGGTACTGGTAACATCGAACTTGTCTCGACAAGTTGGATGAGTACCGCAGCAATTACTCAAATTGATATTACTAGCGCCCAAGTCATCGCGCAGTATTCTTCCTTTGCACTTTACGGAGTAAAATAACATGGCTGCTGGAAATACCTACACACCTATCGCAACAACTACCCTCGGCTCTGCTGTTGCCTCCTACACCTTCTCGTCTATTCCTGGAACTTATACGGATTTGGTGTTGGTGATTGCCCTCCCTGGTTCTGGTACTGGCACTCCTTCTTGTTCACTCACCCTGAATGGTGACACTGCAAACAACTATGGGAGAGTGCACCTGCTTGGAAATGGCGCAACTGCAACATCAACGAGTGGGGCAACTCAAGGAGTCGTCTATCTTTCCTACACTGCCTACGCAACAGCAGTGGCAAAAACATGGATATGTTCCCTCAACAACTACTCCAATACGACTACCAAGAAAGCAATTCTCACAAGAGAATCAGATGCAACAAACAATGTTTCTCTTAGCATCAACAGTTGGAACGCCACACCCGCTGCAATTACAACAATTCTTGTGTCGGCAGCAACTTACAACTTTGCAATCGGTTCAACCTTCTCACTCTATGGCATTTTGGCAGCGTAAGACTATGACAACTAAGGCAGGTAACTAATATGGCGGCTAATTATGTTTTACTAGAAAAGATTGTAGTCGGCGCAGCAGGCGCATCCAGCGTTACCTTCTCAAGCATCCCACAGACTGGGTACACTGATTTGGTTGTGAAGGTGAGTGTGCGCTCTAATCGTGTAAATGCTAGCGATGGAATGAACCTACAATTCAATGCTGATACCGCTAACAATTACTCAACACGCAGAATTTATGGGGTGGGTTCTGGAACACCTACCAGCGACTCACTCACTCCTTACGCAAGGATATTTCTCAATGACATTCCTGGCTCAACTGCTACTGCATCTACCTTCTGCAATACAGAGGTTTATGTTCCCAATTATCTGCTTGCCAATCAAAAATCGGTAAGCGCAGACACCACTTTTGAGAATAATACAACTGCCGCTGGATTGGTTCTTCTCGCAGGTATTTGGACTGGAACTGCTGCAATCACTTCCATCAAACTTTATCCAGATGGCGGCACACTCTTTGTCCAATACTCAACCTTCTCCCTTTACGGCGTATCAGCCCTTGGTACTACTCCTACCAAGGCTCCCAAAGCCCTTGGTGGAGATATCATTGAAACTGATGGAACTTACTGGTATCACGCCTTCCTTGCATCTGGAACATTCACTCCTGCAACTACATTAAGTTGCGACTATTTAGTAGTCGCAGGTGGTGGTGGTGGTGGCGGTTCAATGGGTGGCGGAGGTGGTGCTGGTGGATTACTGAATGGAACCTTGGGGGTATCTACTGCTGCTACGGTTACTGTCGGAGCAGGTGGCGGTGGCGGTGCATCCACAGTTATCGGTGTATCAGGTTCTAACTCAGTATTTTCGAGCGTTACGGCAACAGGCGGCGGTGGTGGTGGTGGTTTCTCGGCTGGTCCTGCAAAGGGAGCCGACGGTGGTTCAGGTGGTGGTAGTACCTATACTGCGACTGCGAGTGCAGCATCACCCGCTGGTCAGGGTAATGCTGGTGGTGCTGGCGGATACGATGGCGGCGGAGGAATTGCAGGCGGTGGTGGCGGTGGTGCGGGTGCGGCTGGCACAGCGGGCAACACATTAAACGTTGCAGGTGGTGGCGGTAACGGCGTTAATACATATTCTGCGTGGGCAACTGCAACTGCAACTGGCGCATCAGGATACTACGCAGGTGGTGGTGGAGGTGCATCTAACTCTGGTGGCCCAGGCGGAGGTACTTCTGGTACTGGTGGCTCAGGCGGGGGCGCAGCAGGAAATAAAGCAGGAATTGGAAATGCTGCAACCGTCAATACAGGCGGAGGTGGCGGTGGTGGAGGCAACGGTTCCGCTGGTGGCGCGGGTGCGTCGGGTATTGTTATTGTTCGTTATGCAGTCTAAAACTAAGGAGATAGAAAATGTCAGATAGACCAAAGAAGTTAATCGTAGATTGCGCTACTGGTGCACAGGTTGAGTTTGACTTAACCGATGAAGAAATTGCTCAGATGGCTGTGGATGCGGCTAACGCTGAGGCAGAGCGCGTTGCTAAAGAGGCAGCAGATGCTGCGGCAGCAACGGCTAAAGATGCCCTGCTTGCTAAGTTAGGCATCAGTGCAGATGAGGCTAAGTTACTTCTAGCGTAATTGTAATTGTATAACCACCTGAGCAAGTGGCTAAACTGTTCATAATTTTATGCCACAAACAATCTCATTGAACTTAATATAGGAGGTTACGTTGACTGACTCGTTCTCTCACATAATTGAACGGCCCGTTGTGCCTGCTGGTGTAACAGTAACAGGCGGAACTTCTTTTATTAATCAATCAAACTCTTATGATTGTGCCCTAGGAGGGCTTCCCTTCTTCTTCGGCATCTCTGATAAGTTTCCCTATAAGAGGGAGACTGCTCAGTACCGTAAGCAGCAGATTGACCAACAAAAGGAACCAGGCGAGCAAACACTCACTGGTTGGTGGCTTCGTAGCCAATCCTCATTTCATTATGGTGCTGGTATCCGTTTTCAGGAGCCAGTACAAGGAGAGACTGTACCTTACCGTTTCAATAAAAGCGCTGGTGTAGATGTATTTAACACAGGTCGCGTTGATTTGCTCCCTGATGTAACTCTACTCAAGGCATCAACCTCTACAACAATTGATGTTGAAGGTTTCACTGATGCTGGAACTGATTATGCCCTTATTACTGATGGCACTAGTGTCTTCAGAGTAAATGCTGCTGGTACATCAACAACAGTAACCTGGGGTGGTTCTGGTGCAATTAAAGATATTGCCCATGATGGTATTTATTATTATGTTGCTGACACTGTTGGTATCTTCAAGGGTCCACTATCACTTAGCGGTAGTGGTGCATCTATCTTCACACACCCAACAGTTATGACTGGCACTGTTACCAGCGTCAAGATGAACTGGGTTAAACAACGCCTCATTGCGGGTATCAATAACTACCTTTTTGAAGTGACACCAGTCACATCTTATACAGTAGTTGCTGGCTACCTAGCAAACAATGTAGCAACTTTAACAACCGCAACATCACACAATCTTGGTGTCGGTTCGCAGGTTGTTGTGGCTAGCATTAGCGCAGCATACAATGGCGTCTATCAAGTAACTGCCGTAACTGCAGCAAACCAATTCTCTTATCAGCACACCAATGCTGATGTTGCTTATGCAACAGGCATGACTGGTACGGCTGCACTTAACGTTAACAACAACCTACCTGTCTATGCGCACTCTAACCCTTCTTGGGTTTGGACTGGTGTAGTTGAAGGTCCTAATGCTATTTATGTATCAGGCTGGGCGGGTGATTCTTCTACAGTATTTCGTCTTTCACTTGATATTACAGGCGCAGTACCCCTATTAAGCAAGGCAGTAACAGCAGCAGACCTCCCACGTGGAGAGATTGTGCTGAGTCTTGGCTCCTATGTGGGCAAGTACATGGTTTTTGGCACTAACAAAGGTGTGCGTGTAGGGCAGATTGACACCTCAGGATTTGTATCCTCTGGTTATATCACCTACGGTCCACTTACTGTTGTGACATCTGGCTATGACCCTGGAAGTGGTACTACTCTGGCTCCTTCTGGCACTGATGCCAATGTGAACTACATTACATTTAACGACCGCTATGCTTATTGCACAGTGAGTAATTATATCGACAATGGTGATGGTACCTTTTCCTCTGGTCTAGTTAAACTGGATTTAGGTAAAGAAATCTCAACTAATCAGGTAGCCTATGCTACCCATCTGCGTGCTCCTAGTACAAATAGTGCTATGGATGCAGCAGTTTTTGGACATTCCAATAGACTGATGATGGCTATTGCTGGTAAAGGTGTATACATTCAGTCTACGACTGCACTATGTGCATCAGGATATATCCAAACTGGTTACATTCGTATGCTTACCCTTGAAGATAAGCACTTTAAACTTATTAAACCACGTATGCAATTGCCTATCACAGGTAACATTAAGATATCTAGTGTTAGTGCTACAGGCACCGCGATTGATTTATTCACAGTCACACCAGCCTATGATATTACCCAAGATATCACTACTGGTTCCCTCGGACCAGCAGAGTCTATTGCTTTTAGATTTACACTAACTCCCTCTGGTACAACATCAACAACCTTTAATGGTTATCAACTTAAGTCTCTGCCAGCAGTACGCCGTCAAAGGTCTTACTCTGTCCCACTCCTTAACTTCGATTTTGAGGGTGACAGATTCAATATGACTACAGGCTATGAAGGTCGAGCAGTTGAACGCCTACAGGCGCTAGAGGATATTGAAGCGCAAGGTGATGTTATTGTTTATCAGGACTTCACAACTGGTGAAACAATCCAAGGTGTAATTGATTCACTTTCCTTTGTAAGGATGACCCCACCTGAGCGCAGATTCTCTGGCTTTGGTGGCGTTGTCTATGCAATCATCCGCAGTATCTAACTAAAGGAAACCATGACAACAGTATGCTTAGTTAACGAGAGTAATCTATCCACACAGGACATGCAAACATTAGTTAATGCTGTGACCTACCACACTGGTCTTGTTACAAAAGCATGGGGGCTAGCCCCTGTTACTATTACTAGTAACGCTCCCACTGCAACTGACTGGAAAGTATACATTACTGAGCGTGGACGCAAGCAAGGTGCACTAGGATATCACCAGTTAGAAAATGGTGTGCCTGTTGCTTTCTGCTCGCCCAAGGCATCCTACAAAACCTTCGGTGTATACAGCAAGCCTTTCATTATCAAAGGTAAGGTTATTAATGGCGCTCGCTATCGTAGCGGATTAGCCACAGTAATCTGTCATGAAGTTTCAGAGGCTCTCATCGACCCAGCAATCAATGTAATGTCAACAATTGATAGCAAGGGCAGAGCATGGCTCAAAGAAGTAGCAGACCCAGTTGCTGGTTCTTTCCTGCTATTCACAGACCCAACTTCAAAGGTTGATGTCGTCCTACCAGATATCGTTACCCCTGCTTTTTATGATGTCAAAGGCGTAGCACCATACTCGCTTAAGAGTTCGGTCTCTGCTCCGTTCACACTAGGGGTATCGGGATATGCATATTACAGAAATGCGGCAGGCGTATTGACCAAGATTTAATCCACCACTTACACACATAGGGAGAACCGCCTTGAATGTCGATTTAGCAACCATAGTATATTCTTATTTCTTTGTAATTGTTGCCTTACTGGCTGGTCTAGCCATGATAGCCAAGCACACAATTATGAAACATACGGAGGACCTTAAAGATAAGTTAGGCCGTATTGAATATGCTTTATACAATGATGGAAAGACTGGATTGATTAACAAGGTTGAGGAACTATTAACTACTCAACAGGCTATTAAGATTGATGTAGAGGTTATCAAGGCAAAGGCTAAAAACTAATGTCCAAATGGTTTCCCTTAAATGACTCAGCGTTAAATGTTATTAACCTTTGGTTGCAGAGTTTCATTGCTATCACAATAGCAACACACATTCGAGACATACTTGACTCACATGTTCTTGCTGCTTCCTTTCTTGCAGCAGGAATTCCTGTATTACTTCGCTGGTCTAACTCACGCGATTCATTCCCAAAGGATACATAATGACATACCCATTTTTGCAGGCTGTAAATTATACGCCAGGACGTGGTGGCAAAAAGCCACTACAGATTTTCCTTCACACTATGGAAACACCTGAAACCCCTGGACGTGCTAAGCAGGTATGGCAATGGTTTGCTGGTAAGACTGCTCCAAAGGCTAGTGCTCACTTTATGACTGATGCTACCACGGTAGAACAGAGCGTAAGAACCTCAGATACGGCTTGGGCTGTTGACGATTATGCATTGAACCAATCCAGCATCTCAATCGAGATGTCAGGTGTAGCCTCACAGACACCAGCCCAATGGGCTGATGCTTATTCAACAGCAGAGTTAGCCTTGGTAGCCAAGTTAGTTGCTGAACTGTGTAAACAGTTTAATATTCCTATTGTAAAACTCAGTCCTTTAGATGTGGCTGCCAACAAGGCAGGCATTGCTGGTCACTGGGATGTCACACTTGGCAAAAAAATTGCTGGTGGTCATACAGACCCAGGCAAGTACTTCCCTTGGGACAAATTCATTGCCCAGGTTAAAGCCCTATCCTAGGAGACCCATGAAAATCAATAAAGCCCTATTAGAGTCCTATGGTCGCCACCTATCGGTAGCGGTCATTACAGCAATCTTTGCTATTGCCAATGTGACCCATCTCTCACCCTTGAACTTTAGTCTTGGTGAGTGGGTACTGGTTGCTAACTCCTTGTGGCTCTCAGCCCTACCAGTTGTGCGCCGTTATTTCAATAAGCAAGACCCAGCATTTGGGCTTGTTGTTGATGTAGTAGCAACACAGGTAGCAACCGAAGTTACTAAGGTTGCTCCAACAGTCTAACCCTTAACTAACACTTAACCCCCTTCTTTAGCCTTGCGCTAGAGTTGGGGGTTATTTGTCATTTCTGACATAGTACTGGCTAATATTTATATTATATGATATAATATATATTATAGCGAAAGCCCTTAAAGGCTTTCGTATATACATCTAAATGCTTATAAAGACAAGTATAGCAACAACCTAAGTACTTGTCAAATGTTTAAACAATGGACAACCTTAAGGGTTGTCTGCTACACTTACATTTATGACGATAACAATTGAGGGTTACACCCTCCCCGAACACGTATCATACTCAGCAATCAACACGTACCTCCTGTGTGGGTGGCAGTATTACCTAGGCAGGTTGCTCCAACTGGAGGAAGAACCTTCGGTTTGGCTAACAGGTGGGTCGGCTTTCCATTTAGCATGTGAGAATTTCGATAGAGCAACCCTATGAGTGCCCTAGCCCTATGGGCTGAGGCTTGGAAAGTTTGTGTTGGCGACAAGGATTTAACTAACGCCCGTACAGGTGGTCGAGCAACCAAGGCTAGACCCAACAAGGAAGATGTCGCAGTCTGGCATGAACAAGGTCCTGAGTGGGTTAATGATTATATGCAATGGCGACAGAACAATCCCCAATGGAAAATCTGGACAGCCCCAGATGGCAACCCAGGCATAGAGTTGATGCTCAATCCCGTAATAGCGGGCGTCACAGTTAAGATGGCTATTGACCGTGTGTTTGAGGTTGATGGTCAGTTGGTTATTGTTGACCTCAAGACGAGCCAGCAGGAGCCAGCCAGTGCCCTACAACTGGGCTTCTACAAGGTAGGGATAGAACAGACCTTCGGGATAGAGGTCAAGTGGGGAACATACTATATGTCCCGTAAGTCTGGTACAGGAACAATGGTCGACTTGTCCTGGTATACTCTTGAGAAGTTAGAGTACCTAGTGCAAACATTTGACAAAAGCCGTAAGGCTGGTATATTCTTACCTAATGCAGAAAGTTGCAACATGTGTGGTTTTACAAAGATATGTCAATTCACCTCTAGAAAGGCAGACCAGCAATGAGCGAAGAATGGAAACTACAAGTTAGTTATAAGTTACCAACAGGTGACTTGATTAACATCAGGGCTAATACGGCAGATGAATTAAGTGTAAACTTAGAATCTGTTGGTGATTATGCTACACAGATTGCTGCAGTACAGGGGAAGTTAGCAGGTGCGTTTGCCACCCTCCCTTTATCGACATCGAGTTCCACGTCAAGCACAACGCCAACATACTCCTCGCCTCCAACCCAGGCGGGTCCTCCGTCAGGTACGGGACCAACGTGTATCCACGGACCACGGAAGCACAAGTCGGGAGTATCGGCAAAGACGGGTCAACCTTACAGCATGTGGGTATGTCCACTGCCACAGGGTCCAGACCAGTGCCGACCAGCGAACTAGAGCAAGAGAAGTTTCCATTCTAAACTAGAGAGGGGTTACCATGCGTACATTAGTTCGTTCAGTTGGGCGTGGTACGATGGGTGGAGAACCCCTACCTAGTTGCTTTAAGGCTTTTGATAGTAATCAAATTGTAATACGCAGGGCTGAGGTATCATTGTTTGCTGCTGCGCCTGGCGCAGGCAAGTCAATGCTATCTTTGGCTCTAGCACTTAAGAGTAATGTACCAACACTTTATATCTCTGCTGATACAAACGCACACACAATGGCAGTACGCTTAGCGTCTATGATATCTGGCAAGAGTCAAGGTGAAGTAGAAGGAAAGTTGGGTGTCGATATTGGTTGGACAAAGGCAGTCCTTGCAAAGGGCAGTCATATTGTCTGGTCGTTTGAATCAAGCCCGACGCTTGAGGATATTGATGAAGAAGTACAAGCCTTTGAAGAGTTGTGGGGTTGCCCACCTACTCTAATCATTGTGGATAACCTAATGGATGTTGCCACTGATGGTGGCGAAGAGTTTGCATCTATGAGAGCAATCATGAAAGAGTTGAAGTACCTAGCACGACAGACAAATGCAGCAATTGTGGTCTTGCACCACACATCAGAGGGAGTCATGGGTACACCATGCCAGCCTCGCTCTGCTATTCAGGGCAAAGTCAGCCAACTGCCAGCGCTTATCTGTACCCTTGGTACGGTAGGCAATTCTATGGCGGTAGCAGTAGTTAAGAACCGCTATGGCAAGGCAGATGCCAATGGCACAGGAGTACAGGCTTGGTTGGCATGGAACCCAGAGTATTGCTATATCAACGACATACCAGAGAATGCTTAGGAGATACTATGAGTAATAAAAAGACAGCAAAAGTTGTAGACATGGAGGCTTTTCAACAAGCCTTTATTGAGACAGAAATTAAGATGCGTCGCATTCTACGTGAGCGTATCCTTGATAAGGCTAAGGTAGAACCGAGCAATGAGATTCGTCTAGGCTTAAAGATTGCTGCTGATTTAGTAATGACGGCAGAAATCAAATGATGCTTTTACTTTTGGCTATATTTTTTTTCTGCAGGATTTAACATGGTAACCCGTGCAAGTCACAAAGCAAGAGGAGCAACATTTGAAACCGACATCAAAGATTTTGCCAGAGCACAGGGCTATGATGCTGAAAGACTTGCGCGGACAGGAGCAAAGGATGAAGGAGATGTTGTTATTAGAGGAGACTTCTTCGGTAGCATTGGAGTCCTTGAAGCAAAGGCTCCAGGCGGTACGGGAAAAATTGACCTACCTGGGTGGATGAGAGAAGCACAATTAGAAGCACAGCACTATGCAGATGCTAGAGATATGCAGCGTGATACTATCCTCGCAGCGGTGGTGATTAAGGCTAGAGGCAAATCAATCGCAGATGCTTATGTAGTAATGAGGTTGGGAGATATCCTTGTTAAGTGACCTACCTCCCATTGGACCAATTCTTGAGCACTACGGCGGAGTTGTACCCAATAGCACAGGACAGAGAAACATCAAGTGCCCATTCCATCATGATACTCACGCTAGTGCGGGAGTTAACTTTAGAGACAACATCTTCAATTGCTTTACATGTGGCGTAAAAGGTAACAGTTTACAAATTATTGCTAGTAGAGAGGGAGTAAGTATTCGTGAAGCAGCAACTATCGCAGAAGGAATTACTGGGGAAAGCCGTGTTGAACTACACGGGAAGTATTCATCTGGCTCACGACTACCTAGCAAGCAGAGGGATAACCAAGGAAGTAGCGCGAACGGCGCGATTAGGCGTAGTAGAACAGCCTGAGATTGGTCATGAGATGTATGCAGGACGCTTGGCAATACCTTACATAACCAAGACAGGCGTCATGGACTTGCGCTTTAGGGCGCTGAACCCAGCAGTTGAGCCTAAGTATATGGGCATGACTGGTGCTGTTACTAAGATGTACAACGTGTTAGATATAGACAAAGCAACTAATTGGATTGGGGTGTGTGAAGGTGAACTTGATACCATTACTCTTAGTCACTGTGTTGGGATTCCTTGTATTGGGGTACCTGGTGCTAACTCATGGAAGAAACATTACACACGCTTGTTGGCTGACTTTGAACGAATCTATGTCTTCGCTGACGGAGACCAAGCGGGTACTGAATTCGCTCGTGGACTTGCTAAGGAACTCCCAGTTACAATCGTGCAATTGCCAGAAGGCGAAGACGTCAACTCCTGTTACATCCAGTACGGAGCCAACTACCTCAGAGAGAAAGCAGGACTAGACCAATGAGCAAGTCAAAGAAGTGTCCTATCTGTGGTGAGATATTTAACAATGTCTTTGATGCCACAGACCATCTTTTGGTTGAGAATGAAGAAGAGTTTGACCCTTGTATCATTCTGCCTAGCGGTTGGAAGATTCGAGTGGGCACAATACTACGAGAGATACATGCAGTTGCTGAGGATTCAGAGCATGTACGTGACCTATGTGAGCAGGTCTATGGTATCTTATACCTAGCAGAAAATGAACCTGATGAGATAGATAGCCTATTTCAGAATATGGAGCACGGGGGAGAATGATGTCAGACACGTTCGAGCAAGATGTTCACTCAGTATTCCTTGAACTTGAGGCGCTACTACTCAGCAAGCACCATGACTACGGTCCCAGGAACATCTCAGGTGCCCCTGGAGGTCCACACAACGGTCTTAGAGTGCGTCTCTATGACAAGTTAGCCCGTCTTAATAACCTCTTTGATACAGGCTCAGAGCCTAAACATGAGCCAGTTGAAGATGGATACAAAGACATAGCCAACTATGGCATTATTGGATTGCTTGTCCAGAGAGGGCTGTGGCCCAGTGAATAAGCCAACAGTAATCAAGATTAATGGACAGAAGTATAGAGTTAAATATGATTTACCCATACAAGGTACCGAAGCGGATGCCTTGGGTGAAACAATTCAAGCAACTAGCACCATAAGGATTCAACCGCATCTACAAGAAGATAAAATGGCTCGCGTTCTCATGCATGAGATTACTCATGCTGTTATTGATGAGTCAGTTATGAGTGGACGACTTCGTTTTAATGTTGAAGAAGTATGTGACATCGTAGGGTATCACATCTTGAGTGTATTAAAGGATAACCCAGCCGTTTTGGAGTGGTTACTACAGGAAGTGGGAGAGTAATGGCAACTAAAGAATATGGTCCGTATAAGGGCAGCAAAGCCAACGGTGGTAGACCTATCATGGTTATCAAGAAAACTGATAAGAATGGCAAAGTTACAACAACCTCTACTAATGCTGCCAGAGATGTGTTTGAGAAAGCAACAGGTAAGAAGTTGCCCAAGTCCGAGGATGTAGACCACAAGAATAATAAAGGTCGTGTTGGTGGCAAGGCTAACGATAAGATGTCTAACCTAGATGCTATGACTCATGGTGCAAATGTTGCCAAAGAGAATAAGGTACGAGGAAAGAAGAAGAAGTGAAGGTTATCGCCTGTATTTCAGACCTCCAAGTACCGTTCAATGATAAACGTGCTACTCAGAATATCATTGACTTCATCAAGTCTTTCAAGCCTACAGAAACCGTAACCGTGGGTGACGAGATGGACATGCAGACTATTTCTAAATGGTCTAGGGGTACATCCCTTGAGTTTGAGGGTTCCATTGGTCGTGACCGTGATGAGACATGTCGTATCCTCGAGGCTATGAATGTATCACACATGGCGCGGTCTAATCACACAGACCGTCTCTTTAATACAGTATCGCTTCGCGCTCCAGGTTTACTAGGTTTACCAGAACTAAACATCCAGAATTTTTTTCGTATGGATGAGTTGGGCATTGAGTATCACGAAGACCCATATGAGTTAGCACCCGATTGGTTGCTTATGCATGGTGATGAGGGTTCAATGAACTCAACATCAGGCATGACAGCGCTTGGTCTAGCCAAGCGTACCAATACCTCTGTTGTATGTGGTCACACACACCGTCAAGCAATTGTTCCATACAGCCAATCTCATGCTACATCAGGTGGGTCTATCGTTACCAAGACTATTTATGGTTTCGAGACAGGCAATGTTATGGATTATAGCAAGGCTAAATATATCAAGGGTGGGTTGTTTAACTGGCAACAAGGCTTTGGTCTGCTCTATGTCGATGGCAAGACGGTAACACCAGTATCGGTACCTATTCAGAAAGATGGCTCGTTCATTGTAGCGGGCTACAAATGGGGTTAATCGAAATGGATTGGGAGCGTATTAAACCCTGGGAGTACCTCATCTCTAATGTTGCACGTGAATATGCGCGTAAGTTTGAGATGGTTGACCAGCCAGATATTAAGCAAGCACTTTATGAGTGGTTCCTCACTCATCCTAACAAATTAGATACGTGGGAAGCGATAGGCACTAAGGATGCAAAGAATCTCATCTATCGTTCACTACGCAATCAAGCACTAGATTATTGTCAACTATGGAAAGCGAAGAGTGGTGGTTATGACATTAGCGACTTATTTTATTACACTCCTGAAATGGTTGAAGCATTGCTTCCATCGGCTATATTGGGAATTGACAATGAAGTGGTACCGAAATTAAATCTAGCCAAGACTAGTAAACCAAGTGTTTCAGCAGAAAGTGGTAATCTAGTTACCATGCTGGCTGAGATATCTAATGGCTATAAGTTTGTGTCGGACGAAGATAAGGCAATCTTACACCTTCGATTTGTTCTATCATATGACTATCCAGACATTACAAAAGCAATGCAACTCAATACTGATGAAGCAGCAAGACAAAGAGTTCGTCGTGCAGTTCGTAGACTCATTAACAGAATAGGTGGCTATAAGCCATTCAGAGATGAAGATGAGGTCTCCCCCGACGAAGGCTCAATTACATCGGAGGAGACCCAAGACTAGCAATCAGCCAAGAACTCCAAGTCGAACTCATCCTCAGTATTTAGTATAATACTAATGGGGGTGAGTTCTTCTTTGTCACAATTGTCACATAGACAAGGTTCTTT
>Ga0114964_10001686_pt1 | contig 16022 bp, 13 predicted proteins | sample C_131016_MF_Meta_FD_92638 | JGI IMG/M metagenome (GOLD analysis project Ga0114964, IMG submission 92638) | Freshwater microbial communities from Lake Croche, Canada to study carbon cycling - C_131016_MF_MetaG | ecosystem: Environmental > Aquatic > Freshwater > Lake | place: Lake Croche, Canada... | reverse complement strand
TAAAGCGGACAAAGTCATCTATGTCGGGAAAGCCAAGAATTTAAAGAATCGGCTGAGTAATTACTTTCAAGCAAATTTAGCTACAAAAACGAATCGCATGGTCCACGAAGCGGTTCGCGTTGATTGGACCATAGTTAGCACAGAACTTGAAGCCCTGGCCCTCGAGTTCAGTTGGATAAAGCAATATCAGCCAAAGTACAACGTGCAGTTTAAGGATGATAAGTCTTACCCGTATCTAGCACTTTCCTTAGCTGATGAGTACCCAATGATCTTTATTACCCGAAAAGATAAAAGACCTGGTTTGAAATATTTTGGACCATATACAAATGCTTGGGCTCTGCGAAATACCTTTGAAGTTCTTTTAAAAGTATTCCCGGTCAGATCTTGTTCATCTTCAAACTTTAATCGAGCTCAGCGCAGCAAACGTCAATGCTTACTGGGGGATATCGGTAAATGCGCAGCTCCCTGTGTAGGTTGGATTTCCAAGGAAGATCATCAAAGCCTGGCTTTAAAACTGAACGATTTCATGGAATCGGGAATGGAAAACTTATTGCCAGCCCTGCAGGCTGAAATGCAGAACGCTTCGGATAATGAGGAGTTTGAGAGAGCGGCCAGATTACGCGATCAGATTGAGTCTTTCGAGAAAGCTCAAAAATCAACGCAAGGCAATTTCTCTGATGATCTAGATGGCGACTTCATTGCCATCTACCAAGATGGCTTTCACTCGGCCGGCTCGATCTTCTCCATGCAGCGCGGTTCCATTAAAGGCTCTCGTTCGTGGATCGTTGATCAGGAAATGGCGCTCGAGGGACAGGATGTCTTTGCGTCTTTACTTTTCTCAATTTACGGAAATGGCTCAATTTCAATTCCGCGAAATATTTATTTAAATACGCAACCGGAAAATTTAGCGGAACTTCAAGAATGGCTTACTAATGTCAGCGGAAGTAAAGTCGAAATTAAAGTTCCGCAGCGTGGCGATAAAGCCGAACTTCTGGATACCGTAAAACGGAATGCACAGTATTCGCTGATCCAGTATGTAAGTAAGCGAGCTACCGATGCTGCGGTATCTGGAAAAGCGCTAACCGAGATCGAGCAAATGTTGGAGCTGCCACGAACACCTCTGCGAATTGAATGTTTTGATATTTCCAATATTTCGGGAACTTCGGTTGTTGCCTCGATGGTGGTTTTTGAAGATGGTTTACCTAAAAAGTCGGAATACCGACGTTTCATAATTGATACAGCCGAAGGCTGGGATGACACTCGGGCTATGCATCAAGTAATAACTCGTCGCTTAAAACGAATGCTGGATGATCGCAATGTTGACTTGGCCGAGGTCTCTGAAACCGGTGGCCGTATTAGCAAATTTGCATACCCACCTGCCCTAATTGTCGTTGACGGAGGCAAGCCGCAAGTGAGTGCCGCGCAGAGAGCACTTAGCGAATTAGGCATAACCGACATAGCGTTATGCGGATTAGCAAAAAGACTGGAAGAGGTTTGGTTGCCAAATAATGCCGACCCACTTATTTTCCCGCGCAATAGTGAAGGACTTTATTTACTTCAACGAATTCGCGACGAGGCACACAGATTTGCGATCACTTTCCACCGTTCGCGTCGTTCTAAAGTAATGCTGGAATCTTTACTCGATGAAATCCCTGGGCTCGGAAGTACACGACGCACAGCGCTACTGGACCGCTTTGGCTCGGTAACCGCGATTCGAAAAGCTGAATTAAGCGAACTTGCCGCAACTCCTGGAATTGGTGAGAAATTAGCCGAAACAATCGTAAATTCGCTGGCTCAAATAGGAAAGAGCGAGCAAGTAAATATGACAACTGGTGAAATTACAGGTGCTTGACAGAGGGAGCAAGATATAAACATGAAGCGCAACGAACTTCTCATTTTAACCGGCATGTCTGGTGCCGGCCGCTCTACTGTGGCGCATTCACTTGAAGACCTCGGTTGGTATGTAGTTGATAATTTACCTCCTGCGCTTCTTCCCGCGCTCGCTAGGCAATCTAGCGATGGCGATTTTCCGGCACTTGCGGTAGTAGTCGATGTTCGCGGTGGAAAATTCTTTGACGACCTAAATGCCGCTTTAGCAAACCTAAAGAATGATGGAATCGAATTCCGATTACTTTTCTTAGATGCTTCGGATCAATCTTTGGTGGCTCGATTCGAAAGCACTCGCCGACCACACCCGTTACAGGGGAGTGATCGAATTTCCGATGGTATTGATCGTGAGCGAGCTAAGTTGCATGAGTTACGGGAAAGCGCCGATGTAGTTATTGATACTTCAAATTTGAACGTACATCAATTAGCTAAACGCACCAGTGAAATTTTTGCTGAGGGAATGATCGATGGGGTCAAGTTAAATATTTTGAGTTTTGGCTACAAGTACGGAATCCCGGTTGATGCTGACCTTGTTCTAGATTGTCGCTTTATCCCAAATCCACATTGGGTCCCTGAACTCCGTCCGCTTACCGGTCTTGATAAAGCCGTAAGTGATAAAGTATTTGAAAATGAAGGCGTTCCCGAATTTGTCAGCGACTATGTGAAATTAATAAAAGATATGTTGCCTGGATATATTCGAGAAGGCAAAAAATACCTCACGATTGCAATTGGATGTACGGGCGGAAAGCACCGTAGCGTTGCAATTTCTGCCGAAATAGCGAAGCAACTAAGTAACGAGAATTCTGAGTTATCGATTTCGGCCCATGCAGTGAACCGAGATCTCGGACGCGAATGAGTTCTGCTCGAGTAGTTGCGCTAGGTGGCGGACATGGCCTGGCAGCGACACTTACCTCCTTACGTGCTATCACCGATCAAATCACCGCAATTGTTACCGTTGCGGACAATGGTGGATCAAGTGGCAGATTGCGCCAAGAGTTTCCAATTTTCCCACCCGGTGATTTACGAATGGCACTTGCTGCACTTTGCGCAGATGATGAATGGGGCCGTAGCTGGGCCGACATCATGCAATATAGATTTACGAGTGATGGCCCACTCGATGGGCACGCAGTCGGAAATTTATTATTAGCAGCACTTTGGGATCGTGATGAAGATCCAGTCGCGGGCCTCGATCGAGTCGGTGCGCTATTAAAAGTTGTCGGTCGGGTTCTGCCAATGGCAGCAGTGCCATTAGATATCGAAGCAACTTTTATTTCTTCGATTGGACGTATAAATGTTCGCGGTCAAGCTGAAGTTGCAACTGCAAAAGGAAAGTTAGAATCTTTACGATTGCTGCCCGAGAATCCGGCGGCTCGTAGTGAAGCACTGGTCGCCATAAGCAGCGCTGATGTAATCACCATGGGCCCTGGATCCTGGATTTCCAGTGTGCTGCCACATTTGATGGTTCCGGCACAACGCGAAGCGATTGTGCATTCAAAAGCCAAAAAGATTGTGCTTCTTAATCTAGATGCCAGTGTCCATACATCCGGCGATGAGTATGCCGGCTATTCAGCCGAAGAGCATTTGCAGTTACTTCACACTTACGCACCCGAAATAAAAGTTGACTATGTAATTGCCGATACCGATGTGGTAGCTGATCGAATTTCCCTAGAGGAAAGTGTGCGAAGTATCGGTGGGGAGCTAATTTCGGCCGATTTGTCTAAAGGTCCGGGCAGTTCTTCGCATGATGTCGCAAAATTAACCCCAGTTTTGGCCCACATCATCGAGCAAAGACTGGTTGGATAACGCCATGGCAATGACCGCATCGGTGAAAGACGAACTCACCAGACTCTCAATTACCAAACCTTGCTGCCGTAAAGCTGAAGTATCTGCCCTATTGCGCTTCGCTGGCGGGCTACATATTGCCGCCGGAAAAATCGTCGTTGAAGTTGAATTAGATACTGCCCAAAGTGCTCGACGTTTACGAAAAGATATTGCTGATATTTACGGACACGAATCCGACTTAGCTGTTTTGTCATCAAGTGGAATTCGCAAAGGTTCTCGTTATGTAGTTCGCGTGAATTCCGATGGAGATGCGCTAGCTCGCCAAACCGGTTTAGTTGATGCGAACGGTCGACCAGTTCGTGGCTTGCCACCACAAGTTGTATCTGCTGCAATTTGTGATGCCGAAGCTGCCTGGCGTGGTGCGTTTATTGCACATGGTTCACTTACTGAACCAGGACGCTCTTCATCGCTTGAAATTACTTGCCCTGGTCCCGAAGCGGCACTTGCACTAGTTGGCGCAGCACGGCGTTTGGGAATTGTTGCTAAAGCTCGCGAAGTACGCGGAGTAGATCGGGTTGTAATTCGCGATGGAGATGCAATCGGTGTTTTGCTAACTAGACTCGGAGCTCACGAATCCGTACTTGCTTGGGAAGAGCGACGTATGCGTCGCGAAGTACGTGCTACGGCAAATCGTTTAGCAAATTTTGATGATGCTAACTTGCGTCGATCTGCTCGCGCAGCGGTAGCAGCATCTGCACGCGTTGCTCGTGCCATGGAAATTTTAGGTCCAGAAATTCCTGATCATTTGAAAGAAGCTGGCGATCTACGAATTCAACATGGACAAGCCAGTCTCGAAGAATTAGGTTCACTTGCGGTGCCGCCAATGACCAAAGATGCAATTGCTGGCCGAATTCGTCGTTTACTTGCAATGGCCGACAAGCGCGCTTCCGATCTGGGAATTCCAGATACCGAAGCAGGCCTTTCGCCAGATCTGCTCAATTAACGCTGATCTGCTTAATTAACCAAGGGTTCATTTTGCTGAGCGTGGTTGCGAGCGCTATCACAGCGATAGAAACTAATCAGTAGCAAGCCTTTTTGGTAGGGTTGGGGCGTACCCCAGCGCTGTGGTGAGTAGATAATTTTCTTCAGTTCCGAAGAATTCACGCACTAGAAGCGAGGTTTACCGTGATTAATGTTGGCATCAATGGCTTTGGCCGAATCGGACGTAACTTTTTCCGCGCCGCACTAACTAATCCAAACATCAACATCGTTGGTATCAACGATCTAACTGACAATGCCACCTTGGCTCATCTTTTGAAGTATGACTCAATTTTGGGTCGCCTTGGTCTAGAAGTTTCTCATACCGAAGACACCATCACCGTTGGTGGCAAGACCATCAAAGTTTTTGCAGAACGCGATCCAGCAAATCTTCCTTGGGCTGCAGTCGGAGCAACTGTGGTCGTCGAGTCAACTGGTATTTTCACAAAGGCCGCCGATGCCGGAAAGCACATCACAGCTGGCGCCAAGAAAGTAATCATTTCTGCACCTGCAACTGATGAAGACATCACAATCGTGATGGGCGTAAACCACGAGAATTATGATGCTGCTAAGCACAACATCATTTCAAACGCATCATGTACAACTAACTGCCTTGCACCAATGGCTAAGGTTCTAAATGATAACTGGGGCATCGTGAAGGGTCTTATGACCACAATCCATGCTTATACAAACGACCAAGTTATTTTGGACTTCCCTCACAAGGATCTACGCCGCGCACGCGCAGCTGCAACAAATATGATCCCAACTTCAACTGGCGCAGCCAAGGCAATCGCTTTGGTGCTTCCAGAACTAAAGGGCAAGCTAGATGGTTATGCAATGCGTGTTCCAGTTCCAACTGGTTCAGCTACCGATCTAACTGTTGAACTTGCTAAAGAAGCAACTGCTGCTGAGATCAATGCCGCAATGAAGGCTGCAGCTAACGGAGCGCTAAAGGGTTACTTGACTTACACCGAAGATCCAATTGTTTCTTCAGATATTGTCACGGATCCATCTTCATGTATTTTTGATTCAGGTCTAACCAAGGTAATTGGTAACCAGGTAAAGATCGTTGGTTGGTATGACAACGAATGGGGTTATTCAAATCGTCTGGTAGATCTGATCTCATACGTAGGCAAGTCGCTCTAATACCTATGGCGCATCTCGAACAATTAGAAGTTAAAGGAAAGCGCGTATTCCTACGCTGTGATCTCAATGTGCCGTTGAAAGATGGCGTCATTAAGGATGATGGTCGTATCCGGGCATCGCTTCCTACGATTCAATATTTGTTAGATCAAGGTGCATCGCTAGTAATAGCGGCGCACCTTGGTCGCCCAAAGGGTGAAGCAAAACCTGAACTATCGCTAGCTCCAGTAGCTGCGCGCTTAGGTGAATTGCTCGGGATGCCAATTAAATTTGCAACTGCTGTGACCGGTCCGGAAGTTACGACAGCCGCAGGTTCCTTAATTCCAGGTGAAATTCTGTTACTGGAAAACATTCGCTTTAGCGCAGCCGAGACCAGCAAAGATGAAGCAGAACGCGCAGTGCTTGCAAGTGAACTCGCTAAGTTAGCCGATGCATATGTAGGCGATGGTTTTGGTGCAGTTCACCGAAAGCATGCTTCGGTTTATGACTTGCCTAAGTTATTGCCAAATGCTGCAGGGTATTTAGTTAGCGCCGAAGTTCAAGTTCTAAAGAAATTAACCCAAAACCCAGATCGTCCTTACGGAGTAGTTCTTGGTGGGGCAAAAGTTTCAGACAAAATTGGCGTGATCGCCAACTTGCTTGAGAAAGTAAATGTCATCGCAATTGGTGGCGGCATGCTTTTTACATTCTTAGCAGCACAAGGGAAAGAGATTGGTACTTCACTCGTTGAAGTAGATTTAATCCCGACGGTCAAAGAATTACTAGAGCGTGCAAAAACTAATGGTGTAGAACTTTTGCTGCCTACCGATATTTTGGTAGCTCCTGCATTCGCTGCCGATGCCCCCGCAACTTTAGTAAGTGCTGATGCGATTCCGGCAGATCAAATGGGTCTCGACATCGGGCCCGAAACTTCTGCAGCTTTTGCTAAAGCGATTACTGGTTGTAAAACCGTTTTCTGGAATGGCCCAATGGGTGTATTCGAGTTCGCGGCCTTTTCCGGTGGTACTAAAGAAGTTGCTAACGCGCTAACTAAAGTTTCTGGTTTATGTGTAGTTGGCGGAGGAGACTCTGCTGCAGCGGTACGTGCTTTAGGTTTTGCCGATAGCGATTTTGGGTATATCTCAACTGGCGGTGGCGCTTCATTAGAGTATCTAGAAGGTAAAGAACTTCCCGGTCTGGTAGCACTAGGTCTTTAAGTTCTGCCGAGCAAACAAATATTCAAATAATCTAAATCGAAAGAGGATAAAAATGCGTAAGCCGCTAATGGCCGGTAACTGGAAGATGAACCTCAATCACCTTGAGGCAATTGCAGTTGCCCAAAAGTTGGTCTACAGCCTCGACGATAAAGATTACGACGCTGTCGATGTCGCAATCATTCCGCCATTTACTGATATTCGTTCAATTCAAACTTTGATCGATGGCGATCGCTTGCGTCTTCTATATGGCGCTCAAGATCTTTCACCAGAGACTAGCGGTGCGTTTACTGGCGATATCAGCGGTTCGATGTTGGCCAAACTAGGTTGCACTTTTGTAGTTATTGGACACTCAGAACGCCGCGCCATTCACAATGAGAGCGATGCCATTGTTAATAAGAAGATTAAGGCAGCGCTAGCTAACGAGTTAACGCCGATTTTCTGTTGTGGCGAAGAGTTAGCAATTCGTGAAGCTGGTACGCACGTCGAACATGTCCTTGCTCAAGTTCGTGCAGGTTTAGCCGGCTTCACAAAACCAGAACTAAAGAAAATTGTGATCGCATACGAACCTGTTTGGGCAATCGGTACTGGCAAAACTGCAACACCTGAAGATGCGCAAGAAGTTTGTGCTGCGATTCGTGCCGAAGTAGCCAAAATTGGCTCGCCGGAAATTGCCGACAACATGCGCATTCTTTACGGTGGCTCAGTTAAGTCAGCAAACATCGCCGAAATCATGAAGAAGGACGATGTTGATGGCGCGCTAATTGGTGGCGCTAGCCTTGATCCTGAAGAATTGGCAAAGATCGCCCGCTATTACCGCGGGGAGTAAGCCTAAAAACACCTAAAAATGCGGCTCGATTGCCGTTTGGCGCAGTCGGTGACGTAGAATAACGCCCTTACCTCACTTCGAAGTTGGAGAAATATTCGTGAAGCTCGCACTCTCAATCTTGCTCATCGTCACAAGTGTTTTGATGATCCTTCTGGTTCTTCTGCACAAGGGCAAAGGCAGCGGACTTTCTGATCTATTCGGTGGTGGCGTTTCAGCTAACTTCGGTGGTTCATCTGTTGTAGAGAAAAACCTCGATCGAATCACCATTGTGGTTGGTGGCTTGTGGTTCTCAGGCGTAGTTGCACTAAGCCTTGTTCTAAAAACCGCTTAATTCTTTTCTCAATTTTTAAGGAGCTCAAATGGGTAGTGCAATTCGTGGAAGCCGCGTCGGTGCCGGCCCAATGGGCGAGGCAGAGCGCGGCGAATCTATTGAGCGTTTCTATGTTTCATATTGGTGCGGCAAAGGTCACGAAGTAAAACCATCTTTTGCAAAAGAAGAAGGCGTAGTTATTCCTGCCGAGTGGGATTGTCCAAAGTGCGGTCTACCTGCAGGCTTGGATCAGAATAACCCACCTTCAGCAATCAAAAATGAGCCATACAAGACGCACTTGGCCTACGTCAAAGAGCGTCGCAGTGCAGCCGAAGGTGAAAAAATTCTTGAGGATGCACTCCGTAAATTACATGGAGATGATGACGAATAATTAAAGTGCTTCGGCAGCTTTTAGTAATTGAGAAATACCCGCACTTCGATCACTTAAATGTAATCGCAGCAGCGGGTATTTTCTTTTAGCTAATGCCCGTAGATCGCCAAGTGCTTGCGCCATGATCAAAGTCTTAAAGCCATAAGTCTGACCAGGGATTACTACATCACCATTTGTAATACCAGTGATCTGCAAGAAGGCACCATTTTGTTGGCCACCTTTATGGAACTGACCAGTTGAATGCAAGAAACGCGGACCCCAACCAAAAGTGACGGGACGCTGCGACTTGCGGGCAATAATCTCGCGCACCTTAGCTAATTCGCTATCACCGCTACGATCAAGATAAGCCATTACAGCAACATAACCCGCTGCTGGAATTGATTGAATAAAGTTACGAAGTGCCTCAGTTAAATTTGCGCCCGCACCGAAAATTTCGACCGCTCCATCAATGGCATCGGCAGTGAAATCTGGCAAAACGCCATTCCACTCGGCTAACAAGGCGCTAGTTGCTTCTTTGGCTTCAGTTACATTCGGTTGATTAAATGGATCTATTTCTAATGCAGCACCGACTAGGGCGGTAACCCATTCCCATAAGAAGAACTGTTCGCCAAGGTCTCCAGCGATTACTAAATCAGCTTCGCCGTTAAATGCCACACTGAATACTTCGCCAGCGCTTACAGCAGATGAGCTTTCAATAACAACGGGCAGTCGACCGACTTCATTCTTGCCGGTTGATTCAGCGACAAGTTGTTCAATCCAATCTGACAATCCAGGCGCTGCATCGGAATCGCAATAAGTTAAATATTGACCTGCGGCGCTAAGCAAATAAGCAATGTCGATCGCAATAGCACTTTCGATTATCTGCGATTTTGCATCCGCTGCTGCGTCTAACAAGACAGAAGGATCGACCCCAATTAGTGCTGCAGGTACTAACCCAAATGCAGTCAGTGCGCTAAATCGGCCGCCGACATTTGGGTCAGCATTAATTACGGTATAGCCGTCTGCGCGGGCACTCTTATCTAGCGGGGACGCTGGATCAGTAACAATCACCATGTGATCTACTGGATTCAAATTCAATGCGCGAAAAGCCTCAGTAAAAAGTGCTCGTTGTGAAGCCGTTTCAATTGTTGAACCGGATTTCGAGCCAACCACAACAACCGTTTTAGTTAGGTCACCAGCCAGGGCGTGATGTATGTACACCGGGTCAGTTGAGTCGAGAACAAAAAGTTCTTTTCGGTAGGTAGCGGCGATTACTTCAGGCGCTAACGAAGAACCGCCCATGCCACAAAGAACGACCCGGGTATGGTTGCGAAACTTCGCACTCAACGCATCTAATTGTGGAAGTAGTTCGCGGGAACTTTCTGGCGCATCAATCCAGTTAAGGCGCACGCTTGCCTCAGGTTGTGCTGCAACGCCCCAGATATTTGAATCTTTAGCGGCTAGACGCGGATTTACTGCTGCAATTTTTTTGTAAAGATCGCTATTACGATCAATCGTGGCAACTTTGTGACCGGATATTTTTAACATTACGCCATAGCTCCTTTAACGCTGACCAAGAGTTCGTTCCAGGCTTCAGCAAATTTCTTAACTCCATCGGATTCTAAGTCGGCAGTGACTTTTTCAATTGAAATTCCTAATTCGGCAAGTTGGTTAAAGACAATCCGGGCTTCTTCATATTTTCCGGAGATGGTATTTCCTTTAAAGACCCCATGATCAATGACTGCATCGAGAGTGCTTTGCGGCATGGTGTTTACGGTCAGAGGCGCTACCAATTCGAGAACATATCGAGTGTCATCGTAAGCCGGATCTTTTACGCCGGTAGAGGCCCAAAGTGGGCGTTGCACATTTGCGCCCTTGGCTGACAAAGCAGCCCAACTTGAAGTTGCGAACTCTTTTTCGAATTGCTCGTATGCCAGATGGGCATTTGCAATTGCAGCAGCACCTAATAGTGAATTGGCCAGGACGTTACCTGCAGCCTTGAGCACAGGATCAATTGCGGTATCAAGGCGGCTAATAAAAAACGAGGCAACACTATGAATCTGCGATAAATCTTTACCGTTCTTAGCTGCTAATTCGATGCCATTTTTATAAGCCTCGATAACTTGTACATATCGCTCAATCGAAAAAATTAAAGTTACATTTACGCTGATGCCATTTCCGATTAGTTCGGTAATGGCAGGTAGTCCTGCAAGGGTGGCCGGAACTTTAATTAAAACATTTGGTCGATCGATAATCTGCCACAGGGCCTTACCTTCAGCCACGGTGGCGACGGTGTCATGTGCCGAACGCGGGTCAACTTCAATGCTTACTCGACCATCGAAGCCGTTAGTTTCCTGGTAAATTTTAGAAAATAAATCACAGGCTTGGCGCACATCGTCGGTAGTTAATTTAGTAATTACTTCTTCAACCGTCTTATCTTTCAACGTAGCGATGTCGACTGAATATTCAGTGGCATCAGAAATAGCACCTTTAAAAATTGCTGGATTAGTAGTCACTCCGACCACGCCAGAATTTGCGATACGCGGCTGAAGAGAGTAACTATCAGTGCCAGTTAACTTGGCTCGCGATAAGTCATCGAGCCAGACCGAACAACCGGCGGATGCTAGAAGTGAAATATCCATTACAGAGCAGCCTCAATCTTTGGCACGATTGCTTCAACACTGAACCCGAATTCCTTAAACAAGACGGGCGCTGCCGCTGACGCACCATAATGTTCAAGTGCGATAGTTAAACCATCACTTCCGATATAGCGATGCCATCCTTGAGAAATTCCCGCTTCAATACTTACTTTCAAAGAATCAGCTGGAAGTACTGTTGCACGGTAAGCAGCAGGTTGTGCATCAAACCATTCCAAGCACGGCGCACTTACTACGGCAGTCCAAATGCCTTTTGCTTCAAGTGCTGTCGCGGTGTCAAGTGCCAACGAAACCTCAGAACCGGTTGCAATCAAAGTCACCTTTGCTTTGCCTGAAGCAGCTTTCAAAATGTAAGCGCCTTTTGCCACCTCCGTGGCAGGTGCATGAGTTGATCGATCAATAACCGTAAGATTTTGGCGAGATAAAATAATTGCAGCAGGAGAGCGGCGCGTGATGATCTCTCGCCAGGCAATGCTTACTTCATTCGCATCGGCTGGTCGAATCACGTCAAGATTAGGAATTGCTCGGAGAGCCGCAAAATGTTCGATGGGTTGATGAGTTGGGCCATCTTCGCCGACGCCAATTGAATCGTGTGTCCAAACAAAAGTGCTTGGAATATTCATAAGTGCGGCCAAACGCACAGCTGGTCGCATGTAGTCACTAAAGACTAGGAAGGTACCTCCGAACGAGCGAGTTAAACCATGTAGTGCTGCACCGTTAAGGATCGAGCCCATCGCATGTTCTCGAATTCCAAAATGAACAATGCGTCCGTACGGGCTTGCATTTTTAATCGCACTCGTTGCCGGCAAAAATGAACCGCCACCTTCAATATCGGTGTTGTTACTGCCTGCTAAATCAGCCGAGCCACCCCATAGTTCAGGCATTTGTTTAGCGAGTGCGTTAATTGCTTTCCCAGATGCAGCTCGAGTAGCAATTGCTGTTCCAGTTTCGAAAACTGGAAGTTCGGCATCCCACCCTGCTGGTAACTCTTTCTTCTGCAGTCGTTCCAGAAGCGCAGCTTGAGTTGGATTACTTGATTTCCACTTAGCGAGTCGGGTATCCCAATCTTTGCGAAATTGCGCGCCACGTTCTTTAACTTTTCGAACATGTTCAAAAACTTCGGCCGGAAGCGCAAAATGTTCGTCAGGGTTTAACCCTAAAATCTTTTTTGTTTCGGCAATTTCTTCGGCACCAAGCGCCGAACCATGTGAACCCGCAGTTCCTTTTGCTTTTGGTGCCGGCCAAGCAATTACCGAATGCATGCGAATTAGCGAAGGTTTAGTTTGCTCTAATTTTGCTGCGATCATTGCGCTATCGACTGCAGGCAAATCAATGTTGCCGTCACTGGCTGCAGGTACCTCAATTACTTGCCAGCCGTAAGCAAGATAACGCGCAGATACATCTTCGGTAAATGCATTATGTGTATCACCTTCAATTGAAATGCGATTATCATCATAAATTACAACTAAATTACCAAGCTCTTGAGTTCCGGCAAGTGAAGATGCCTCAGCGCTAACGCCTTCCTCGAGATCGCCGTCTGAACAAATTACCCAGATGGTGTGATCAAATAATGAATCACCGATTGCTGCATTCGGATCAAACATGCCTCGTTCGAAGCGTGCCGCCATTGCCATACCTACGGCAGTTGCAACTCCTTGGCCAAGTGGGCCGGTTGTCATTTCAACTCCCGCAGTATGTCCAAATTCTGGGTGGCCCGGAGTCAAAGAATTCCAAGTGCGGAAAGACTGTAGATCGGTCATTTCGAGGGCATAACCGCTGTAAAACAATTGAGTATAAAGAGTTATTGATGAATGCCCACAAGAAAGAATAAATCGATCGCGGCCAATCCAAGTTGGATCCGAAGGATCATGAATTAGATGGCGTTGGAAAAGATTGTAAGCAACTGGCGCAAGTGCCATTGCTGTGCCTGGATGGCCATTACCGACTTTTTGTACAGAATCCATTGCAAGGGCGCGGGCATAAGTGACGGCCTGATCATCAAGTTCAGTCCAACCGATCATCGTGCTCATAGTTGCTCCTACTTTCTTTCTGCGGTAGTAATTGATAGCCAAATTCGCCAAGAAGTAATCCAAACCAAAGTTGAACCTAGAACATGCGCAGCTACTAGCAGCTCAGGTAAACCTTGTAGGTATTGGGTATATCCAATTAGTGCCTGAACTAAAATTGCAGCGAAGAAAAATTTAATTCGGCGTTTTGTTTCAGGTGAGATTTCTGAAACTACCAATAATGCCAGCGTTACCCCGAGCAAGGCGATAACTGCATCAGCGTGCAACCAAGTAATTGCGCGTTGGTCTAAATGTAAACGGGGTGCTTGCCAATCTCCGGCGTGCGGCCCGCTACCCGTGACCAAAGTTCCAATCAATATCACGATAAAAGTTAACGACATTTGCGCCGTTGCTAGAGCGCGAATCTTAAATTCAGTCGGTCTAATCGAAATCAGTGGGGTACGCGCACGTTCAACTATCGAAGCCGCGCCTGCAATTAAAAAAATCGAAAGAATAAAGTGGCTAGCAACCGCCAATGGATTTAACTTCGTCAGAACTGTTATGCCACCTAGAACACCTTGACCGAGAATTCCGGCTAGCTGAAGAACTGCCCGCCAAATTAAATCTTTGCGCGCCTTGCGAATCGCATAAATAATCGCCGCAATTGCTGCAAGAAAAAGTACAAAGGTAAGTAACCGATTTCCGAATTCAATCCACGAGTGCAAAGTTCCTTCAGCTTGTCCGGCCACTGGGACATATGAGGTCTGTGTGCATTCTGGCCAAGTTGGGCACCCGAGTCCTGATTTAGTGAGTCGGACAGCTCCACCCGTCAGGACAATTCCAGCCTGAAGAGCCAGAACTAGGTAGAAGATCGGCATGCCCCAACCCTATGTCAGTAGCTCTTGGCCAAGCCTGAGGCGCCGATCACGCGGCTGAATGAGTCGATTTACGATACATTACTGTTGTGAAAAGCCAGATTATGAGTGCGCCAGCCGCGGGCGAAGATCTGCGCACCCGCGATGCAATTGCTCGCTCAATTCTAGAAAACGGGCCGTCTTCGGCCGTCTCGCTTGGCGAACGTTTGGCACTAACGCCGGCTGGAATTCGTCGACATTTAGAAAACTTGATTGCCGATGGCATTCTCGAAGCTCGCGAACCCCATATTGGTTTATCCCGTGGCCGTGGCCGCCCTTCTAAAGTTTTTGTTATGACTGATCAAGGCCGTGAGAAGTTTGAGCATTCCTACGACGACCTAGCTGTTGCGGCCTTGAAGTTTATGTCCGCGCAATCCGGAGAGCATCTAGTTAAAGCGTTCGCAAAAACTCGTTCCGACGACATTGAGCGCAAAGGTTTTGAAGCCATAACCAAGGAAGCCAATAAAACCGAAGCGTTAGCAACATTTCTGACCGAACAAGGTTATGCCGCAACTGTGATCGAACGAAAAATGGGCGAAGAGATTTGCCAACATCATTGTCCGATTGCGCACGTGGCTGCAGAATTTCCAGAGCTATGCGAGGCCGAAACCGCAGCTTTTTCAGCGCTACTCGGAACACACGTACAGCGCTTGGCGACCATCGCACATGGCGATGGGGTTTGCACAACTTATATTCCAAAAGCAGTAACAAAAACAGCAAGTAAAACTAGTGCTCGGAGAGGCAACTAATGACTATCGCACACCCAGAACTCGATGGACTCGGCAATTACGAATTCGGCTGGTCTGATAAAAATGATGCTGGCGCGAATTCCAAGCGCGGTATTAACGAGGATGTAGTTCGCGATATCTCGGCTAAGAAATCCGAGCCACAGTGGATGCTAGATCTTCGACTTAAAGGTCTTTCACTCTTCGAAAAGAAGCCAATGCCTAATTGGGGTTCTGACTTAAGCGGAATTTTCTTCGACACGATCAAGTACTTCGTTCGCTCCACCGAGAAGCAAGCAGCAACTTGGGAAGATCTACCAGAAGAAATTAAAAATACTTACGATCGTTTAGGTATTCCAGAAGCCGAAAAACAACGCTTGGTATCAGGTGTAGCAGCTCAGTATGAGTCCGAAGTTGTTTACCACTCAATCCGCGAAGATCTTGAAGCGCAAGGCGTTATTTTCCTAGACACTGACACTGCGCTAAAAGAGCACCCTGAACTATTTAAAGAGTATTTCGGAACCGTGATTCCAGTTGGCGATAATAAGTTCGCAGCTCTAAACACTTCAGTTTGGTCTGGCGGCTCATTTATTTATGTGCCAAAAGGCGTGCACGTCGATATTCCGTTGCAAGCATATTTCCGTATTAACACCGAAAATATGGGTCAATTCGAGCGTACTTTGATCATTGCCGATGAAGATTCATACATCCATTATGTCGAAGGTTGTACTGCGCCAATCTATAAGTCAGATTCTCTTCACTCTGCCGTAGTTGAGATCATTGTTAAGAAAGGCGCTCGCGTTCGTTACACCACAATTCAAAACTGGTCTAACAATGTTTACAACCTAGTTACCAAGCGCGCTACTTGTGCCGAAGGTGCAACTATGGAATGGGTTGATGGAAATATTGGTTCAAAGGTGACCATGAAGTACCCAGCAATTTTCTTGATGGGCCCACATGCAAAAGGCGAAACCCTTTCATTGGCATTCGCTGGCGAAGGTCAACATCAAGATTCTGGCGCCAAGATGGTGCATGCGGCGCCTTACACATCGTCTTCCGTAATTTCTAAGTCAGTCGCACGTGGTGGCGGAAGAACTTCTTACCGTGGCTTAGTTCAAGTGCAAGAAGGTGCGCATCACTCAGCAAGCACAGTGAAATGCGATGCACT
>Ga0114964_10001684_pt1 | contig 16031 bp, 11 predicted proteins | sample C_131016_MF_Meta_FD_92638 | JGI IMG/M metagenome (GOLD analysis project Ga0114964, IMG submission 92638) | Freshwater microbial communities from Lake Croche, Canada to study carbon cycling - C_131016_MF_MetaG | ecosystem: Environmental > Aquatic > Freshwater > Lake | place: Lake Croche, Canada... | reverse complement strand
TTTTGTATGGGATTACTCCAGATTCATAACGTTCTGATTTAATACGTGTTCTTTCTGATGCATTACTCATGTTTTGAATTTCGTAAAAAATTTTAATACAATTTGTTTGTCGAAAACTTAAATCAATAAGTTAATTCTATTAAAAGTTAAAAAAATTTAACTTCATTCTGTCTAATTTTTTCTTTGAAGTTTTTAAAGAAACACTTCAAAGAAAATAAAAAAAAAGACAAATCTTATCTTGAATAATACTCAACAACTTTTAATTCATTAATTCTTACTAAAATATCTTTACGTTTAACTGGACTTAAAAATTTTCCAATTAATGTTTCACTTTCAACTTGTAAATGAGTTGGTAATAAACTATGAAAACGAGATTTTGTTAAATTTACTCTTTTCATTCTTCGTTGAATTAATTTTCTTTTTTGTTGTTGAATTTCAAAGTTTCCACTTACTAAAGTTTTCGATTCTTTTTTGTCTTTTACTGTTATTATATCACCTTCTTGACAAAGAAAACTAGGAATATTAATTTCTTTTCCATTTACTAAAATATGACGATGATTAACAATTTGCCGAGCACTTGGAATTGTTGGAGCAAATCCTAAACGATAAATTACACAATCCAAACGTGATTCAATTAATTGTAAAAGTATATTTCCTGTTGATCCTGTTTCTCTTTTTGCTTCTTTATAGTAAGAAACTAATTGTTTTTCAGTAAGTCCATAATTAAAACGCAATTTTTGTTTTTCAAGAAGTCTTTCACGATAATCATCAGAAAGAGATGATCGTTTTGATTTTGTAAATAAAGGTTTCCCGTGTTGTCCTGGAGTTGTTGTTCTATTTTGAATAATTTTTCTTGTTAATCCAGGCAATAGTCCTAATCTTCTAATAATTCTAATTCTTGGACCTGTATATCTAGCCATTTTTTTAAAGTTTAATTATTTTTCAAGGAATATGTATACCAATCAATAATTCCTCCGTCAAAATCATCAAAACAAAAACTAAAAAATTTCGTAAGATTCAGGCGAACGACGGGGCTCGAACCCGCGCATGGTGGAGCCACAACCCACTGCCGTAACCACTTGGCCACGCTCGCCTACGATCTTAGAGAATATCAAACAAAAGATAAGTTTTCGAATTACTAACTCTCTTCTGTTGAATAATCTCTTCCGAAAATATTTGCTCTAATAGATTTATAAACATCTTTTCTTAATACATCGTGAATATTAATTGATAAAACTTGTCGAATTACTTCATTTCGAAATAATGAAACTCCTCTAACTAATTGATTTTTTGCAATTAGTCCCTCAAAGTCAGTATCAGAACTTTTAATTTTTAATAAATAGGCAAAATATTGTAAATTTCGTGGAATTTCAGCACGTATGTAAGCTTCTTGTTTATAAACTCGTTTAAGTAAAGCATATCGTAATAAATACCATTCTGTTTCATTTTCTAAAAAACTTTTTATAATTTTTCCAGCTTTTGTATCTTTTTCTTCCATTAAAGTAATCAATAACATTTCTGTAGTAATAACAGGGGATTTAAAACGAGTTAAAGCATTCTCTGCTGTTTTTTCAAAAATTTGTTCGGTTTCTAAAGAATAAATTATCTTTGACGAAAGATAAATCGATTGTTGATTAATCTGATTAAAAGGAAAAAAAGTTCCAATTGTTTGAAAAAATTTTGTAATAAAATTCATTTTTTTTTTAAGAGGAGTTGGAGGAATTTTTTTATAACTTTTTTCCAAAATTTCTCCTACATTTTGTTGTGTCAATTTATATTTTTTTAAAATATCACAAACAGGAGAATTAGTTGAAAAAAAAGCTAATAACAGAAAATCACTACCGACTATAGTCTCTTCTACAATTTGTGCAAGATATTTTGAATATTTTGCAATTTGAAAAGTAGTAATTGAAAAAAAATCAAAATAACTTGTTTGTGCCAAAAGATAATCTAATGCTGCATATACTTGATTTCGTTTTCTGCGTTCATTTTTTTGCTTTTCAGCTTTTGTTTTTTTGGGATCAAAACTAACAATGGGAATATCTACAAAATTAGAAAAATTTGTAGCTTTTTTTCTTAAAAATTTAGGAAGAAATTGACTTGGAATTTTCCCAAGAAAATTTAAAGGAAGAGTTTTTAAGTATTTTAGAAAATTTTTTATCTTTTTTTTCATAATGTCAAGAAAAATAAATTAATTGTAATATTTTTAATTAATAATAATAGTTTTCTATTTAAAAAAATATCAAAATTTAATAATTTTGAAAGATTAAAATTTGAAATAAAAAAAATTTGCTTCTGAATCAAAAGTACCACGTTTTTGAAGAAAAAAAAAATACCCTTTCTTTAATTTTCATTATTTATTATTATTATGATGAAATGTTTGTTTGGACAAAATAATAAGAAAAAATTAAAAATGACATCAAATAAAGAACTAATTAAATCTATAGAAACAAAATACTTAAAAAACGAAAATTTTTTAGATAAAAAAAATCCTCTAATTGAAATTGGAAATATTATTCGAATTGGATATTTAATACCAGAAGGAGAAAAAGAAAGAACACAATATTATGAAGGTTTAGTAATTGCAATAAAAAATAAAGGGATTGGAAAAAGTTTTTTAATTCGAAGAAATGTTCAAGGAATAGGAATTGAACAAATTTTTCTTTTAAACTCTCCAAAAATTATTTCAATTGTTAAAAAACAAGGTTCCAAAGTTCGACGTTCGAAATTATATTTTTTAAGAGAATTACGCGGGAAGTCTACAAGACTTAAAATAAAATTTTAAAAATGCATCCGACTGGATTTGAACCAGCGAGGTTCTTACGAAACTGGATTATGAGTCCAGTGCCTTCAACCGCTCGGCCACAGATGCAATTTTATTTTAAAAATTAAAAAAGATTGGAGCTTGTGGGATTTGAACCCACGTCCATTGATTTCTCAATGTCGAATCCAAAAAGCCCCTTTCTTCCTTTTATTTTAACTTTTTTAAAACAAAAAAATTTTTCAAAAACTAAGCATGAAGGGACTTGAACCCTTGACTTTTAGATTCGGAATCTAATACTCTATCCACTGAGTTACATGCTTAGTTTTTGAAAAATTACCACATTAATATTAAATTAATCTTATATTTTTATTTAGGTAAATTATTTTCTTTAACAATCACATCTTCAATACTTCCTACAAGATAGAAAGATTGTTCAGCAAACTTATCAAATTCTCCTTTTAAAATTCGTTGGAATCCAGTAATTGTATCATTTAAAGCAACATATTTCCCTTCTAATCCTGTAAAAACTTCAGCAACAGTAAAAGGTTGAGATAAAAATTTTTCTACACGTCTTGCTCGACTTACAAGTAATCGATCTTCTTCTGACAATTCATCAAGTCCTAAAATTGCAATAATTTCTTGAAGTTCTTTATATTTTTGTAATGTTTGTCTTACATTTTGAGCAGTTTGATAATGGTCTGGTGTAACAATCCCTGGTTGTAGCATTGTTGAATTTGATTGTAAAGGATCCACGGCAGGATAAATTCCTTTTGCTGCTAATTCACGGGATAATACCGTTGTTGCATCTAAATGACGAAATACTGTTGAAGGAGCCGGATCTGTTAAATCATCCGCTGGTACATAAACAGCTTGAATTGATGTAATTGATCCTTCTTTAGTTGATGTAATTCTTTCTTGTAATTCTCCAACTTCTGTAGATAAAGTTGGTTGATATCCAACAGCAGAAGGCATTCTTCCTAATAAAGTTGAAACTTCAGAACCAGCTTGTACAAAACGGAAAATATTATCAACAAATAATAAAACATCTTGTTTATTTGTATCACGAAAATATTCTGCAATTGTTAAAGCAGTTAAAGCAACACGCATTCTTGCTCCAGGTGGTTCATTCATTTGACCATAAACCAAAGCAACTTTTGATTTTTCAAAATTTTCTGCATCAATAACTTTAGATTCTTTCATTTCGGCGTATAGATCGTTTCCTTCACGAGTACGTTCTCCAACACCAGCAAATACAGAAACTCCTCCATGTTCTTTGGCAATATTATTAATTAATTCCATAATTAATACAGTTTTTCCAACTCCAGCTCCACCAAATAAACCAATTTTTCCTCCACGTCTATATGGAGCTAATAAGTCAACAACTTTAATTCCTGTTTCGAAAATACTTGGTTTTGTCTCTAATTCAACAAAGGCAGGAGCAGGTCGATGAATTGAGTAAAATTCAGTATTATTTACAGGACCACATTCATCAACTGGTTCACCTAAAACGTTAAAAATACGCCCAAGAGTTTTAATTCCTACTGGTACTTTAATAGCTGAACCTGTATCGACAACAGTATCTCCTCTTTTTAATCCATCTGTTGATGTCATACAGATAGCTCGAGCTTTATTTTCTCCAATTAAATATTGAACTTCTGCAACTAAAATTTCTCCTGATTTTTCATTTGTTACTTTTAATGCATTATAAATTTTTGGAACTGCTCCTTCGGGAAATTCTACATCAATAACGGGACCAATGATTTGACTAACAAATCCGTTCGTAGTATTTATTACCATAAATTTCTTTATTAACTAATTAAAAAAATAGAAAACTTTGTAATTTTTAACAATCAACCGTATTTCATCAAAAAAATTTAAAGTTTAATTCGTCGTGTTGTTTTTAACCAATTCCATGCTTCAATGTATGAATTTGGATCTAGTTTTACAACTTTTGTCCAATAAAAAGTTGCTTTTTGAAGAAGAGATTCAGATAATCCATAACATTTTTTTTCTGCAGCTTTAATTCCTTGATAATGGTAAATCACTGCGATATTGTTTAGAGCGGATGTAAATTTTGGATTAATGAAAATAGAAAAATAATAATATTTTAAGGCTTTTAAATAATCTCCATTTTTTGAATAAATTAACCCTATATTATACAAAATAATACTTCTATCATATAAATCTTCTTCAATTTGAAGAGCTTGATAATAGTTATTTAAAGCTTCTGCATACTCTCCTTCATCCTGAGCTGATAAACCATTTAAGTAAAAAGAAAAAGCTTTCTTTTCTTGTTGACTCGCAGGAAAAACACGTAAAATTACGTCCGCAATTATAGTAAAAGTCTTATCAATAAAATTATTGTTATTTCTAGCTTTTCTCATACTTTCTTTTCCCTAAAATCTTGGAATTTTTACTGAATTTCTTTTTATAGTTTTACATTACAAACAAATGGTATTAATCCTAGAGCTCTAGACTTACGAATAGCTTTTGCAATTTGGTGTTGTTTTTGAAGACTAATTCTTGTTTTTCGACGTGGTCGAATTTTTCCATATTTATTTAAAAAACCTTTTAGTAATTTAATATTTTTATAATCAATAAGGTTGTTGAATTTTTTTAAAAGTAATAAATATTGTAAACTTTTTTTTAATTTTTTTTGTTTTTTTGGTTTTGATGTGTATCTTAAACTTTGATTCCAATTTGTTCGTTTTTTCTCAGGATTTATATTTGTTTTTTTTTGATTCCATTGACTCATTTGTTAATTTTCTCCTTTTTTTATTTTCTTTATTTTGTTTCTTTATGAATTGTATGTTTATTACAATAACGACAATGTTTCAATAATTCCATTTTTTCCGGAGTATTTCGACGATTTTTTGTACTTAAATAGCGAGAAACTCCAGGGGATCGTTTTTTTTCATTTTTACGACATTCAGTACATTCCAAAGTAATTGTTATACGAGGTCCTTTATTTTTTGCCATATTGAAAAAGAAAATTATATTGTTAGTTTTATACTTCTCAAACTTTTTTTATTTTTTAAAGTACGGTATCATTATAGCATGAAATTTTAATTTCTAAAAATCTTTTTTCTTTTAGTTTTTAATTTCTCTTTCTTTTTTATTATGGTGTAATTTAAAATTATGGTATGATTTTAAGAAAGAACAAAATTCCTAATCTCTAAGGAGGTTATTTTTTTATTAAATTTAATACTTATATCGAACTTTAAAAATGAATAAAAAACAAAAAAACCGAAAAATTGTTACCCAAAATAATCGAAATCGTATGATTAATCGTCGATATATTTCGACAATTAAAACATTGGCAAAATTATTAATCAAAAATATGAAAGAAATAAAATTAGAAGAAAATATAGAAAAAAAAAAAAATACTTTGATTCTTACTTCAAAAATTTTAAATACATTTTTTAGTTTTCTGGATAAATCAGTAAAAAAAGGAATCCTTCATAAAAATACTGTAGCAAGAAAAAAGTCAAAAATTAAAAAAAATTTTGATCCTTTGAAAAAGCAAATGAAATTTGTTATTAATTCTTCTGATTTTTAGTAAAAAATTATGTCTACTTTTTTAAAAAAAAAAATAGGCAAAAAATAATCATATAACGAATATGATTATTTTAATTTTAATTAATTTCGAAGATTAATAATTAATAATATATATTAAATAAAAAGATATTTTAAATTAAGTTAAATTAAATTAATTATTAAAATTTAAAAAAAATTATGAAAAATGTTTTTGTAAATAATATAAGTGATTTATCAGAAGCACAAAGAGGAAGTTTTTATCGGTTTTTAATTAATGGAATTAGTGAAGAATTAGTAAATCTTCCAAATCCTTTTTTTGCAAAAATAAGAGTTTTAAGAAGAAAAAAAATTGCATGCTTGCTTTATTTATTTCAAAATGAAATAAAACTTCATGGTCCTTTATTTAATATTTCTGATTGTTTAGAACGTGATTTAACATATTCGATTCAATTTTTTATTAAAGGTGAATATTCTTATTTTTTAGATCAAAATAAAAAACCAATGAATCATGAAAGTTTTATTGAATTAAAATCATCAAAAAATTCTTTGGGAAAAATTTCTAAAAAATTACGAAGTTCTAATCAAATAAAAACAAAGAAAATACGTGTAAAACAAGATATTTTTTTTGGAGAAATTCCTTTAATGACCGAAGAAGGAACTTTTATTATTAGTGGTTGTGAGCGAATCATTATAAGTCAAATTATACGAAGTCCAGGAATCTATTTTCGTAAAGAATTCGGTTTATCAAAAAAAACTCATTATACGGCAACTATTATTTCAAATAAAGGACTTTGGACAAAATTTATTTTAGATCAAAAAAATTTTTCAGAAAAAGAAATAAAAAAAATTACAAAAGATTTTAACGCTCAGAACTATGAAGAAGATATTACTTTAAATTCTTTGTTAAATAAAGATCATAATGGATTAAACAAAGACCGAATTTACATGAAATTAAATGAATTTAAATCAAAAACTGAAATCTCAAAAAAAAATGAACAAGATTCAGAGAGTAATAAACTATTTATCTACGATTTATTACGTTATTTTGGTTTAAGTTTTCAAGAAATTTCGGATAGTTTAAAATATCCACTTCATTTAACAAATAATCAATATACTTCAAAAAAAGAACCGTTAGATAAAGAGAAAGATTATGAAACTGCTCTTATTATTAAACGTTTATTTTACAATAAACGTTCTGCTTGTTTTTCTATAGGGGAAATTGGTCGATATAAAATTAATCAAAAATTAGGACTAAATTTACCAAAGGATATCACGTATTTAACAGCTCATGATTTTATTGGAATTATTGATGGATTAATTGAATTAAAATATTATGATCGAATTAGTGATGATATTGATCATATTAAAAATAAACAAATTCGATCGATTGGAGAATTATTACAAAATCAGATTCGAGTAGGTTTTTCGCGTTTAAAAAAATTTTTAACACAAGGTTCATCGTTTCCAACTAGTGAACGATCTTTATTTGATTTTGATCTTGCTGTGTCTTATGAAGAAGGAGAATGGATTATCGATCCTCGTCCTGTTACAAGTGCTATTAAAGAATTTTTTAAAACCAGTCAGTTATCTCAATATATGGATCAAATTAATCCATTAGCTGAATTAACCCATAAACGAAGAATCAGTGTTTTTGGTCCAAATGGATTAAAACGAGATCATATAAGTACTGTTATTCGTGATATTCATCCAAGTCAATATGGTCGATTATGCCCAATTGAAACATCCGAAGGTCAAAATGCAGGATTAATAATGTCTCTTTCTTTATATGGACGAATTAATTCTTTAGGTTCATTAGAAACTCCATATTTTTTTATGGAAAATGGAAATGTTTTTTCAAAAACTAGACCTATTTTTTTAAATCCTGAACAAGAAGCAGATATAAAAATTGCTTTTGGAGATCTTGCATTAATAAAATCAAAAAAAATTCAAAAAGAATATCTCTCTATTAAAGATAATTATGTTTTTTCAGTTCAAAAAGTTGAAAAAATTAATTTTATCACGACTTCGTCTTTACAAGTTGTTTCTTTAGCAACTGCTTTAATTCCATTTTTAGAGCATAATGATGCTAATAGAGCATTAATGGGTTCTAATATGCAACGACAAGCTGTTCCTTTATTATATCCTCAAAAACCTATAGTTGGAACTGGATTTGAATCAAGTTCTATTTTAGATTCTGGAATGGTAATAAAAACTTATTGTGAAGGAATAGTTTTTTTTGCTTCTTCTAGTTCAATAATTATCACAGATTGTTTTAAACAAAAAATTACTTATTATTTACGAAAATATTATCAATCAAATCAAGAAACTTCGTTTAATCAAAGACCTCTTGTTTGGAGTGGAGAGAAAGTTTTTTCAGGACAAATTATTGCTGATGGTCCAAGTACTCATGATGGAGAATTATCTTTGGGAAGAAATTTAACAATTGCTTACATGCCTTGGGAAGGCTATAATTACGAAGATGCCATTGTTATTAATGAACGAATTCTTTTAGATGATTGTTTAACTTCTGTACATATCGAACAATATGAAACAAATTTAAGTTATGGAATTGAAGGAAGTGAAAAATTAAGTAATAATATTCCTTATTTAAATAAATATCTTCAACGACATTTAAATATAGATGGAATTGTAAAAATTGGTTCTTATGTAAAAGAACATGATGTTTTAGTTGGAAAAGTTATGCCTTGTGAAGAAGATACTTCTCCAGAAGCTAAATTAATTCGTGCTTTATACGGAATAAAAGCGGACAAAAAATTCCAAGATACTTCTTTAAAAGTACCTCATGGTACAGAAGGAAGAGTTATGGATGTTCGAGTTGTTTCAACAGCTTTTTTAAAAAAAGAAGAAGAAACTTTATCAACTTCTTGTGAAATGATTCGAATTTCAATTGCTCAAATTCGAAAATTACAATTAGGAGATAAACTTTCAGGAAGACATGGAAATAAAGGAATTGTTTCACGAATTTTGGCTCGACAAGATATGCCCTATTTACCGGATGGAACTCCAATTGATATTATTTTTAATCCTTTAGGTGTTCCTTCACGAATGAATGTTGGTCAAATTTTTGAATGTTTATTAGGTTTAGCAGGAGAAAAATTAGGAAAACGTTTCAAAGTTACTCCTTTTGATGAAATTTATGGAAAAGAAGCATCACGAATTTTAGTAAATCAAAAATTAAAAGAAGCGGCCATAAAGACAAATTGTTCGTGGATTTTTAATGATGTATCTCCAGGAAAAATATTATTGAAAGATGGTCGAACTGGAGAATTTTTTGATAATCCCATTACTGTTGGAAAAAGTTACATTCTAAAATTAATTCATTTAGTAGAGGATAAAATTCATGCACGTGCTATTGGTCCGTATTCTATGATTACTGAACAACCTTTAGCTGGAAAATCTCAAAAAGGTGGACAACGTTTTGGAGAAATGGAAGTTTGGGCTTTAGAAGCTTACGGTGCTTCAAATACATTGCAAGAATTACTAACAATTAAATCAGATGATATTGATGGAAGAAATGATATGTATGAAAGTCTTTTAATAAATCATGAAACTCAAAAACCAAGTCCTTCCATTCCAGAATCTTTCCTTGCTTTAATGAGAGAATTAAATGCTTTAGGTTTAGATTTTTGTCTAAAAAAATTTGAAGGAGGATTTTATACAACAGCAAATACGGAAGATATTGAAAAAGATATTTTTATTGACTTAGAAAATCGATTAAAATTAAGAACTATATTAACCCGAAAGAAAATTGAACAATTTTCAAAAACAATGGAAATGTTAAAAAAATCTGAAATTTTAAATTTTGAGAAAGAGCAAGAAAAAATTTCTCTTCTTCAAAAATTAAAATCAATACAAGAAAATTAAAAATTTTATTTCTTTTTTTAGTTTTTAGAAAAAAATCAATTGGACAAAAATAAAAAAAATGAAAAGTTACGAAGAAATTAATGAAGTAGAAAAAATTTTAGCAAGTTTAGAAAATCTTCATGCTTCCTTTGACTATTTACAAATAAGTATTGCTTCACCCCAACGTATTCGAAGTTGGGCTGATCGAACATTACCGACAGGAGAAATTGTTGGGGAAGTTCAAAGACCAGAAACTATTAATTTTCGAACGCATCAGCCTGAAACAGGAGGATTATTTTGTGAAAAAATTTTTGGACCGATTAAAAATTGGAAATGCAAGTGTGGTAAATATAATGGCTTTATTAAAGATAAAATTTGTGAAGATTGTTTTGTTGAAATTATTGAATCACGAGTTCGAAGATATCGAATGGGGTATATTGAGTTAACTTGTCCAATAACTCATCTTTGGTATTTAAAAGGAGTTCCTAACTATTTACGTTTAATTTTAAGTTGTTTTGATGATGAATTAAAAATTTCAGATATTGAAGATATTGTTTATTTTCGAGAAGAAGAAATTGATTCTTTCAATCCTTTATATCCTTTTGTGTATCCAGAATTTGAAGAAAATAAAAATGAATTTACAAATTTTTATACAAATCCTTTAACTTATTCTTTAGGAAGTAGTGATTCTAATTTTGAAAATAATAATAAATATAAAAAACGACGTGGATCAGAGATTTTAAAAGCAGCATTAGAAAGTATTGATTTAAAAAGAGAAATTGAAAAAGAGAGATCTTTTATTAATACAGAATCTTTTTTTATTTTTAATGGACATTATGTGCCAGAGAAAAGTATGATCCGTCGGATTCGAATTTTAGAAAGTTTTTTATCTACAAAAACAAATCCAAGTTGGATGATTTTAACAGTGTTACCTGTTTTACCTCCAAATTTAAGACCATTAGTAGAATTAGAAAATGGACGATTAGTTGCAGCTGATGTTAATGAAATTTATCGGTTAATTATAACACGAAATCAACGTTTATTTGATTTTATGTATCAATATATTCCTCCTGAATTAATTACAACTCATGGAAGAAAATTATTACAAGAAGGAATAGATTCATTAATTGATAATGCAAGATTATCAAAAGAAAAAACGTTGTGTTTAAATAATAAACCATTAAAAAGTTTAACAGAAATTCTTGAGGGAAAACAAGGAAGATTTCGTCAATCTTTACTAGGAAAAAGAGTAGATTATTCCGGTCGTTCAGTTATTATTGTCGGACCAAATTTACGATTAAATCAATGTGGATTACCTTATGAAATGGGCGTTGAATTATTTCAACCTTTTTTACTTAATGAATTATTGAAAACAAAAATTCAAGCTCCAAGTCATAATACAAAAGTTGCAACTTTGATTTTAAAAAGAAACAAACATTTTGTATGGAGTTTATTAGCTTCTTTAACTGAAAAACATTCAATTCTTTTAAATCGTGCTCCAACATTACATCGATTTGGAATTCAAGCTTTTGATCCATTAATTGTCTTAGGTCAAGCCATTCATTTACATCCATTAGTTTGTACTGGTTTTAATGCAGATTTTGATGGAGACCAAATGGCCGTTCATTTACCTTTATATGAATCAAGTCAATTAGAAGCTAAAACAATGATGCGACCTTCATATAATGTTTTATCACCTTCTAATGGTGAAGTTATTTTAAAACCAACTCAAGATATGGTTATTGGGAGTTATTATCTAACATTAATGATTACGAAAAATAAATTTTTGTTACAAAAATGGTTTTCAACAGAATTTCAAGCTTTATCTGCTTTTTCTCAAAAAAAAATTACACTTCATACACCGATATTAGTTCGTTATCCTAGTTTTTCTTTTAAAATAAAAAAAGAAAAAAATAAACTTATTTGTTTAGATACAAGTACAAACTTTAAAATTAATCAAAAAGAAATTATTCTTTATAAAAGTTTTCAAATTGGAAAAAACCAACAAAAATTTTATTTTCTTACTAATTTAGGAATTTTAATTGCTCGTTTTATTTCTAAAAATACTTATCAACTAACAGATTTATTTTTAGAAACAACTCCAGGACGTGTAATTTTTAGTCTTAATTTTAAAAATTCAATAAAAAAATAAAACTATGCTTTTAACACGAACAGTAACAAAAAAAATTTTAGAAGCAATTGTTCACGAAACATTTACACAATTTGGAAATTTAGCATCTTCTTCTTTACTTGATTCTTTAAAACTTTTAGGATTTTATTATGCTACAACAGCTGGAATTTCAATTAATATTGAAGATTTAAAAACACCTGATTCCAAAAAAGAATTTTTAGATAATGCAAATAAAGAAATTGATTTTGTTAGCAATCAATGGCAACAAGGTTTAATTTCTGATACTGAGCGATTTCAAACTATTATTGACACTTGGAATCTTGCTACGGAAGGTTTAAAAAATAGAATTATTGATTATTATCAACATTTTGATCCAGCAAATAATTTATATATTATGGCTTTTTCAGGTGCTCGGGGAAATATGTCTCAAGTTCGACAATTAGTTGGAATGCGAGGTTTAATGTCTGACCAAGAAGGAAAAATTATTGATTTACCAATTCAAACTAATTTTCGAGAAGGATTAAGTTCTATTGATTATATTATTTCTTCTTATGGAGCAAGAAAAGGAATTGTAGATACTGCATTAAAAACGGCAGATTCAGGATATTTAACACGTCGATTAATTTATGTTGCTCAAGATTTAGTAATTCGTGAAATTAATTGTTCAACTAAAGAAGGAATTATTTTTTTATTAAACTCAAATTCTAATACAAAAAATCTGATAGGGCGAAATTTACTTTCTATTAAATCATTTCTTCCTATTAAATCTCAAAATCAAACAAAATTTTGGTTTTCAAAAAAGAAAAAAAAACAAGAATTTTTTCAAGCAAAAATATTACCAAAAATTTTAGACCAAACTTTAAACGAAGAATTTTTACAAGAATTAACTTCATTTGCTCCTTTAACATTAAATGTTCGTTCTTCTTTAACTTGTAAATCCAATGGATCGATTTGTCAAAAATGTTACGGTTGGGATTTGGCTCAAGGAAAAAAAATTTCCTTAGGCGAAGCTGTTGGGATAATTGCTGCTCAATCAATTGGTGAACCAGGAACTCAATTAACAATGAGAACTTTTCATACAGGAGGAATTTTTACTGGAGAAACAAACAAACAAATCTTTGCACCCTTTTCGGGAAAATTTTTAATTCCAAAATCATTAAAAGCTTTTTCATATAGAACGAATCATGGAGTTGTTGTTTTAAAATTACAACAAGAAACAAAATTTACAATTCTTAATTGGAAAGGAGAAAAAAAAGAAATGTACTTAAATGTAGGTTCGTATTTATATATTTCAACTACATCTTTTGTTAAAAAAGGACAATTAATAGGAGAATATTCTCTTCAATCTTTTTCTCGAGGAATACGTCGTTTAAAACCTATTTATACAACAATTGCTGGTGAAGTAAAATTTGAAAATTTAGTTGTTCGAAAAATTTTACGAGAAAAAAAAGAAGAATTTCTAGATGAATTGGTTTCTGAAGATGAAGAATGGGGAATTGAAGAAAGAATTATCAAAGTTAATCAAGATGATGGAGTTCTTTGGATTGCATCAGGAAAAATTTTTTCGCTTCCAAATGAAGTAAAAATGCTTTCATTAACCAATTTATCTAAACAAAAAGCTTTGGCAAAATTAAAAATTATAAGTCCATTAAAAGGATTTATTCAAATAAAAAAAGATTCTTGTCTTATTTTCTCTGAAAAAAAAGAAATTCATTTTGAATTTAATTCTTTAATAAAATCTATTAAAAATTGTTTTCTAAAGTTTTCTTTTTTAGTAAGAAATCATCAATATATTGATGAACATACTGTAATAGGTTATATTGAGATTTTTTCTTGTTATGAAGGATTAGTTTATTCAATTCGTCATAAAGATTCAAAATATATGCGAACTTTTTTCTTTATTAGTGAATCAGATATTTTTAAAATTAATTCAGATCAAGTTAATGATTATTCTTTATTTCAAAATAAAAAAACTATTATTCGTTCTGGAAATTTTTTAAATGAAACATCTATTTTTAGTTGTTCTGGATTTTTTTTAAAAAAAGATGGCTTTCAAATTATTTATCAACATGCAATACCAATTTTTTTAACAAGAGGAACAATCCTTAATTATAATCAAGGAGATTTTGTTCTTGAAAATAAAATGTTTGCTACTCTTATCAATTATACTCAACAAACTGAAGATATTGTTCAAGGTTTACCAAAAATTGAAGAGTTGATTGAAGCTAGAAAACCAAAAGATAAAGCTTTTCTTGCTATAAAACCTGGTATTTTTATAAAAAAATTCATGGGAAATGAAAAAAGAGTAGCCAATTCTCGAACTATTTTTAATGGAATAATTAAATGTACTCTTCGAGAATTTTTTCCTGATTTAGATTCTAAAACAAAAAAACAACAAGAAAAAGAAAATGAAAAACAAATTATTTACTTAGGGCAAAGTCTTTCTTTTAAGGAAGAAATTCTAGTGTTTCAGGAAAGAATTTATAAAGTTCTTCCTATTCCTTCTCCTTTTACATTGACTCCTAATTTAACAGAAATAGGAGAAATTTATTTTTTTACGTTAAAAAAAAAAGGAAAATACATGCAAAAATTAATTTTTTATAAAAAAGAAAAATTTTCTTTTTGGCAACCTTTTGAAATGGATTTAAAAATTAAAAAAAAAAATAAATTTGAAAATTCTTTTCAGGATCAGTTATTTCAATATAAGCATGGAAAGTTATTCCCTTGGGGAAGCGGAAAAAAGATTGCTATTTATGAAAATAAAAAAAGAGAAAAGGAAGATTTAATTCTTCAATACAATGAAACAAATTTTTACTTTTTAGAATATGTAAATCCTTTAAAAGAATATAAATTTCCTTTAACTTCTAGTCTTTTAGTAGAAATAGGAAAATTTATTGATTTAGGAGAACCAATAACTGAAGGAATAATTGATGCTCATGAATTATTGGATCTGTTATTTCAATATCATTCAAATTTTGATGGAATTTTAAGAGGAACACAAAGAAGTTTATTAAAATTTCAATTAATTTTTGTTAATTCTATTCAATCAATTTATCAATCTCAAGGTGTTAATATTTCAAGTAAACATATTGAAATTGTTGTTCGTCAAATGACATCAAAAGTAAAAATTAAAGAAGCTGGAGATACTCCTTTTTTACCAGGCGAATTAATTCGTTTGTCTTTACTTAATGAAATTTGTTATATTTTTAAATCGACCAAATTTAGAAAAAAAATTCCAAAATACGAACCAGTTTTAGTATCTACAACTACCTCATCTTTAAGTAAAGATGGATTTTTATCTGCAGCCGGTTTTCAGGAAACAAAACGTGTATTAACAAAAGCTGCTTTAGAAGGATCTTCGGATTGGTTAAGAGGATTGAAAGAGTGTATTATTCTTGGTAGACTAATTCCAGCAGGTTCGGCATTTTTAAATTATAAAAGTTATCTTGATAGTGTTTATTGCTTTAAAGATTAGAATTTCATAATGAAAGAATTTTTAAAAATACTCATAAAAAATGAAAAATGAATGAACAAATAGACAAAAAAGAAATAGCAAAACAATATATCAAAGCATCGGTTCATTATGGTCATCCTCCCAAAGAGTGGAATCCGAAAATGGCTCCTTATATTCTTTATGAAAAATATGGTTATCATATTTTTGATTTAGTAAAAACATCAAAACTTCTTCGTTTAGCAGGAAATGTTTTACAAAAAAAAGCTGAAAAAGGTGGAAAA
>Ga0114964_10001679_pt1 | contig 16081 bp, 23 predicted proteins | sample C_131016_MF_Meta_FD_92638 | JGI IMG/M metagenome (GOLD analysis project Ga0114964, IMG submission 92638) | Freshwater microbial communities from Lake Croche, Canada to study carbon cycling - C_131016_MF_MetaG | ecosystem: Environmental > Aquatic > Freshwater > Lake | place: Lake Croche, Canada... | reverse complement strand
ATCCATTCTCTTTCACTATTTTGAGGAGCCTAATCCGAGTCTTCCAACCTCGGCCTTCGAACTGGGGGGCTATCTGGGAGCCAAGTTGAAGGAACTGGCAGCGGAGCGATTTATTGAGGAACATGACGCGAGAAATTTTTAAATAAAAAATAGATTCTTAACGGTAGCAACATGTCAAATGATGCAAAACAATGCCCCTGGTGTGAAAGATGGTGCTTGAAAGATGCAGCTTGTAATTACATCTTTGCCTGTGGTCTTCAGACGCAGGGAACCTTTGTGGTAGGAGCTGGTTGTGGTAAGTCTTGGTGCTGGGAATGTGGGAAGAAGTTCTGTGGTCAGTATATTGATCCGCAGACAGGCCATAGGACACCTGGTGCAAAGGACAATCACGATGCCAGTTGCTGTCAACAGGAATCGGGATATAAGAAGGAAGATTATTGTTCTGGAGGACATAATTCTCACTGTGGACCTCGTTAGTGGTTAGGGGCCTGGCACAAAAGCGGAAGGTGTAGGGCCAGATGTTCTAAGTCTTATAGGGGAGGTTTGTGGATGATGTGCAGCTGCAAGTGGAGCTCGTAATGGGCTTGTTTCTATTCTTAACCTTGAGTGAGGAACAGGTGCAGGTGTAGATGAAAAATGCGCTGCAAGTGGAGCTCGTAATGGGCTTGTTTCTATTCTTAACCTTGAGGTAGGTACAGGTGCGAATGATCTTCCTCTTGCAGGAGAACGTCCAACGGTATTTAGACGAAATGGTATTGGAGAAACAAGAGAGTCTCTAGGCCTTAGCGGTGCTACCACTGTAGTTTGTTTAACTACTGGAGATTCCCATACAGCAGAAGTAGGAGTGCCAGGTACTCGTGATGCATTCGTTGTATCCTTATCCTTATAATATTGGATAAGTTGTCCTAAGTTTCTATCAGTATCATAGGGTTTAAAATTGCCAGGAGTTACAAATGGATCTGTATATTTAGGAAATTTAGGAAATTTAGGAAATGGTATTCTATCAGTATCTATTTCTCTGCCCTCCATTTGTTCAGTAGTTAGTCTTTTTAATGTTCCATCCGCTATTAATTCACCAATTGATTTAGGTAATTCTAACTGGTATGCACCTCCATTATAGTTAAATGCAGGTGCTGCTCGGCATGGGAATTTACCTGTAATTTGTTTTATTACCTTTAGTACATAATATAATTCATTATCTTTATCATTCTCTGAATTATATATCATCTCATATAAATATTTTCGTACGTCCTGTTTTTCCCCGTTTATAGTAACTATAAAGGGTGTTTCGCCAAGAGCTCTCATTGAACGTGCATCATAGGAGGATGGTAAAGGTGTTCCATCTGTATTTTTCCCCATAATAGCCACGAATGTTCCCTTTTCTTCACCAAACCTATCAAAATAAGATCCAGGCTTAATAACTATTGATGTAAAGCTTTTTTCTGCACAGCCATCTTCTGGTGGCCAATTAGGCATACCTCCTGGAGGGCGATAGGCAGGAATGCGGCGCTCACCTCCTCTTATCCTTCTGGTCTTCCTCTTTCCCTTCTTGACCCTTTTTGTCTTTCGCATCTCTATTCTTTCCAATTAAATTAATTCAGAACAGTAGAGATGAATCTGGCTGATGCAATCAGTATATCATTAGTCGCAACCTATATTATTCCACTTATTCTTACCTACTATGATACCCAATACTTCATTCTCTTTGTTGCCGTGATCTTCACCTGGCTCTCCGTGGAGGCTATTAAGCCCCTCTTCCATTCACCTAGGCCCCCTCATGCGATTCGCTGCGACCGTTGGTGTATAGGAGGACCCGTGGGGGGGAATCCTGGATTCCCCTCGGGGCATATGGCCTCCGTTGCAGTTCTTATGACCCTCCTCTACTGGACTCTCCCGATCTTTTCCAAATACATCCTTTTCGGAGGCCTCCTCTGGATCCTTCTGATGGGCTGGAGCCGCCTAGAAAAGAAGTGTCATACGTTATCTCAGGTTGTAGGAGGAACTGCCTATGGAATTCTGGTGGCTATAGGTGTTCGACAAATATCTTAACAGACGCACTTGTCATTTGGGTCGCAGGTATCGGGTCCTGAGTAGCAACAGGCCTGGCAGCGTGTCGGACCTGATGGATATGGGTTCTGGAGTTTGGATACATTTATCATAGACTCAAAGCCTTCCCGTCGAACACCAATAGACAACGCTAAAACAACAAATAGGATACAAAAGAGGGAGCACATTCCAATGACAAGTTTCATGACTACTAAGTGCGTATATTTTATTTAGTGCTCTAAATAGAATATACGCTATGCGAATAGCAACCCTTTTGGCATGGCTTATTCCTGTCCAGGCCCTTGTGCAAACGTATAATGGGATTCTGGATGGAAATGCCTGTACAGCGGTTGTTCCGACGGACACAACCAATATAACGATGTTAGTTCCGTCCAATGCAAATACAGGAAATATAGGCATCCAACAACTAGCCTTTCAAACAGCGGGAAATGGCTATTCATATCCTGGATCTGTTCTAATAAATGGCATACCAGGAACCTATCATAGCCAATGTTGTACAGCAAATGGATGTTTTGCTGATGCAAATGCAGTAAATCCTTTTACAGAATGTGGCTTGACCTGGTGTGGTCAAGAGAATCAATGGACCTACGTGGATTTTACAGGAACTGTCATCGCATCTACAGGTGTTCCTGAGAATGCAAATGCCACCCTTACCTTTACAAATCCAATGTCCATGGTCCAAGATACAAATGGCAACCCAATGTATGCTATCTCGTATAGTCTTCTAACGCCTCCCAGCTCTTCTCAATCACAGACAATGTCTAGAACACCTTCTCCTAGTATATCGGTATCTGTAATGAGTAGTGTATCTGAATCCCCTTCCGCCTCTATTAGTGGCACAAATTCCAACTCAGGTAGTTCTTCTCTGACATCTTCTCCTACTCCATCCAGCACAGAAACATCAAGTCTATCCCTTACATCCTCTATCAGTCACTCAGTAAGTTCTAGTTCATCTCTTACACCCAGTGAAACTTCCACTCAAACCCATACCTCTTCTGAATCATCCAGTATAACAAATACACCCTCTACTACCCCTCTTCAAACACGAACAGGGTCTAGTACTTCCTCGCCCACTCGTTCCCAGTCCCCCCCTTCTTCCCCAACTCCTTCTCCTACTATTTCACCCAGTGGCATCTGCTATTCGGTGTCCACTCAGTATGGCTCAAGAATCAGTCTATCAGGTGGATGGATTCTTGTCGCCACAGGCATCAATGTGACACAAGCCTATGGCTCGGGCTATATTTCTATGGGTTCTTTTGCAGGATGCACAGTAATAGGGTCGACCTGCCGCTGTTCGTATACACAGGGCTCCACTGTTGCAGGTTGCTCAGGGAAACGTAATTCCTATATAACGTATTCCTATGGCGCTACAACTAGTATTAGCTATACAAATGAGAGTCCAACGTGTTCCTATAACTTTGCAGGAACTATTGGCATCCCCCCTTCGCCAACACCTAGCCCCACTCTTACACCTACTCTGAGTCGTACAAGTACAAGAACGTTGAGTCCTTCTCTTACATCATCACGATTGCCTTCCCCAACCTCCTCTAGCAGTAGAACCACCACTGCAAGTAGAAGTATACTGGAGTCAGTATCTATATCCCCATCTGCAACTCTCTCTATTAGTGAAACGCCTTCTAGCAGTATTACTCCGCCTGACAGTGTATCATCGACTGCTAGTATATCTCCAACTCGTAGCATAACACCGTCTAGTAGTGCATCTTCCACGGGTAGCATAACTATTTCTGTAAGTGTATCATCCACGACTAGTGTATCTCCAACACCTTCGAGCAGTGAATCGCCCTCCATTAGTAGAACTGCATCTGGTAGTCCTTCTTCCTCCATAAGTGCAAGTCCTTCGACCAGCGAATCACCTTCGAGCAGTAAATCGCCCTCTGTAAGTAGAACTGCATCTGGTAGTCCCTCTTCCTCAACAAGTCTAAGTCCTTCGACCAGTGAATCGCCCTCCGTTAGTAGAACTTCTTCTAAAAGTCCCTCCCTTTCGACCAGTGAATCATCTACAGCTAGTATTTCACCCTCTGTAAGCCTAACATCTTCGGCAACTGGCTCCATGTCTATGATAAACACACCAACAACCAGTGAATCATCTACCCAATCAATGACTGCAACAGTGTCTTTCCTGGGTTCCACGATAACATCCACGCCCCTCTTCTATTGTATTCCCTATCCGTCCATCACGTCCTCCTCGAACGCCACTTCGACTCCTACTCCTCAGTATTATATGACGCGATATCCTTCCAATGGAACAGCCTCCGCCTCCACCAGTCCCTATTTCATGATGATACCCTATCCGTCTTCTTCTTCCAATCCCATTAATATAACTGTGTATGAGGCTCCTGCAGATATTGTAGCATTGGCTGTCGGCGGAACAGCCATAGCTGCATTCGGAATAGGAACTGCCTTTCTTCTCTATCAGTATGTAAGGCCCAAAGAGAAAAAATCAGACCAGGTGGAAAATACAATTATAATTGAGGAGACGGAAACAGTGATTGTCGAAGAACAGAAAGATGGCTTGGCGCATATTTGTGTTGACCCTTCGGATCTTGAAGAGATAAAACAATTATTAGTTGCGCACAAGAAGGGATTCAGAGTGGCTCATTCATAAGAGATATACAGACCCCTGTATTCGACATTTGTATAGTTATATCCATATTGTCGATTTAATAGTTCTTGGAACTGGGCAATGTTTAACATGGGGCCGCCTACAGCCCTCTTGCCCTCAAAGTCCCACCACAACACATAGGCATTCCAGAGCTCTACCAATGTTGTCTTGTGATCATAGATGGGGAGGACACAGGCCTCCACAAAGGTCAAGAACTGCTTCTGGGGTGTCGGAACTGTAGTGGACATTCTATGGTTTAAAGATAAATTAGTAAATGTATTAGATATGCTAACGATATATTATAATGCATTTTGGCCTGGAATTGATATTGCAATGAACAAGGTCTTTGAACGTGTGTTTGGGCAGCCCGTGCAAATGACGGAGAATTGGTTAGAGGCCGATGTGCTTTGTGAGAATCTGTGTCAGCTCTATGAGTCATTTCTCTTAAGGAAGAAATGGACCTATTCCTTCCTAGTAAGCTTTGAATTTCATCTAGGACAGATGGCACCTTACCTATCACGGTACAGCTGTGTCTTGTCAGGGCTTCCCAACGGTGCAAATCATGTTAAATTACCCTTTGTGTTGGAGTGTATTCTACGTGAAGGGCTCAAGGATACTGTCCGTTCTATAGTTCCATCAAAGCTGGTAAGTGCGGTTATTAAAAATAGGAATGGTAGTCAAAGAAATGCATTTTTAGATGCAGCGGATGCAGTTGTCCGTGTAGACTATGGAGGCCAATATCGTAATAATATTGGAGGACCGATTCCTGGCATTCATTGCGACCAAACCCTCATTGATTTTTATAAGCAGTATAAATTTGTGATTGCCATGGAAAATACAGAGCATGAATATTACATAACTGAAAAAATATTTAATGCTATTAAAGCGGGTGTAATTCCTATCTATTGGGGTTCACCCCATGTATGCAAGTATTTCAATAAGAATCGATTTATTCATTTGGAGAATACATCTCCTGCTGAAATTGCACGGGTTCTCAATAAAATGCAAACAATGACGGATGCAGAGTATCTTGAAATGGTCAATCAGCCTATTTTTGCAAGGCCACTCGATGAACTTCTTATGGACACTGTTCGTCCTGTTCAATCACTTCTTACTCGGTCTTAACACTTAGTTCAAAGATTTCATCGATGCGACCAGGTCTTAAATAGGAGGGATCCAATGCATTTACAAATTGAGGCGATTTGTTGGAAGTCATGATGAGAATGATAAAGGGGAACAGACCACGCTGAAAGTTGTCCAGAAATCGATTCCAGCCGGTCTTGTCCTGGACGAGTGTCGGAATATTCTTATGGTCAGGAATTGTGCATTCATGAATCTTAAGAAGGGCAATGTCAATCTCATCAAACGCAACCACAATGGGCTTTTCTCTTGTCAAATCCAGTTCATCCGTTATGTCCCCTAGTGTGTTTCCTGGCTGCCACGGACAGAAGGTATTTGTATAGTTGCCGCCAAACTGCTCTGCAATAAGAGTTCCAATAATGGACTTGCCCGTATTGGGGGGGCCATGAATGTAGAAGATACCTCGTCCCTTCTGCTGATAGACAGCCTTGATCTTGTCCATGATAACTGACTGTTCAGGCCTTGGAACAAGCCCCAGACTCTTGATAGAGCGAGTACGATACCAGAAATTCGAATAGGAGCCGCGGCGGTCCAAGATATGCAGCTTCTTTGCATTCGGTTTGGTTTCTACGACAGGAGGTGCAATTACCATATTTTCGGTCTCAGGCTCTTCCTCATCGTCATCCAGATCCTTGGTCAAAGCCTCATAGGACTTTTCGGATGCCATCATCCAGACCTCAGGGTCTCCTTCCCGATCCACGTCCATATGAATGATATACCAGGTGCCAAAGGCCCAGCCATAGCCCTTTCCATTGTTTGTGGTGTGGCTGCTGCGGTCCTGAACTCGTCGCTGAATACGCTTACACTCATCGGGCTTATTAAGAGTATAGATGCGGAACTTGTAGCGCCGCACAAGAATGAAGAGGGCTGTCCAAGGAATAGCAGCCCATACCACGGAGAACCAACTCATTCCAAAGGCAATAAGCATTCCTCCCATCATCGTCATACCCTGCTGTGGCTCTGTGGTGTTCATTTTGAAAAGGGAAGTATGGATAAACTTTATTAGTTTGACTAGCAAAGTTTATGAATCCTATATATCAAATTTAAGGGCTTAGAGTAGACAGGATGCAAACCCGTAAACAAAAGAGATACCCTCTTCATACAGCTAATTCGGATTCCATGACAATTCATAGGTGGTGGATACGCATGGTGGAGCAATTAGGATTTATTGTTCTAGCAAAAGGAAAGGGGCATACATTAAAAGTGGCAGCCTATAAGAAGTCCTTTCAAAATCTTATTAAGACAATTGAAGCAGTGCGAAAAGAATATACGGAACCTGATCGAAAGCGAGATCTGGATATTATTCATAAGAAAGCAACCTATCTCTATGAGTTTGTTAAGAACACGATTTAATGCCAATCATGGTCAAGAAGGCTGTCTGTGTTCCAAACATAAGGTGTAGATACTCCCCTAGAATAAAGATGACTAAAAAGGTTAGTAAGAATGAATAGCCAGTAAAAAAAGATATGATAGCGGAACCCAGAATGGTCATAAGGGTATCATTGAGAGCAAGACCCATGAACCGACTAGCATGGACTCCTTGTTCAGGAACCCCAAGAAGATATTTGTAAGGGCATCCCATCTCTACTCATAGTCCCGAAACGCAACGCCGACGGGGAAGCGTGGAAGGCCATCCTTCGTTAGTTCCTGGTAGCGAATGGTTAGCATCTTGCCCACATAGGCGCCCCCTTCCTTGAAGAGTTCGGCCCGTTCCTCATGAGTTCCCTCAGGTCGGCAGCCAAACTCTTGCCCCGCCTTGGTCTTGCACTTCCACATAACGCATCCCCTTTCCCGTCCTTCTCCCTCGTAGAAGTCAACCACTTCGAACTCATCATCGAAGAAGTCCTTCATTTTCAAGAGGTCTGAGGAGCGTTGGTTAATTGCATACAGGCCCTTTGGATTGCGGAGCATGAGGCCCTCATATCCCGCCGCAACATATTCGTCATGCTGGGGCTTCAAATCTTCCTTCTTCCGAATAAGAACGGTCGGACAGAGTTGCAGAACGGATCCAATGACGGCTGTATAGTCCTTGAAGACCTTCTGGAGAACTGTAAACCTTTGCTCAAATGTCTTCTCAGCATCCACAATGTCATAGACGTGGAGCTGGATGTCATTGTGCTTGTCCAGGTCGTCCTTCTTGATTGTCTTTTGCTTAACGAGGCCCACAATCTTCTGGAACTTGTGCTTGGTTGTATAGAGCTCCCCGTCTAATACAAGCCCCTCAGGGAGCTTTCTAAGAACGGCCTGAATATGTTCCAGATGGGGATAGGCCTTGCGTTGGCGACTGAAGAGACAAGGGCCCTCGCCTTCCCCACAGATGCCCACGGATCGTGTTCCGTCAAACTTGGGCTGGGCGAACCAAGGAAAGACGACATGCTTTTCCTTGTCGGCCAACTTATTGGCCAACATGGGCATAGGAACCTCTATATCTACAGCGGCGGCTTTGCTGCCTTCTAGCGATTTGGAGGCCGCTGCGACCTTCTTGGACTCACGACCCGCCCCTCCATGACCCGCCCCTCCATGCACCATATCTTCGTCTTCATCCTCTTCGTCATCGTCAACTTCGGCATATCCTGCAGCGATCTTCTTGTTCCAGGAGGTCCTTGCATCCTGAATGGCCTGTTGAAGTGCGCTAGTCTCATTCTTTCGGCCAATGTTCTTGCCTTCGGTAATGATCTTCTTTTCGACTTGCTGAACCCCGTCTTCATAGCCGTGGCGGCTAACGATTTGACCGCCATCTGCGACAGCCTTGACCTCAATGGACCAGAGGCTGATCTTCCCCGTCTTTGCTTCCTTTTGCAGAGGTGGAAAGGTTGCCATTTTAAATGTGGATACTAATTGTAGTAATGCAGCGGCGCTTAAACTGTTGGGGCCTCCTCAACTTCAATTTTTTCTATCTCAGAATTTAAAATAGAACTCTGAGATAGATATGTCCGAACTGAAGCGTCCTGTTGTAGAACAGATTAAGGATATTATGGATGAGAATACGATTGATGACTTAAAAAGTCTAATGACTCGGCGGCATTATTTAAATCGCTGCAATGTCTTTCTCATCTATTTTTTTCATCTAGTGCAGAGTGCGGGAATTCTAACGACCACGATTGCAACAGGATATAATTATACCTATTTGATTTGGGTTGGAGTCGGATTAAATGTTCTCGCGTCTCTGCTGAATGTATATGAAAAGACAAATTCCAATCTGCTCAAGACCTATTTAAAAGATATTGATAGTATCAAGAATGGTAAATTTACGGACGAAGGAGGAGTGGAGAAAGTGGAAGAGGCGCACACACCTGCCCGTTTAGCAACAGCATCTGATACTACAAATGTTGTTGTAAAGCCAACTATTACCGTAAATCCAATTGCAAGTTAGAGGATTGTCTTTTGCTTCATACCCCTGTGTTTTTGAACCATTGCAATAAACCACCACACAGATACACAAAATAAGAGAATAAGTAATGCATTTGGAAATATATAGATGTATTTTGTGTCTAAAACAGATATATAGAGTTGATATTCATAATAGCTCAGTATAAGTGGATATACTAGAACCCTTGTTAGTCCATATATGATAATATTTACAGAACTACAGGTAATGATATGCTTGGATGCAGGATAGAACTGCTTATATAGATTTGTTATATTGAGTGCACATCCACTTGATTCCATAAGTATGTATAGACTATGACTTAATGTAGTATACTCTATCTGTGTATAACGAATATATGCAATCATACATATACTGAGAGTATGATGCAGGAAGAAAATAGATTGCCTTCTTCCATAGGGCTTCATATACAAGTGAATCATATCATACAAATAGTAGCTAATTACAAGGTCATGGAGAGGTTCAATCGGCCCTGTAAACAATAGATTTAGAAAGGCCCATGCAACAATCATAAATTGACAGGAAGCTCCCATAATTTGACCAATGGTTCGATCAATCATGTCAATTTGCGCCTGTTGTATATCAGTAATGCAATTACTTGTAAATACGGTATTCGTTTTTACAAGTTCATGAAGCTGTTTTTGAGCCGTTCGAATAGGAGGAACACAATAAGGAAGCGCATAAGAGGCTCCTAGTATTGACAGAGTCCACAGAGCTATTTCTGCAAACATAGACTTTACTCCTCAAGTATACTAGATACTCTATCTGTTAAAACTTTAAACTAGATATTATAAGTAGGGATCATGCGCATAGGCATTGTTAATATGCATAAAGACCCCATTAAAATACAAAGGATTGAAAAGGCCATAACAGGATTAGGTGCATCCTCTTATATCCTTAGTGGAACTATGTTGTCTACGAAAGAACTGTCCTATAAAATAAGGTCCAGTTCTATCCGTCATTGGATTTTTTCAGGAAGCCCCTATCACATAACACATGAGGACAGACCCCATGTTCCGATGGACCTTTTACATTCCGATAAACAGTTCTTGATGATCTGTTATTCTATGGAAAGTGTTCTTATCCAGCTTGGCATTCCTATTCGAGAACGCTGTATTCATAGGAAAGAGCCCTTCCAGATAACGGTTTCTCGAGAACAAATGCGTCATCCTTTGTTCAAAGGGGTTCCAAATCCCATGAAGGTCTGGCGAGACCATCGATGGTATTTCCCAAATGCAGTTCTTCGGCCCCCTGTCCACTTATTAGCATCCTACAATGGGGAGGCTATGATTGCTACCTATAAGAATATGACACTTGTACAGCATCATCCAGAACGTACAGTAGATGGCAGACTTTTTTTAAAGAATTGGTTAGACATATGATGTAGCCTCTTTAGAATGAGCGATAGTGTGGTTTCTTAACACTAGTGCTAATATAAAATTAAGCCTCCACCCTTAATGGGTGGAGGCTTAATTTTATATTAGGCGGTATACATATACAATAAACCGCACTGAAGATACTCGGATTCGAACCGAAGTCTCAAGATTCAAAGTCTTGCGTCCTAACCAACTGGACGATATCTCCGTGTATTCGGGGTCTCCCCAATAGTGTTTATTATTTCGTCTTTAGACTCTTTTAAATCTAATATATATATATATGGCGGATCTAGATAAGCTTCTAGATGAAGCGAATAAGTTATATTTGGCTCTTCCAAGAGTCCGACGCGAAGAATTGCGCGTGGCGGTTAAAATGGATCCCTCTTGCCCCTCTAGATTTGTCAATAAATATATAAAAGGGGATAATAAGATATTTATGATTGCTACAGGTGATGAAAAATCACCTTTATCTAATGTAAGTCTTACATATATTCTTACGGTAGTTATGAATTACGAAAAATACAAACTTGATAAAAAAATCAGTATAGTTCAATCATATATAAACAATCTTAAGAAGATGGGAGTAGCCCCTATAATAGCGACAAATCCTATTTATAAGGCTGCAGCAGCTGCGGATGCAGTTTCAGCTGCATCCGCTGCAGAATCTCGTGCTGAGTTTGCTACTATTCCTCTTTATATCCGAATTATGATGAAAACACAAAAATGGGGTATTTTAAAAGGAAAGCAAGTTCCCAATGATCCTAGTCTCAACGGTAAACTTCTTCTGAATGTAGTTTTTGAAAAAAGGCCAATGCCTGATACGGATCCTATTACGCTTACAAAGTTCAGTAGTGGTGATGAACTTGTAGTGCTTGAACGTGAAAAGTTAGCGATGGAAGGTAAAGGAAATGAATTTTCACATGTATTTAACCGAAGCTCAATTACTGACTGGTTTGAAGCAGAGTACAATAGTGGTAGGCCGCCTACTAATCCAAACACAAAAACCGTGCTCAAAGAGGGCGATATTGAAGAATTTATATTAATAATATATGATAAGGACGACAAGATGGTACCCATACTCCCTAAGGAGGACGAGTCCAGTTATGGGGGAGGAACTTCCTACAAAAGATATAAATATACAATATCTCGTAAAAAATTACAGAAACGCCGAAAGACTCAGCGTCGCAAAAATACACATATGCGATTAAAACGTAAATAGCCTTTAATCTATATTACCTAATGTAGTAAATGCTATAGGTTATCAAGATCATGCAACAAGACTGATAGAAATAAGACCTTTACTTTCCACATGCTTTTATAAGGAGCTCTTTAAACTCATTATAAAAGAATACCTATGAAGATATTCGGAATCGAACCGAAGTTTCAAGAATCAGAATCTCGCGTCCTAACCAACTGGACGATATCTCCGTGTATTCGATACAGGTCTCCCCATACGTTCTAATGACAACACCTTTAAGTCGCATTATCTCCCTACATGTTTAATATAGGGATACAGAAACACAAATGCAATATAGAGTATAGCACAAAGCATTCCAATAGCAAGAACTACATTGATAAACTTCATAAAACTACAATACATTGAGTTATCCGTAGCATCACAATTGACAACACTGCCAAATAGACCAAAAATACCACTGCCTAAAATACCGCCATTTGAATCTGCATTTGCAGTTTTTTTTGCACGACGTGCCATTCTATACTATACAAAGAGAAATTACTATGCCCTACCCATTTTTAAACTAAGTTTTCTTATGTCATTAACCATTGGGTCTGAATACCAGAACAGGGTGCACTCTTCATTCCAGAGTTGAAGTGAAATCCCCCCCACAAGTCCTGCAGTAATAGGAAATCCACTATAGGACATCATATAGATACCAGCACTTTCCGTCATTGCCTTGTGTTCTTGAATCATTAAAAGAATATCCTCCAACTTCGAATAGATCTCTGCATGAGGGTATGCAATATGATAGGGTCGAGGACAGATTGTAAATGAATTAGGAATGGCCTTCAGAAGTTTCTCAATAATGATTGCACTATCGCTACAGACAAGCGTCTTAGGATGCTTGAATGCATTGTATTGTTCTATAATGGTGGGCAAACGACTAAAAGACTTGATACGATCATCGCTCTTGCAACTGGTTGCTTCAGAAAGATACTTATCCCCTACGCGACAATGGAGAACATGATAAGGTTCAGATATCTTTCTTTCAGGGACTGGAAAGAACTTGGTATAGAGTTCTCTATAAAAGGGAAAGGGATCTATAGATCCAATTGATTCTACACTAAACCAATTACAGGCTACAATTATTTCATTCTTGTCTGAGAACTCCTGTAGCCTCTCCACTGAAATCTTCCCCACCTGATCAATTGTATTCAATGTAAGAGATGTAATGGGAGGCAATGAAGTATCTGCATACTGAGGGAAAAGTTTACCAAAGATATGGTGGCGAAAGTCAATTCGGAGTTCTCTGTTCGTAGCTTTTGCCCAGCACCAGCAGGTATGGAGACCTTTGACCATATCACCCCATCCTCCCATGCGATAGGTATAGAAGAACACAAGAGTCTGCTTCATTTACATACATATATATACCATTATCTTAAACTGTGGAGAATTCATTACGGGTTGTTAAAATATAGGGGAGAGAATAGACGGCTATAGAACCGGATAGGATTGTAGTAGCAGCTGGTTGAGAATATAAAAAGGATGCAAGAAGTGTTGTTGAAATCATCATGGCTGCATCTACAAGAAGGATACCAGCTCCACCGGACTTTGCATAGCCTTTAAATACATCAATCATTCCATTATGTCCTTCAGGGATTGGACGTATAACAAATAAGTAAAAGAACATATCATGGCAGCACTGAAAAGCTACTACAACTCCAAGAAATGCAAGAAGCGACCAACCCATAGAAGGTGCCACAGCATATCTATAGATATATTGTCCTACTAAAACTCCAATTACAATACTTAGAACATCTGCAATAACTGCATCTAATCCAAACCGGTTATACCATACATTAATATCTTTATAATAATGATTGCCTTGTAAAATAGGTAGATACCTAAATATAAATACAATAATAATATCAATAATTGCTGCAGCAATCAAAATGACACCAAATGTGGCGGGGGTTGTCTTTGAAATATCAGCAAACATTCCTTCTATATACTAGAGAGAATGTCAGCTGACTGCCCAGAATCGGCACCCTTTCTATGTGGCCCCAAAACTATTTCAAGGGGCCTCTGCGTTAAAAAAGAGTCTCGTTGCACAAAGCGCAGACAAAAGAATCCTAGAGCCTTTCCAAAGCCTCCTGAAAACGTGAAGGGAAAGAAGTATGCCTATATAGAAGACTATCTAGGTCGTCATTGTTACTTTACGGATAAGACACTCAAGGTAGATTATGACAAGACCTATGAAGATGGAGAAGCAGTTCCAGACAACTTTTCATGTTTAACTTATAATATGTGGGGTCTTGCAAAAAAAGAAGAAGCAAAACATCTCTTTCGCCTACGACTTCCCCTTCTCATTCAAACACTCAATGATACAAAGGCAGATCTGATGTGCTTACAGGAGATGAGTGCATTCTCCTATAATGAAATGAAAGACTGGATTGCAACCTATCCGTTTGCTTCTGAAGTTCCCTATCCATCCCCTGAAGGGACTTCTGGATCTAAGCGTAATCGCGGGGTTGACACCTATTTTGTTTCCAAATACAAACCCTCTCGTGTAACTAATTATGGTCTTCCTGGTGTTCTTGGATATGACAATGCACTTATAGTTATTGAGTATCCCAACTTGGTTGTATTTAATTTATATAATCAGGCAGGAAGTCGGCATAGTGTAGGGCAAGAACATAAATGGATCCACTATTCTCGTTGTCGCTATGATATTCTACAGACAATTCTGGATATGATTAAACGCCAGTATGCAGAAAAGAACATCATTGTCTGTGGCGATTTTAACTTTGATCTGGATGGACCTAGTTATGAATGGCCTGAGATGGAAATAATAGAACAGATGAAGGCCTTTGGATTTATAGATACCTTTCGCAAGGCCAATCCCAAAGACCCTGGACTGACAGAGGATACCGATCTAAACCCTATGCGTTGGAATCAGAAACTTGTGGAGAAGATGTTGCGGTATGATGCTATCTTTTATAAACCTGGTGTATCTTCGTCGTGGGGCATTAAAAAGTCAAAGGTCATCGGCACAGAATATAAGTGTTTAGATCAAAAGAATTCTGCCTGGTTCATTAAGCACATGTCCGAAGTAAAGCCAGATGAGTTAGATAGGCTGACACGGTGTGCTGGTAAAGGTATTGTATCGACTCATTCTGCATCCTTTCAGTCTCCTCCTAGTAATTCTGCAAAGGGTCACTCAACCTCTATGAGAGTTCCTTCCTCTATACGTGTTCCAATTAATGCATCGGATCACTTTGGTGTTCTAACTCACTTTGGATCCAAGTCAGCAAACAGTGGATCGCCAAAGCGGTCAGGAACACGAAAGCGTTCTGGATCGCGATCATAAGTTTGATATTGCAATCTTTTAGTTCTATAGGATAGATGGATTACTTTCCAAAGGCATCTCTGGCTCCGATCACAAAAACAAAATACAACACATACCTTATCCGTTGGTTGTCTTTTGGGATTCCAAATCTGGAATCATTAATAAAAGATTCAAAGACAGCAATTGAAGTGCTGCAAAAAGCACCTATTAAACAAACAGACAGTGTCTTTCACAGCTACTATTCTGCAATAGTTGCCTTTATAGAACACGAAGCTCCTGAATCATTAAAAGGGTTCAAGGATGAATGGAAGGAGATTCAGCGAACTAACTACAAAGACCGAAGTGAGCACTATCAGAATCAAGAACCGACAGCTTTACAGAAGGGGATTGAACTGAACTGGAAGGGGGTAATTGAGATTCGAGATAAATTGCCGCCTGGAATTGATAGACTCCTTCTTGCATTCTATACGTATATACCACCTGTCCGTGCTGACTTTAATGCTGTTCACTTGTTGAAACCAGAAGATCCTGTACCAAAGGGTGAGAACTATATTGTCCTTAGCTCAGACTATAACTTAGTTCTTCAAGAATTCAAAACTGCAAAGACCTACAAGACGATTGAACATGTGTTGCCGCCCTTGTTAAAGAAAGAATTAGAGGATTCTCTAAAAGCAGAACCCCGTTCTTGGTTATTTATGAAGCGCTCCACAAAGAAAAGTAGTGGAGAGCCCATGTCAGGAACAGAGTTTAGTAATTGGGCTAATAGGATCTTAACAAGAATCTTTGAAAAGAGAACAACATTGACAGCATTACGACACAGCTACACTTCGTCGGGTTTGATAGATTTCAATGGGTCATTAAAGGGATTAACGGAGCATACAAGGCAAATGGGGCATAGTGTATCAATGTCGATGGGATATGTATGGCGTTGATCAGGGAAGTAGTGTTCTGAGAGTAT
>Ga0114964_10001678_pt1 | contig 16085 bp, 13 predicted proteins | sample C_131016_MF_Meta_FD_92638 | JGI IMG/M metagenome (GOLD analysis project Ga0114964, IMG submission 92638) | Freshwater microbial communities from Lake Croche, Canada to study carbon cycling - C_131016_MF_MetaG | ecosystem: Environmental > Aquatic > Freshwater > Lake | place: Lake Croche, Canada... | reverse complement strand
CATCCGCGGAATCACACGTTTGGTGATACCTTGCGCGAGTCTGTTGGTTTTGCTGGCCGCCCAACAATTGTGTGTGTATCGCGACTTATGGAACGCAAAGGACAAGACACTTTGCTGAAAGCGTTACCACGGGTGCTTGAAGAAATTCCAAATGCCGCACTCATCGTTGTCGGTAGTGGACCTTTCGAATCAACGTTGCGCAAATTGGTCGGCAAACTCAACTTGGAAACAAATGTCCATTTCACCGGCAAAGTCCCGTTTACCGAGTTAGCCAATTGGTATTCAGCCGGTGATATTTTTGCAATGCCGTGCCGAACTCGTAATGGTGGCTGGGACGTTGAGGGCCTCGGCATTGTTTTCCTCGAAGCGTCAGCAACGGGTTTGGCGGTTCTTGCCGGTGATTCTGGCGGTGCCCCAGATGCGGTGATCGAAGGAAAGACCGGTGTAGTCGTAGATGGCACTGATGTAGCCGCTGTTTCTGATGCGTTGACCCGCTTACTGGCTAATCCGCAAGCAGCAGCTGCGATGGGCGAGGCTGGCCGCAGATGGGTTGAAAGTTCATGGACGTGGGAGCGTTCCTTTAATCGACTTGAGCTTCTACTTGCGGGACATGATCCTGATTTTTAGGTGTCAAGTTCGTGGTGATGTAGTGCCACGAAAGAATCGTGGCAGCGACTAGGCAGCCAATACGAATGAGTTGGGCCGTAATTCCAACAAACGTTCCCGACATAAACGATTGATACTGCCACGGGTAGACAATCTGAGTTGCAAGTGCACCGAGGCACAATAACAAAGCAACTAGTTTGGTCGAAGAATTTGGTTGGATGAGGCATACGCACAAAATTCCAATAACCCACACCATGTACTGCGGTGACAACACTCGGCTCGTAATCATCGAGACCAGGACTGCGGTCAACGTGATGTGCGAACTGGAAATGTTTGCTAGCCTTCCCGTGATGCGCCATCTCAGCAATGTGCCGAGTAGAAGTAGTCCCGAGAGAGTTAACACTGCGCTCATGATCGCGATGTGTGGTGCAACAATTTCCATTGCGCCGTATTGCAATTGCATGCTCACATTATGTCTGCGTGCGTTCAACAAAATCCATGGAAGAGAACCTACGGATTCGATCTGTAGACCACGCGCTTTCTGACCAGCCAAAAACGCAAAACTATCCGGCCACCACCAGCGCAAAATGTAGCTGCCAGAAATAAATGTGAGTGCAAAGGCGATGACAGTGCGCCTGCCCTGCTTTGCGGGGCTACCGATAAGAGCCAAACCTGGCCATACCTTTAGGAGTCCTCCGACAGCAGAGTATGCCCCATACGCAAACGGTCCAACGGCAAGTAGGGCAAGTACTGTCAGCAGAGTTGGAAAGACGTCGAAGCGTCCCAACATAATTGGTCCCATAAGAATTGGTGCGCAGGCCCAGAGCAAAATCCCAGCGTGGTTCTTGTTGTCGCTGCGCAGTTGTGCTCGCATGATGACAACAAACAATACAAAATCTGCCAGCAGTGCAAGTGCCACGAATCCAACCATGTTGCGTGCGATTGAATAGCCCAGACCAAAAATAACGGCAGCAAGAGGTGGGTATTGCCACATCGGGTCATTCAATGGGAAGTGCCCGTGAATGAGGTTTCCACCCCACCAGTCGTAAAGCGAGATATCGCTGAAAAGGTACTGCCCACCGGGATAATGAACGTGTTGAAAGCCAGCCATAATCGCCCAAGTGCGCGTTGCTGTCCACACAATCGTAAATAGCGCAATGCGAGCGAACTTAGGCATACCTATTTGTACAGGCCGGAAATGACGTCAGCGAAATCTTCGTTGACAACATGACGTTTGATGCTGAGCTTTGGTGTTAAATAACCATTCTCAATGGTGAGGTCAAGGGGCAAGATCAAAAATTTCTTAATTGCTTCTGAATTAGACACTGCTTCATTGGCTGTATTGACAGCCTCCTGAACTATGGCTCGAACTTCTGCGTTATTAACTAGTTCGGCAAGGGGGGCCATCTGAATACCATGCGCGGCAAGAATTGTTGGCAACATTTCTTCATCGAGCGTGATTAAAGCCCCGATGTACGGTTGGTTGTCACCGACAGCCACACACTGACTGACAATTGGATGCGCACGGAGTCGATCCTCTAGAACATTCGGCGCAACATTCTTGCCACCGGCTGTCACGATTAATTCCTTCTTACGCCCAGTAATAGTCAAGAAGCCTGACTCGGCTATTTCGCCGATGTCGCCCGAATGAAACCAGCCGTCTGGCGAGATTGCTTCGGCTGTGGCGGCTTCGTTGTTCCAGTAACCCTTGAAAATGTGTGGTCCCTTGAGCAAGATTTCACCGTCGTTGGCAATGCGTACCTGTGTGCCAAAGACCGGCTGTCCGACAGAACCAATGTGCAGTGCAGTTGGAACATTCAGTGTGCTGCCAGCAGTGGTTTCAGTCAGTCCGTAACCTTCAAGAACCATCAACCCAAGGCCACGGTAGAAGTGGCCAAGCCGCGAGCCCAAACTTGCACCGCCCGAGATTGCGTGAGTAACGCGCCCACCCATGGCTGCACGCAGCTTCGAGTAGACGAGCTTGTCAAAGAGGCCATGCTTGAGTTCGAGTGTCTTCGACACTTTTCCGGCCTGCAGTGCCTCTGAGTACTTGATTGCAGTTGTGGCGGCGGCATCAAATATTTTGCCTTTAGCGCCGCTCGCTTCGTATGCCTTAGTACGTGACCCGTTGTAGACCTTTTCAAATACGCGCGGTACTGCCAACAAGAATGTGGGTTTGAAGGAGGATAAATCGCGCAGCAGGAAGGCAGGGTTAGCGCAGTGACCTGTTATGACACCCCCACGGAACATGGCAACCTGAATTAACCGACCAAAGACATGAGCCAATGGCAGAAATAGCAACGTTGAAGCATCGGGTGCACGAAAAATTTCCGGAATCCCTTCAATGAGGTTGTCGACTTCACTCATCAAGTTGCTATGTGTCAGCATGCAACCTTTTGGGCGACCCGTCGTGCCGGATGTGTAAATGATGGTGGCTACATCGTCAGGTTGTGCTTGGGTACGTCGTGAATCAAGTTCCTGATCTGTCACTGCTGCGCCGCGGTGTGTGAGCTCGGCAAACGCACCTTCGGTAAAGATGTAGGAGTGCGCCATGTGCGGCACAGAATCTGCGATGCGATCATACGAGTGGGTAGTACGGGGTGCTTCAAAGAATGTAGCCACACAATGAGCATCAGAAAGTATCCACTGGACTTGTTCAGCGGATGACGTTTCGTAGATCGGCACTGTAATGGCACCTGCGTACCAAATGGCATAGTCGGCGACTGTCCATTCGTATCGAGTGCGGGAAAAGATGGCGACTCGGTCGCCTGCGCCGATTCCATCAGCGATTAACCCTTTGGCTACTGCCCGCACTTGATCGCGGAATTCACGAGCCGAGATGGGCGACCAGGTCGCTTCAGCTTGCACGGCAAAAACTGTTCGGTCAGGCATCGTCGCAAAATTATGTTCTACATGGTCGGTCAAGTTGCCACTTGTGGGAGGGGACACCTTGGCAGGTGTACTGGTTTCGCGCACGAGATCCTCCACAATTCGCTATTCCTCTTGCGTGAGGTTAGCGCACCAGGGGTCCATTTGTGGCCTGTTGACGTCGTTTTTTCATGGGTGGATGTACGAAAATCTGGTTTGGGGCAGTACCGTTGTAATCGTGTCTGACAGCGATACCTTTTACAGGTTCCTCAAAAATGTGGCCATCGGTCCCGCCATCGAGGTGTCATTCCACCCGTGGATTGAAGGACTGGAAAACATTCCTGCCGAGGGCGCTGCCATTCTTGCCAGTAATCATTTATCTTTTTCAGATTCAATCTTTTTACCCGTAGCTGTCTCACGCCCAATCACATTCTTGGCAAAGAGCGAATACTTCACCGGAACATCTCTTAAGGGACGGGCGGTATCGGCATTTATGCGCGGTGCGGGTCAGGTTCCTGTCGATAGAACTGGCGGTAATGCAAGCACTGCAGCCATTGCTACTGCCGTGCGGATTTTGGACGAAGGTGCGCTGCTGGGTATTTACCCCGAAGGCACACGCTCACCTGATGGCCGCCTATATCGTGGCAAAACTGGCGTTGCGCGCATGGCCCTTGAAGCGCGAGTTCCCGTAGTACCGGTTGCCATGATCAACACCGATAAAGTTCAGCCGATTGGTCGGTCGCGACCAAACTTCAATGTTGATGTTGGCATTCGGATCGGCAAGCCGCTGGATTTCTCCCGCTTTTTTGGCATGGAAGATGATCGATTTGTTTTGCGTTCCATGACCGATGAAATCATGTACAAAATTATGGATTTGTCTGGACAGGAATACGTCGACAAATATGCATCACGATCCAAGGCACCGAAAGACTAGTGCGCAGCTGCAGGAGCGCCTTTGGGTTGCCCGATGCCGGCTAGTAGTTCGTCAAACCATTTCTGATTTGTATCAAATGGCTTTGCCCCAGCAACGCGCTCAAACTCGCATGCGCGAATTACATTTCCGGCATTTTCGTCTTGGCCTACAAGTCCGCTGATGCCATCAAGTGCTGCTTGCACAGCAACCGTTGCACATTCTGCAATGAGTGCTCGATCTCGCACGTTAGCCGGTGCGGAACGCGCGTAGTAGCCACTCTTTTGAACGAGAACTTTTTCGGCACCAATCATCGGTGCGAATTGATTGGCAAACCATGCACCAGGATTGATCTTGTCAATCTTGACATGACCAAATGCATCACGTGGTACTTCTTCACCGCGTGAACTAATCTCGGCAACGATACTGTCAACGCCCGCGCCTTCAGAAAGAAAAATATTGACGTTGCCATGTGTATCCATCACGGTGCTCAGACGTGCAGCCTCAGACTCTAGATCAACTTGCAATTCCGGTACGTACACTGCGTGAATTTCACGACGGATGCGGGCAACGCCTAATGCTTCTAACCATTCCTGGGTATCGAGAAGTTCGCGATAGCTCTGGGCGGTAGCCGCAGTGAGCCAGCCACAATGCCGACCCATCACTTCATGAACGATAAGCATGCGCGGATTGGAAGTGTGTTCAGAGACGACATTGCTGAAATAGTGTGCGCCTTCATCGGCTGCCGTCCAGGCACCTAATGACTGAGCGATGGGGTAGACATCGTTATCGACAGTCTTGGGCAAACCCACGACACCAAGACCGTAATTGTTGTTGGCAAGGAATGCGGCTAGGTCGGCTGCGGCTGTATTTGTATCGTCGCCACCAATTGTGTGGAGCACGTCCACGCCATCCTTGATTAATTGGTCGGCCGCAACCTTTTGTGGATCCTGACCTTCTTGGACAAGCCCGCGAGCAACACAGTCAGCAATATTTGTGAGTTTCACGCGACTATTTCCGATAGGACTGCCGCCGAAGTTCTGCAAGAGATGCGCATTTGCGCGAACTTCAGGTGTCACTGCAATTGAATCGCCAAGTAACAACCCGTGGTAGCCACCGCGGTAGGCAATAATTTCAATTTCTGGAGCAATTTGGGTGTAGCGCTCAATCAATGCACCAACTGCGGATGACAAGCATGGAGCCAGTCCACCGGCGGTCAATAGGGCAACTTTACGAATCGTCATGGTCCCAATCTATCGGTCACAGTGATTTCACGGATTTAGCATTCTCTGTGGTGCGCACTAAACTTGGCACGTGTCCACGATCAATTGGCCAGACCTTCCTGCAGCTCAGCAGCCCGAGTGGCCTGACCTCAATCGCCTTGACGAGGCACGTGCCACTCTTGCTGTCCTGCCGCCCTTGGTTTTTGCAGGCGAATGTGACGAACTGACGAATAAGCTTGCCGCCGCGGCTGCAGGAAATGCATTTGTTCTCATGGGTGGCGACTGTGCGGAAACCTTTGCAGCAAACACAGCCGACTCCATTCGTGCTCGGCTAAAAACTGTTTTACAAATGGCGATTGTGCTCACGTATGGCGCATCGTTACCAGTGGTCAAAATTGGTCGTATTGCTGGTCAGTACGGCAAACCTCGAAGCGCCGGTATGGAAACTGTCGACGGAGTGAGCTTGCCCTCATACCGCGGGGATGCAGTCAACGGTTTGGACTTCACGCCTGAATCACGTATTCCCGATCCCATGCGTTTGGTTCAGATGTACCACGCCAGCGCGTCAGCATTGAATCTTGTTCGCGCATTCACCCAGGGTGGCTACGCGGACCTTCGTCAGGTTCACTCGTGGAATCAAGACTTTGTTCACGCGTCAGCTCCGGGCCAACGCTACGAATTGATGGCCGGCGAGATTGATCGTGCCTTGGCTTTCATGGAAGCGTGTGGAACTGATCCCGAAGAATTCCGCCGAGTTGATTTCTATGCCAGTCACGAAGCGCTTCTGCTGGATTACGAAAAGCCAATGACTCGGGTGGATTCGCGAACGGGAAATCTTTACGACGTGTCTGGACACTTTGTTTGGGTTGGCGAACGTACTCGTGACCTCGATGGGGCGCACATAGATTTCGCAAGCAAAATCAGTAACCCAATTGGCGTAAAGATTGGCCCCACCTCAACTCCAGAAATAATTCTTGGGTTGCTGGAAAAGTTGAATCCCGAGCGCATTCCAGGTCGTCTGATGTTGATTACCCGCATGGGCACTGGCAAGATTCGCGATGTGCTTCCTGCGATTATTGAAGTTGTTAAGGAATCAGGACACCCAGTTGTCTGGATGTGCGATCCCATGCATGGAAATACTCGCGAGACTGCATCTGGGCACAAAACTCGCTTATTCGATGATGTCGTCGATGAAGTTCGTGGATTCTTCGAAGTTCATGCTGCCGCAGGAACACATCCAGGTGGAATTCACATTGAACTTACTGGCGATGACGTCACTGAATGCTTAGGCGGAATTAGCGGTGTCAGTGAAGCTGACCTGCCATTCCGTTACGAAACTGCTTGTGATCCGCGGTTAAATCGAGTGCAGAGCCTCGAGTTGGCTTTCACTGTTGCGGACATGTTACGCGAGGTTAAGTAACGAACTTGGGCTCGCGGCAAATATCGCGTTAGGGCTCGAGGTGGGCAATTTTGCCCTCAGCACTGTGTCGTGGCCCTAACTCAGCAATGAGTGATCCCACCAAAATAAGTAGTGCGCCGGCAGCGAGTTTGATTGTCAATTCGTCTGTTCCGATTGTGACCGCAGCGAATGCTGCAAATACCGGTTCCATGGTCATGATGACGGCAGTGCGCGTTGGTGTGATCTTGCTTTGCGCCCAAGTCTGAGCAAAATATCCGAAGCATGTCGCAAAGACCGCCAACAACAGAATCGAAAGCCACTCGATGCGACCTGGCGGAATTGCTGGACCGCCTTGGCTGACAGCGCCAAGTGTTGATAGCGCACCGACGACTGCGACCTGAACGGTTGTCAGCCCAAACGCATGCTCGGGCAACGACCACTGACCAAGGCCGACGATGTGCAGCGCAAACATCACTGCACAGACCAACGTAATCATTTCGCCGCGGCCCAAATGTCCACCATGAAAGGACAACAGTCCAAGACCAATAGTTGTGATGATCACTGCCAACCATGTCACTCGATCAACTTTGTCTCGCAATATCATCCAACTGAGCAGGGGAGCAATGACGACGAACATTCCCGTGATGAACCCTGCGGCTGTGACAGTTGACGTACCAAGTCCAACTAATTGAAATAGGTAGCCAGCGGCCAGTAGAGCACCGAGAAGCACACCATGAACCACGCTGGAACGCGGTAGCCGCAAAACAGCTTGTGGCCGAACTACAAATAAAATGACCGCGGCAATTGAAAATCTCCATGTCATCACATCAATAGCGGACATAGTCCTGAGCAACGTTTGATTAGTGACAAATGTGGGTCCCCAAATGAGCGTGGCCGCAATGAGAAGCGAAGTGGCTTGTAATCGGGATCGTCGAGCGGAATCTGTGGTCAAGGCTAGAGAACCAAAATAATGATGACCGTTGCGCCACGTTCGAGTTGAGTCCCAGCTGCCGGAGACTGCGAGGCTACATAACGGTTACCACCAAAAGCAGATTGGGTTTCCACTTTGAAACCTGCATCCTTCAGAGTCGTCTCTGCCGCAGATTTGGTCATCCCAACAACATTAGGAACTGCGACTAGAGGCGGACCCTTGCTGACTGTCACGTTAATGATGGTTCCCTTAGGAACCGTTGTGCCAGGTGCTGGCGTGCTCTTGATAACGGTGCCCTTTGCGCTGTTGTCGTAAACACTTTCGGTCTCAGCGAGTTCGAGTCCCACGGCCTTCAATGCGGATGCAGCAGCAGCGGTTGACTTGCCGATAATGGCAGGCACTGGCACGGGCTTTGGACCCTTGGAAATGATCAGTGTGACTTCGGCACCGCGTTTGACTTTGGCACCGGGCAATGGACTCGAGGTGACGACAAGTCCCAAGGTGATCTTTTCGTCAAAAACAGTTTGGGTTCCTGCAACGACAAGCGTGAGGTCTTTGAGTTCCGATGTGACCGTCGTGATGTCTTTGCCGCCTAAGTCACTTGGAATGATGAAACGCTCAGGACCTGCTGAAACAACAACTGAGAGTCTGGAACCCTTATGAATTTTTGCGCCAGCCTTTGGGTCGGTGGTGATGACCGAACCCTTGGCAATAGTTTCGGAAAATCCCGTTGCAATGTCGATTGGGATACCAGCATCGGTGAGAATTTTTTGGGCAGCCTGTGCGGTCTGACCCGTGACGTCTGGCACTGTTTGTGAGTTAGCCGCATTGACTACGTAAGCTCCGGCACCAAGAAGTGCGACAAGTAGCACGGCAATCAATCGACGGCGACGACGCTTGGGATCAGCCGGTCGACGGTTTTTGGCACCCTGCGCAGGTGAGTTAGGATCGGGGTTCACCTTCGTGTCCACTGACGTTCGTTGCGTTGTGTTAGTGCGAACCGGGGGAATGACCATCGTGTCTGCGTTAGCTGGGAATGCGATTGCTAACGCTTCTGCAGCCGGAACAGCAACTTGTGCGCGAGCAACGCCATCGGCAAAAATACGCGCTGACTGAATGCGATCGTTCATATTGCGGCGAGTAGCACCGAGGACGAGGTGGTCAATAGCCGGAGGAATGTCGGGCTGGTAGGTACTCGGTGCAGGTACGTCTTCGTTCACGTGACGATAAGCAACTTCAAGCGGTGTTGAGCCAACGTAGGGGACTCGTCCAGTCACGAGTTCGAATAGCAAAATACCAGCAGCATAGACATCACATCGTTGGTCAACAGGAAGTTGCTGAACCTGCTCAGGAGCCAGGTAGGCCATGGTGCCAAGTAAGACTCCACCGGTCGTTTGGCTCAGCGGTTGTTCGTCAATAACTCGAGCCAGACCAAAGTCCGTGACCTTGATATGCCCGTCACTAGTGATGAGTACATTTTCGGGTTTTATATCCCGGTGCACAAAGCCTCCGTCGTGGGCGGCAGAAAGTCCAGCAAGTACCGCGCGCATGATTTCAAGTGCATGAGCTGGGGTAAAGGGGCCGTTTTGCTGAAGTACTTCTCGAATTGTGCGACCTGCAACGAACTCCATCACAATGTATGGAAATCCGTTGTGCAGCCCGGTGTCATGGACGGCAACGACATTAGGGTGCTGCAGTGATGCGGTCGCGCGTGCTTCGTGAACAAATCGATCGACGAAAGCAGAATCTTGCGCGAGTGTTCCGGCCAGCACCTTGAGCGCAACTGTGCGGCTCAGTCTTAAATCAGTTGCCTGATAAACAGTCGCCATGCCACCATGGGCTACTAGTTCGTCGACACGGTAACGCTCGTCGACAATTGAGCCCACAAATGGATCCGGGGTTAGTGCTCTACTCACTGTTGCAGTCTATTTCACGTGTGGCTCACGACGGTCAGCACATCTGCGAGTAGATTCGTATTCACACATCCCATTCGACGAAGGCGTACCCCATGGCACATTTCGCATATCTCGCGATTTTGGCAGTCTGCCTGCTGGGCACACTGTTGCTTGAGTTAGTTCTGCGAGCACGGGTGTATTCCAAGGCGCTTCGGTTACTTGTCACGCTAGCGCCAGTGGTCGTAATTTTTACCCTGTGGGATATCTATGCAATTGCCCAAGGGCATTGGACCTTTGATGCACGTTTCGTGACCGGAATCTCTGTAGTCGGCAAGGTGCCACTCGAAGAGGTTTGTTTCTTCATCGCCATCCCAATCTGCTCAATCCTGACGCTTGAAGCAGTGCGCAGTGTTCGGGGTTGGGAAGTCGGCGACGAAGTAAAGGCAACTGGTGAACTCTCGTGACTTACACTCAGTTGGCTCTCGCGGGAGTGGCCCTAACCGTGTTGCTGGACTTGTTTATTTTTCGTACGCGGTTAGTGACACGTAAAGTTTTTTGGACGGCATACGCCATCATCATCACGTTCCAACTCATCACGAATGGGATTCTGACCGGATTACGTATTGTTCGCTACAACGGCGATGCCATCATCGGTTCGAGCACACCGGCCAACCATGCGCCACCCTTCATCGGCGACGGTCGCATAGCCTTCGCGCCGATAGAAGATTTGCTCTTCGGATTCGCGCTCGTATTGCTGACGCTTGTTCTCTGGGTCTGGTACGGCCGCCGCGGACTTCAGCGTGAGCCATTCAGCGGCCCCCCGCGCATCCCGCGCCGCTAGCGCATTTTTCATCCTGCGCTAGCGGCGCAGTTCTCATCCTGCGCTGTTAGCGCAGTTTCAACGAGCGCACCCACGCCGGGAAAGCCACCCGAAGCCGACGACCCAGTGACACAGTCGCTCGCTTGGTAAACACTTCATAGTCAATGTCTTCCACAGCATCAACGATGCCGCAGTAAAGGATGCGAGCAGTCTCGATGCACGGGCGCGCCTCGGGGCTGAGCATGTCGATTCCAGCTCGTGATTTTTCCTCGAGCTGACGCACACGAGCGATTTGTTCGCGCAGTGCAGCTTTCACTGCTGGCGTAGCGATTCGTTGTTCGAGAACTTCACGCGTGACCCCGTGGGCCGCCAACTCGGATAGTGGCAGATAAACCCGACCACGCTCTAAATCTTCACCGACATCTCGAATGAAGTTGGCCAGCTGGAATGCGACACCTAATTCTGTGGCATGTGCATACGCGGCCGGGTCTGTAGGTTCCAGGATTGGCACCATTTGCAAACCGATCACTGCTGCTGATCCATAAACGTACTCATACAAGTCGTCGTAGGTTTCATATTCAGTGATAGTCAAATCCATTGTCATGGAACGCAAAAATGCTTCGAAGTGCGCGCGTGGAATATTCCAACGGTGCACGGTATCAAGAACAGCGGCACAAATCGGGTCGTCACTTGTTAATTGGTCGTACTGAGCAAGAAAGGCATCGCCCCAGCTAGTCAATGCTTGGGCTTTCTCCTCGTCAGTCAGTGTCGAGGCCAGGTCGTCGACGATTTCATCGGCGTATCGGGCAAATCCATAGAGCGCATGCACGTATGGACGCTTTGCTGGTGGCAGCAAGAGGGTTGCTAGGTAGTACGTCTTTCCATGTTGAGCGTTCAGCTGACGACACAATTCATACGATCTGCGCAACACAGGGTCAGTGATTCCTGCTGCATCGAGATCGCGAGACGACATGTGTGCAACCTTAACTTGTTCGCTAGGAATCTGCTTCTGCGCCTCACGAAGGTAGACTCAGGACGGTTAAGTCCCGATGCGAGGTTGAGGTCACACGTGGTTAGTCCGAATCCAGGATTACTGGCGGCATTCGTGCGCACAGGAAACCTCTCGGGTATTTTGCGCTGGAAAGTTAATCTTGGTGCGGACGTTGTCGAGATTGAAGCAGGTCAATGTGGTTGGCGCGGTCTATGGATCGATACCAGCGCGGCATCTGATGTGGAAGCAGTACTTACCCGCTTTGCTGACCAGCTGAACTTCCCTGAGTATTTTGATAAGACGCCGACCGCACTGGGTGCCTTCTTGGGTGATGTCTTGGGCGGCGAGGTGAAGGGTTTCATCGTGTGGTCAGGTTGGCAGGAATTGGTCCGCCAAGATGCAGTTCAGGCAGGTGTGATTGCTGAAGTTCTCGATCGCGTTGGCCTCGAGCATGGTTGCCCAATTTTTGTTATTGACTCATCCGGAGATTTTCCAGAAATAGCCGAACTCGCACAGATGTAGCTCAGCGGGCCTAGTGCATAGTCATGCGGGCAGCTCGTTGCTGTTGGCTCACATTTACCGGTGCTAACCCACTTGTTATTTCGCCACCTATCAATAAGTTACGTTCCCGCGTGGAAGCAAGTGCTGCAAGTGTCAGCGTTGCACCAGCTAGCAACATAGCCACACCGTCAGAAATTTCAACGAAGGTGTCTGACGTAGCGCTGGCATAGGCGACGCCGTGAATTGTAAACACGGCTATGGCAATCATCATCCAGCGCATGTGGCGTTGGCTCAGACCCGTGGCGGCCAGAAGTGGAAACGACCAAAGTAGATACCAGGGCTGGACTGCAGGCCCACAAATAACGAGTGCAAGGAACGCTAAGGCAGCTCCACGCATTGATGAACGCCCTTGCGGGCGAACAACAAGAAATACCAGGATGCAAGCAAGGATGCTTGATCCAATGGCACGAATAGTCGCAATAATGACGACATCGTGGTGACCAAGTCCAGCAAATTGCACGATGTTCGACAACACCATTCCAATCACGGTTGTTGGTGAGAGCCAGCTGTGCACTGAGCCTGTCGTTGACAATGCCGACAGCCAACCAAAAGGCCCAACCCCGGCAACTGATGACATACCGGCAAGCACCAGCAATGACAGTAAGGCAGTAGCAGTTCCGTATTTGATGCGTTGCTGCCAGTGCGCGTGCGTGCCAGCCACAATGAGTGCAACGAAGGGGAGAACGACAATGCCAACGGGTTTAATGCCCAGCGCCAGCGTCCCTGCAATCGTTGCTAGGAACCAATGTCGATAAATCGCTAGGACCAATGCAAGGCAGACAAAAGCAACCATCAGGGCATCATTGTGCGCACCAGCAATGAAATGCATGAACACGAGTGGATTCATCACACCAAGCCAAAACGCTTGCACATCTCTAATCCCGTGATGTCTCGCCAGCACAGGAATGCAAATAGCTATGACAACGACGCCAAGGATTGCCAGCACGCGGAAAATGTAACTTGCAAGCAGGGCTGAATCTCCTGCGAGGCTGGCAACGTGCTTTTCGATCATTAAAAAGATTGGACCGTAGGGCGTCTTTGCCTCACCCCACAATGGATCAACGCCACTCGTGAACCAGCCTGGCACCAGGGCAACTCCAGAACTATAAGGATTGTGTCCTTCGAGTTGAAGCCTTCCCTGCATGTAATACGAATACACGTCACGGCTGAACAGCGGCGGGACAATCAGCAGCGGAATAACCCAAAAAGTCATCGTGATGTGTAGTGTGCGGAGACGCTGGATAGAGCCGCTGAGTGCATCTGATCCAACAACGAGCCATGCCTGCAACAACAATGCTGAGCCGACAACGACAAATGAGCGCGAAAGCGCTAGGCCAAGGGTTTGAGTTTGTAGAAAATTAACGATGGTCCAGTCCTGGGCATTGGCAGAAAGTGGAAACCAACCAACACCAAATCCACCGAAAGAAATGAATAATGTGCCAAGAAATCCGGGGAGCACATAAAGCGACCACTTTAAGTGGTCTGTTGACGCAGAAGTGTCAGGATATGTGTGGGTGCTCACCCAATTTAGGTTAGTGGGCTTAACGCCGTGCGCGTGACCGATAGTTGGGATCTACGCCAGTAATCCGCTCAGCAGCCAATCGACCTGACACTAGAACCATTGGTACGCCCACACCTGGTTGGGTGCCCGAACCGGTGAAGACTACGTTGTCGCCATACATGTTTCCTGGTCGGAATGGCCCAGTCTGCAAGAAGGAGTGCGCGGCAGCAAATGGGGCACCGCGCTCCATTCCCTGGTCAGCCCAGTCTTGCGGTGTGGTGATGCGTTCAACTTCGATGCTGTTGCCAAATCCGTGGTAACCACGTTCTTCCAAAGTGGAAATCACATGTTCGCGGTATCGACCAGATTCTTTTTTCCAATCAATGTTGGCGTCCAGATTTGGTGTTGGCAACAGAACGTAATAAATCTGTTTGCCGTCAGGCGCTAGGGAAGCGTCGCTGTGGGTTGGATTTGTCACCAAAACACTGGGATCAGTCATCAAAACTTTTTTGTCGATGAGCTCATCAAAAACGCCAGCCCAGCTTTCACCAAAATGAATATTATGGTGCGCAATGTGGTCATACTTGGCAGACGAGCCAGCAAGTAACAAGTAACACGATGGCGAATATTTCAAACGCTTGATACTCCATGGCTCTTGGCCAAGAAGATCGCGGTAGGCAACTGGTAGATCAGGATTAAGCACAACGACATCTGCTGGGATGAACTCGCCTTGTGAAGTTTCAACTCCGGTAGCACGTGTACCGTTCATGACAACTTTGGTCACTTCAGTGTTGTACTGAAAAGTGACCCCATGCTTTTCTGCAGCTGCGGCCATCGCAGCGGGTACTGCATGCATTCCGCCCTTGGGGAAAAAGACACCAGCAACTGAATCCATGTACGCAATGACCGCGTAGATAGCAAGTGCGTCGTAAGGGGACAGTCCCGCATACATTGCTTGGAATGAATAGATGCGTTGGGTGCGATCGTCCTTAAGATACTGGCTCACCTTTGGCATCAACTTACGGAAGCCGCCAATTTGAAGGAGCTTGAAGAAGTCGCCGGAAATCAAATCAAGAGGTGAATCAATATTTCGATCGATAAAGTTGCGCATTTCGTATTTATAAAGATCTGAAACGAATTCCACGTATTTGCGATAGCCGTTTGCTTCACTTGTGCCAATCACACGCTCAATTTCAGCGGCCATTTCGTCAATGTCGGCGTGAACGTCAAGCACACTGCCATCGGCATAAAACGACCGATAGAGCGGTGCCACTGGATCAAGTTCGAGCCAGTCGCTCATCTCTTCGCCCAGACTGTCAAAGGCATCGGCAATCAAGTCCGGCATGGTCAATACTGTTGGCCCAGTATCAAACTCGTACCCTTGGTCGCTCACGCGTCCGGCTCGACCGCCCGGAATTGCTTCACGTTCAATCACTGTGACCGAGCGACCCGCACCAGCCAGGCGCATTGCAGCGGAAAGCCCGGCAAGACCCGCGCCGACAATAACTACGTTGTCGGTCGGTCCGCTCACCATTCGCGGCGTGCCGTTAGGAATCCAGCGTGACAGTGACATGTTAAAACGTCCTTTTTGTGGCAATGCGGGCAAGTTCGGTTAATGCCTCGCGTGAATCATCTGCAATGTGCACAGACTCCAGAGCCGCATATGCGGTGGCTGTAAGAATGTCGATACGTTCTTCGACTGCAGCCTGTGCTCCGCAGTCGACAAGTCTTTGACTTAATTCACTAATTGTTGCTGGGCTCAGGTCTGCATTTCCAAGATGGTCGTGCAGCAGTTGCCGAAGGTGGTCGTCACCCATTTCGCGCGCGTAGGCGACCAGAACTGTTTCTTTGCCTTCTCGCAGATCATCACCCGCAGGTTTTCCAGTTGTCTTTTCCTCGCCGAAGACACCAAGAATGTCATCGCGCAACTGAAAGGCCTCGCCGAGGGCTAATCCGTAAGCACTCAAAGCGCTGTTCAGCTCTTCTGAAGCCTCGCCAATTGCTGCGCCGAGCAAGAGTGGACGTTCGATTGTGTATTTTGCACTCTTAAATCGAATGACGTTTGTTGCACGTTCCACCGTTGTGTTGCCCCGCACCTGTTCAAGGAGGTCAAGGTACTGTCCTGCCATCAGTTCGGTGCGCATGATGTCGTACACGCCCTTTGCGCGCACAATTTGATCCGGAGTAAGACCTGACGTCAGTAAAAGCTCATCGGCCCAGGAAAGTGCTAAGTCGCCAATTAAAATCGCGGCACCTTCACCAAACTTCAGCGCATCGCCACGCCACTTGCCTTTTCGATGTAATGACTCAAATTGCTTATGTGTCGACGGGTTGCCACGTCGTGTGTCGCTGCTATCCATCACGTCATCATGGATAAGTG
>Ga0114964_10001676_pt1 | contig 16088 bp, 25 predicted proteins | sample C_131016_MF_Meta_FD_92638 | JGI IMG/M metagenome (GOLD analysis project Ga0114964, IMG submission 92638) | Freshwater microbial communities from Lake Croche, Canada to study carbon cycling - C_131016_MF_MetaG | ecosystem: Environmental > Aquatic > Freshwater > Lake | place: Lake Croche, Canada... | reverse complement strand
TTTAATAATCTCGACATATCCCATTTATTCGGCCAAAACCACTGAATGTAAAGCTTTAACAAGCAATTCAATTGTTTTGCAGGGATAGACAAAACCATCACAATATATGCAATTAGCACCCCACGAACCATCGGGCAAAGTAATTTCCTGGCGATTATGTAATTTATAAATCTCTTTTATAACCAACATAAAATCTTCATTTTGACTCATTTATTTCTCCCAAATCGGTGGGCATTGTTCGCCGAAGTTCATGCAAACCCAACCGGAATACGGCTTTTGAGTTTTCTTCGATATGCCGGACTTCGGCATCATCGCGCCATGGGCGCAGGTAGGACTTGCTCCTAGATCTGATGGGTTGAGCTGATGCTTAACGACCTGTACTGCTTCGCTCAGAGCAATAGGAGCATCGTCAGCTTGCTTACCGATAAAGCTGTTCCAATCATCCTCAGAATTAAAAGCAGGTGGCAGAGCTTTATCGTTCTCTGCTCTAGCCACCGACTCCATCTCCTCACGGCTGGGACGGACTCCAGCCTTATTACGGGCTAAATTGGCAATAGCACGGCCTATGGAGGACGTTTCTGCATTGTTGTACCAGAAATCCTTATCCACGCCACGTTCTTTTCTAAACCCGTCTGCGTGACCCGTCACGATAGGGAAGGGGTCGTCAGCTTCTAAATAGATTTCTGTAAGAAACCTGACCCAGCCCTTGTCATAGTTGCACTCAATTTCTCGGGTAACTATGCGATGAGTGGGATGGTCGTGCCGGAGAGCGTGCAGGCGTTCGTCCACCGTTTCGTATTTCGATAGGTCAAACATTCATGGCCTCCAAAGTGGGGTTATCGAGGCTATGAGCAAAGATGAGCTGCTCGTTAAGTGTGAACTGTCCGGTTGGCCAATCGCTGACTTCCGCTAGGCATCGCTGGCAGTAGCTAATGGTCTTGTTGTGAGAGCGAGGTAATTCGCTGACAACGGTGATGTAAGCAGGTGTCATAGCGCGGTCGTGCCATGATCCATCGCCTCGTTTGCCCCACCGCGCTTTGCAGTAATCGCACCAAGTTCCAGCCTTGGCCTTGGTCATCATTTCTGACTCATAATTGACTGACGAGCGCGGAACATTCCTGCGCGTTTTCCTTCTTCGTATCCGGTACGACGGCCTGTGTTATAGCCAATGCAATACACGATTACGGATGCTGCTAAGAGTGCAAGCACTCCACCTATATCTCTCATTTTTGCGCCCTATCTGTTAGGGTCACATCATCTGTCCAACCTTACATAATGTAGAAAGCCAGAGTTATCAGACTTTCCTACGCTTGCTAGGCAAACAGCTGTTGTGACGGTGTTCACTTTGGTACTTGTACAGGGTAAATTCTTAGTTACCTCACGTCAAGCACCCAGTTATGCGACACGCCGCATGGCCTATCGAAAAGGACATTCCCCGTGTCTAAACACGTATCCTCGCGTATTCGGACAACCTCAGAAATAAACGTCAAAACCAATCTTAAAGTGTCGGTGTTTGGCGAAGACGACCGAATTATCAATCCGGGCGATTTACTGATTGAGGCAGTTGAGCAATCCGAAGGGGACAGGCTGGGCGGCAATATAACGCGCTTTGAGATTTCGGTTGCTGGACGGGATATTGAGAATCTACTTGCTCAGGTGCAAAGAGCTGCATACTTGTATAGATCGAATCAAGAATGGCTGTCAGAGCCTGCCAGTAGGATGTTGACGCAGGAAGAAATTGACGCGCGTGAAGCACAGCGCCCTGCGCCCCATGTTAAAGCTGTCAAAGTTATAGATCAAGAGCGTCTGGATAAGCACTTACTATCGTTACTCGGCGCACCGCCCAAGTTGACGTCTAAACCTTTGAAATAAGTATTTCGTAAATTTTGTCCACGCGCTCTTCCAGACGATTAACTGAATCTTTAAGACTGGTTCCTGAATTGGGTCGAAGCTCTGCCAAGTAATGCTTGACCAACCATCGCACCATGCCCACAAATGTCGTGAGTAGCGTGAGGATGGCAACGCACAGCCCGACCCAATCAGATGCTGACATTTGTTATGCAGACTTCTTTGTGCCATACGAGGCATCGTTGGGATTAAGCGCACGAAATAGAGGAGCGGCTATGGAAGACAAAGCCAAGGATCCGAGCAACTTAGGGTTTGTTTGTCCGGCGATATAGGCGCCAAGAACAGCCGATGCAGCTGTGCGGCCGTAAGTTGCCAATGCAGCAAGAATTTGTTTTTTCATGTTATTTCCTTATTACCCTTGGGGTTGAGGTGTGCTCCACTGTGGTCTGACCACAGCAAAGATGTATTGCGCTGGGCGCACTTTGCGATAAACACCATCGCCGTTGGCTTGTGACACGTTGCCCGTGTTGCCTTCAATGGTCTCAATGGATTTGTGCACGGCGTCAAAATCTTTGCTTGCTATGCCAATGTGCTGAGGCACTTTAGATCCGGTAAAATCCATCAAGATTAGGTCTCCAGCTTTAGCGTCTTTAAGTTGCACGATTGCTTTTTGCGTTACGCCCCAGTTGTGCATTTCAATGCATGAACTAGTGTTTTTAACGGCTTTTTCAGCATGGCCTTGGATAAAGCAAGCTATTACAAACGTTGAACACCATGGTTGATGATTGGGATGCTTGGCGATGGCTGCAAACTTGTTGTCATTATTGACACCTTCTTGGTAGCCAATAGCTGCACGTGCTTGTGCGAGAACAAAATCACTCTGGACGAGGTTTGACATCATGATCCTTGTTGCTGCAATCCCATTTGGCAGATAAGGTATTAAGGATTGCCTCTGGGTGACAGATGGGTGGCATAAAAAGGTCAACATCCTCAAAATATGTAAATCCGATTCCTGCATAATTGCCTCGTATCTTGGCGTTGTAAGAAGTTTTAATCCATGTCCCACCGATATTGTTGATGAGCCATTGATTACCTTCATCGCCTGCTGGATCGTTATTGTCTCCAACTAATACATTTACAACTTTATTGTTTTCATCAATTTGAGCAAAATGAGACATAATTACACCGCCGATAAAAGATAGCGAACGATGACAATTCCTGAACCACCATTACCTGAAGTATTTGGTGATCCACCTGAGCCGCCGCCGGTATTTGCTGTTGCTGCGGCGGAAGGAGAAACAGCCACACCTGCGCCGCCGCCACCATATCCACCTGCGCCGCCCAAAACAGCAGCTCCCGTGTAACCCGAACCGCCGCCACCGCCTGCGTAATAATAAGTGCCCGAAACATTTTGTCCCGTTGATGTTGCTGCACCCCATGAAGAATAAGAAGATGAACCAACTCCGCCTGCTCCAGATTGAGTAGTTGTTAAACCCCGGTTACCTGCTGCTCCTGCGCCACCGCCACCGCCTGCTGATGGTTCAGTACCATTAGCACCATTATTACCTTGACCTGATGTTCCAGTTCCACCCGAAGCTCCGCCTCGCGCGCCGCCACCTGAGCCGCCTGAGCCGCCATTAGCGTCAGTTCCACCACCACCGCCACCATATATTGTTCCGGAAAGTGATCCAAAACTGGAATTTCCGCCGACTGAACCCTGCGATGGATAAGCAGTTCCTGAGCCACCGCCGCCAATAGTTACGGAATAACTTGTAGTTGATAAAGTTTGGGCAGCGAGATAATAAAGACCTCCTGCGCCACCGCCACCGCCAATGTCATTTCCACCTGAGCCGCCGCCAGCAACGACGAGAATATCTGCAATTAATGGATTACCAGAAACAGACAAAGTACCATTACTTGTAAATGTTCTGTAATAATAAGTTGAGTCATTAGAAAGCGTTCCGCCAGACACAATAGATTTAAAAGTTTGAATTCCTAACGTTCCTGTTGTTATATTGCCAATCATTATGCGATTGCTCCCACCACGTACCAAGCATCAGTTCCAGTTTTGATAAGTGCAGCCGACTTGTATTGCGCCAATGTTGGTGACGCAGCTGTAACACCTGCACTCAATACGGTTGTCGTTCCGCTGGTAACTGCTGAAATCGTGCATAAACCTGCTCCAATGTTGACAACTGTTACCACCGATCCGATAGGAATTGCGGCAGTAGCATTAGTAGGAATTTTTATGGCATTTGAAGACGCGTTGTTTTGAGTTATCAAAACTTGATACGAGTCGCTCAAAGCCAAGGTGTAAGAAGCACCTGTTTGTGGGTTGATGGTGTAAGCGACAAGCCCGTTGTACATAGCGGCACTGAGAATGTCGCCTGTATTTGCTGGCATACCTGTAGTCATTTATTTCTCCTTAGTAAGTCATGACGTTCTGGCCAAGAACGCCGTATAACGATGAACCTATAATGAACGCTGCGTCGATAGGGGCGGAAGTGGTAAAAGTCGCTTTAAAATTTGTGGGCGTAATGTCGTACGCATTTCCCATAATTTGTAGCGTCTTAGTGATGGCAGTCCCGTTTTGAACATTAGATGTGATTTGGACTGTGTTGAAATAATCCAGAGTTAAACCAGCAGTAACGCCAGCTGAGTAGTTGGGCGTTGTGAGATCCAAGGTCATGTTGTCGATGCGGATGGATGTGTCCTTGCGCGTAGCCACATAAAGACGGGCGATGTTCAAAGCGTCGGTATCGGTCAACCCGACCATATTGGGCAAGTTGTAGGTATGGGGAAAATACTGGGCTATAGATGTGGCATCGCTGGCAAATTGGGCGGTTCCACTGATATTGGTCACTGTCGATTGGTTAATGACCAGCTTGTCGTCGTTGGCAAATGTGAGGTTGTAATACCCAATGGCAGAACCATCGTTATTAAAGATGGTTACGGGAGCAGCGCCGTTAGTCTTTTCAATGTTAGTCCGAGATTTGAATACAGCGTTGCCTTCGCCGTTGATGTAAAAAGCACCTTGCTCGGTGGCCTCGACCACCTTCAGAACGCCCAAAGCTGTTCGAGAAGTGCCGGGGTCGGCTTGGCATACAGAATCTCCGGTGTCTATGGATCGCATAGATGCTGGCCATGAAATAGCGTCAAGAATGGCATTAATGCGAGCGCCAGTCGTTTGACCGCTGGGAGTCGACGCAATGGTTGTCAAGCTGCTGAGTTGAAATAGACGGAAAGCGTCCGTTGCAACGATAGTGACCGACCCGACGTTTTGCTCTTTGGGATATTGATAGTTGTAGCTCGATACATAACCGCTAAAAAGGAAATGACCAACCCCGTTATAGGTAGTGGATACGCGAATTTTACGGTTGGGAATAAGTTGCCCGTAGTATGGGCTAGAAGCGTTCTGTGGATTCCAAATACCGTTTGGGTCATAGATGGTCAGGTTGCACGATGTGGCCTCAAATTGGTCGGTCAGCAGGTTGTAACCGCCTTTGATGCTGATTTGCGTGACCTGTGAGGAAATATCTACCACGTTAGAAGCTGCATCGGCTAAAACGTTTGTGCCAAGGATTCCGTGTAATGGGTCGCCGATAGTAAATGAGTAGCCAAAGATAGGCGATGATGAGAAGTCCATCGTGACGGCGACGGAAAATGGGTAACCCACTTTTTACCATCCCCCGTAAGATTTAAATGGATCTAAACGATTTAAAGTTATAGGCGTGCCGTTGGAAGAACCTGTTTGAGTAGCCGTGACCACAGTGTCTGGTGAATGAGTTACGTTGATGTTGACTGTAGCTTGTGATTGTTGAGCGGCTATGGCATTAGCCAAGCCAACATCTCCTTGTGACCTCAAGGCGTCAATTGTGCTTTGACTGACCGAACTAGCGATAGATGCCGGAACGCTTGTATTTCCACCGCCCAAGTTCAAATTCGGTGTCAATGTTAACTGCGCCAACATGAGTTTAATTTGGTCTATAGCGGAGCCAGCCAATGTAGGCCAGTCGGCAAATGGGTTAGTTGCTTTATCAAAACTAGAAATTTTGCCTTTGACGTCCATAACTAAACCATTAGCTTTTAATATCTCTTGAGAAAGCGCCGCCGCTTGTTCTGCGTTTCCCGTAATGATGGCTCTTTGATCCAATAAAACCGCAGTTACTTCTTTGGTTTGACCCTTTTGCAAAGCAGCCTGAATTTCGATGTTTTGCATATCAAGTGTATTGCCGGATAATTTTAGATTTAAGGCATCACGTTCAGCTTTTAGTTTATCTTTGGCCGCTTGTGTTAGGGCGTTTGCACTTTTAAGAGAATCGGCATTCCATTTCTTTAGCAGCGCAGCCAATTCCGCTTCGGATTTCTTTTTAGCTGCAGCAGCCATTTGTTCAGCCGTTTGTATTTTTTTGATGGCCGTGGTCTTTTGCTTAGCATCATATTCGGCTTGCACTTTTGGATCTAAATAAGTGTGTAATGGGTCAAAGTTTTTGCTGGTGGTTGCAGTACCGCTAACTGAATTTCCGCTCATTGTGCCGGATGTAGTTATGTCCTTCATTTTGGCATAAAGCACCAAAAGGGCTGTGGCAGCGGCTACGGCGGCAAATAACGGGTTAATGGCTAACTCTCCGGCCATCAGAGCACTGGCGATTCCTACGGCTTTAAGAGCAAAAGAAACACCATATAGAGCGCCAGTCAGCGCAATAATTGGCGTGATATTGTCAGCCAAAATCTTAATGACAGGCAAGATGTACTTAATAGCAAATTCGGCTAATTGAGCAATAGCTGGCATTAATCCTTTGCCAAGGCGAACAGCTGCGCTATCTGCTTTGGCTGAGAAAATGGCGAGCGCTCCGGCTCCGGTTTCGGCGTAAGCCTTAGCAGCTCCCTTAACTTTGGCATTTGCTTGATCCATGAGCTTGTTGAAAGCATTTTGTGGCGTCAGCGTTTTGTCTATCTTTAAACCTAGTTCGGCAAATGCTCGTGAACTTCCAGCAATAGCCTTGGCCACAGTGGTAGCCGTTTCTCCCAAGCCTGCGTGCTTGTATCTTGCAAGGTCAGCTGTGATTCCCAAAACTTGTAATGCTTTGGCGGGGTTGCCTAACGAAGTTGTCAGGCTTGTAATAGCCTGCATCGTGTCAGCGGTTTTAAAACCTAAATTAACAAATGAATCGGTCGTTGCGTTAATAGTCGGAGCAATATCCGTATAACTAACGCCAAGATTGTTCAGTGAGTTTGTCAGGCCAGCAATCGCTGCGTCTTCGGTATTAAATGCGTTCACCGAACGGCGTACAAGCTCTTCAACGGCTAATCCGCCAGCCAGCCGTTTAAAAGAATCGCCAAGGGTTGCCAGATCATGTTTGGCTTTGTTGATGGCTTGTGAACCTTTGTATTGCGTAAGGATGTCAACATTAATAGTTGTCATTTGACCTTCCTTAATACTTGCGCGTCAGAACGTGCTTTAAATTGAGCCACTGTTGCTTCCACAGCTTTCATGGTTTTGGCTAACGCTTTGCCTTCATTTTCCGCCCAAGCTTTGTAAAGCACGCGGCCTTCCGATTTACCTGAACCGACTAATGAGCCGTTGATGTGGTCAATAAACCACTTGCCTGCGTTTGGATTTTTGGAATGCGAATACTTGTGACTTGAATTTTTTGGATTCCAAGGTTGACCGCTTGGATTGGCTCGACCTGCTGTTTCAAAAATAGCTCCGGCCGCTGTCGTGTTAGAAATTCTGTACAAAGCAATAAAGCCAGCACGATTTGGCTTAGTACGGCCAATCTTTATCTTTATTCCTCTATGAGCTATACCTGCGTTGAACTTCGGAAATCGGCCTGTTTGTGCAAAGGCTGAATTTTGCCGGGTGATTTTCCGACCCTTAGATCCAAACTGCCAATTTGATAGACCCTGAATATCGCTAGGAATAAGACTTTGAGCTTGTTTTTGTACCGGAGCGAGAGCTGCACGAACTTCTTTGTTGAGGTTCTTAGCTAAATCCGGCTCGAATTCCCGTAGGGCAGCCAAGGTTTCATCTAGACCTTTGACTTCTACGGGCATTTTCTGCTTCTCTCGCTTCGGCTTGAATAACATCGATGATGGAGTTGAGCATTACTGCATCCATCTCATACAGCTCTCGAGGCGCAATTCCCAGTCTGACCGATAGTTTTGCTATCAAGTAGACGAAGGAATTACGCTCTATGAGTTTGGGCTTGAGTCATCCAATACTTCGACTTTCGCCAAAGTATCAATAAACTTTTCTCCAAATAACGGCACATCTTCAATCTTGCTCAGGCACTTCCATGCCAGCCAATAGATATCGCTTTGCTTTTGGTCTTCAGAAAATGCTTTTCCAAATCCCTTTTTTGCATAGACTTCGAACGCATACTCAACGCTAGGTGTAATCGGATGTTCCGAAACGTCACCATTAGCTTTTGTCACCCTTAGTTTTGCCATTCTTTTATCCTTTGTTAGTTGTTACCAAGTACCTGTTGTAGCTACTGTGATTGCTCCGCTGACTGTAAATGTGAGGCTTTGTACAGCTACATCGCCAACTTTGCCTGCGATTGGTGTGAGCTTGTTGACAAGCACAAGACCGCTATACAACGGGTTGCTTTGACCGATTGTTGCTGTTGAAGGTGAGCCCGGTGTCGTTGTTTGGCAAATCTTAAACTTTGCATTTGTTCCTACCAAAGTGTTAAGAGTTTGCATGACGCTTCCCGGAGTACCTGTCGATGGTGAATCATCGTTAAGGAAATCGACAGAAATTGTTGATGATTCCAACCCGGCGATATACGAATGACCGGACTGTCCCATCGCGGTCACATCCAGTTCATCGAACTGACGATTGATGGTGATGCTGGTGACGTGATCTGTTAAATCGATATATGTTGTGCCGTCTGTTGAAATCTTAAATCCGGCATTATTTTGATAGAAAATTGCCATTTACTTGTCCTCGGCTTTCGTTGGTTCAGGGGTGGTGGTTGATACCGCCGAGGCGATATCTTTTATCTGGCCGATTTTGACCAGAAAATCTTTTTCTTCTTGTGTGAAATCTGACATGGTTAACTCCAGCTGCTTAGAATGGAAACGGACATTTCTGCCATCAACATTTGACCTGTGTCGTTAGGGCTGACTGTCGGAGCAGAAACACTTTGCACTTTGACGTTAAGTGAAGATACGGAAAGCTTGTTGAAAACTCCGACAATGAGAGTTTCGATGTCGCCAAGATTTCCTTGATTGTCAAAAAGCGGCACAATCATGGTGATACGGAAATTGACCTGTGGCGAGATGGTGTTGTACTGATTGTTTTGTGGGTCGATGTATGGATCATCCGGTGAAATAATGACCGAGTTGGCTAGTGGCGAAGCTGGTGGGTAAGCAAAGGTTTGCCATGCGGCGTCGTTTGTTAAAGCTGTAGCCAACGTCGAGCGCAGGACGGTTATAGCGGCGCTCATTAGCCCACCATGCTTCGTGGTGACATATAGGGCGCGAGCAAACCCCTGACGCGCCCCATAAGGCTATTGCCCATGCGGTAGGGAGAAGGTTGGAAGTCTGGTGAGATTCCACCAGCTGACGATTGTTGACGAGCTTGCCAAACATCGACGGCAAGCATCATGGCGCTTTCTCGGACGGCAGGTGTGGTCGCGTAGCTTGTATCTTTTGTATCCACGCCAGCAACTTTTCCGTAGGGAACGATTTGATGATACAAGTCGTCTGCATGAGTAAAGTTAAATTGGATTAGTGAATATCCGCGAGGAAATGCGTAATTGTTGTATGGAAAGTTAATGAAATAGGGGAGTGTGGCTGATCCTGATGTGTAGGGATACGTGCCAGTGATGGTGTGTGAGCCGTTATAAACACTGCCGCAGCTGCTGAGAGTGATGGTTTGCCCGGTGACGTATGTGACGGGGCAGGAAATGATGACGATGGCGGTGTTATTGTAAATTCCAGCACCGACAACGGGGTAAGAATCGAACCACAAATAAGAATTGATGAGGTCTTCGGCGGTCTGGCACACTTCTTCGACAACGGAATCAGCATACAAAGACCCAATGCCTAAGTTGGCTTTGAGCTCTGCAGCTGTGACGTAAGTGGCGGCCACCGAAGATCCTCTCTGTTAAAGCCCCTGCCGTAGAAGGGCGCTACTACGGCAGGGTTACTATTTGCGTAAATTACGCAGTCTTGTACTTACGAACACCCTTAGCTTGTAGAACTGCTGGAGCCATGTAACCGTAGATTGCAAGGTTGACTTGACCGGAGTTCACAATGTTGACGGAAAACATCGCTGTTGGTGATTCGTAAACTGTTACTGCTTCTGGAGCAATAACGAATGCTGAGTTATCAGCACCAGCTGTTGAAGCTGCGTAAACGTCCACGTAGGTATCGAGTCCGAGGAGATTTCCACGAATCGAAGAGTTACCAATTTGACCAGCAGCGTTGTAACCGCTTGAGCCAGGAATGGTTGTGTTGAAAATAGGGCGTCCAGTCGAATCTTGGTATCCCATCGCCGCAGCCCAAGTTCCGGAACCAATTACAACGTTCTTTGCGAAGTAAGAAGTACCAGCGTATGCAGCAGCTGATTCTGTGGAAAGGAATGAAATAAGACCAGCAGCTGTGTTGGCAGTTGCTGTAGCGGCTGTACCGTTGTCAACAAATGCTTGAATTACTGCAGCATCGGTTGCCTTGAGGTATGCACGCTCGAGTTGAATCATCAACTGATCCATGAAAATTGGGTCAGATCTGTCAATTAATTCCAAACTCACGGTTTGCTGCCCGGCGTACTTGCTGACTGTGTAGCTTTGATAAGCGGAAGTCATCCCAGTATTGCTGATGGTTGCTGCTTCTGCAGCTGCAGCAACTGTAGGAGCTGTCTGGCTTGGTGTAATCAGCGAAGGTACGTTGATAGTAAAACCAGCACTAGGAAGAACGCCCTTTGTACAAGCATCGACCGCAGCGCGTCCGAAGTTTGTATTAGAAACGAACTGTGAAAGATATTGGTTGGGATTAAATGCTGGGTTGGTAGATGTTGAATCGGCTGCAGCTTTTACATAAAGTGCAGATTCTTCGTCACCACGTTGCGCCTTGATGGAGTGCAAAGCAAATCCACCCATAGACGTAATTGGTGAGCGAACAGTCTGAGTGTTGTAAGGGACTGATGCCTTGACGGTAGGACGTGAAGCCTCAACTGTTTCGGCAGCAGGAGCCTCTGGTGTTACGGCCTCTGGTGCTGGAGTTTCCTCTGACACGATTGCCTCACTTTCGGTTGTGGTAGTTGGATCGGTGGATTCTGCTTCGTTTTCCGAAGCGGAAACTTGATAGACCTTCGCTTGCTCGAAGGCTGGGCTTTCGACTAATGACACTTCGCGGAGAACGGCTTTTTGGACATAAAGGGTTCCGTCTTTCGCAGGCTTTGAAGCAATAACATCAACGCCGACGGAAAGACCTGATATCAAATCCTCAGAAGCCATAATGAGATAGTCCGTGCCCTTTTGCGATGCGGAAACTTTGAATGTGCCATGGATGGCATCTGCCGTTTCATTAAAAGATTGAGCGCGACCGATGGGATCAGTTTGCGAATGTTGTGCCAGTAGTTTCACGGCCGATGCTTGTGGTATCTCGATACTGCCACGCTCAAAGATGACTGCGCCTACGGATGTATGACCGACTTTGTTGAAAGGAACGACAATGCCGGAGATGATTCTGCGACCGGAATCAGCAGCTTCAATAGGACTACTAAACGTCAGTTTCATTTGGCTCCATATTTCCTTCTGGTGTGAGGTCTTCCATTTCCATCGCTTGTGGAACGGTAATAAGTCCAAGTTCAAGAAGTTTTTCTGTTACTTGCAAACGAGCTAGTGGATCAGCGCGCAAGAATGTTTCGTCAACGGCAAAACGAACGACTGTGCCGCGAGGTGTTAAATCATCCATAGAAAGGCGGTCTTCAATAGCGGTAATAAATGGAGCAAGTGAATACGCCATAAATTCTTTGCGACCATCAAGAATGTTTTGATATGTCATGCCGCGAAAAGTTTCTGCGTCAATCATGTATGCAGGAATGTTGCACGCGCGGGCAAGTTCGGTAGCAAAGTATTGCTTGCTTTCGTTGTACATCATGTCTTTAGGATTAAATGATGTAGGCGTGTAATCAAGCGTGCTAGTTAAATAAGCAGTAGAACGATTTTGACGAGCTAGTTTCCAGCCGTTTAAAATTCCTTGTACTTGATTGTCTGGCAAATCAGCACCAGAGTTTTTGATAAATCCTGATGGCATAGGAGTTTGTGCAGCGATAGCAGCGGCGCGTTCAATATCTAAAGCAGCGCGAATTGTGGATTGATTGCGTAACAATAAACCTTGGTCTAATGCTTGAAAGGTGACAAGTGAACCAACGCCGCTCATAGGTACTTTGGTGCCGGCAATCATGTAATACTCAACTTCGGTATTTGTTGAATTGTATTTAACAGTTACACGATCGTTTTGTACCCATTCAAATCGTGCTGGGCGGTTGTCATCTTGATATACCTCTGTGACCATCCAATATGCAACGCCATACATAAACAAAGAATCGACAGTCCATGAAATTGTAACTGCACGGGGTTGACGCTTATCCGGTTGGTCAACCCATACGAGAGATTCAAGTTCTTCTCCCGTCTTCTTTGAGTATGTTTCGAGAGGAATCGTTGCAACAGTTCCACAAATTAAATTTCTGCATCGTGCAATCGACGGTACAGCGATAGCATCTTGACGCAAAATTGCATTGGCAAAATTGTTATATCCACCGTAAGAATTTGACGTCCAATAATTGCCATATGGAGCATCCATTACCGGTGGGTTAAGTTGTGCCTTAACTTCGGCTTTAGGGGATAGGCCATCGCCTTTGGTGCGGAAGCCTAAAATGTCCAGAAGTGCCATGAGTGGAATTTTTCAGGATTGTCAAGCACATTTCCGAGAAATGCCGTTGTGTCGTGTCGGAATTTATACGCTGATAATGGTCGGGGTTGATTGAGGTTTCATCAGCTGGTGGACGACCATGGCCGTGCCGATAGCCGCCGAAATATCCCCAGCCGATTTTCGTTTGACGATGCGCCAAGCCGAATCGTTGGTCTTGGCAGCTACGTTGTTCATTTGCTGGATCCACTCTTCTTGTCCGGCATGGCAAACCCGATGGTTAGTCAATCCGTCAAGTAAATCGCCACAAGCTTGATAGAACGCTTGCCCGGAAATATCGGTCATGGCACAACCGGAGTTTGCCAATCGGTCTGCGATGGTTTGGGTGGCGTATTTGTCGTAACAAATCATCCGAGGCCGATATTTGTCTGCCCATTCCTTGATTTCCACGGCAATTTTCAAATCATCAACTGCCACTTGGCTTGACCATTTTTGCAAAATGCCCACAGCAATACGGCCATCGGGGAGTATTTGGCCGCCGACCAATGAGGCGTATCTTTTGGAAGGTGCAACGTCGAAAGCAAAGATGGTTCCTGAATCCGGTGAAATTTGGACTGTGGCATCTGAAGTATCTTGCAGGATGTTATGAGGCCACGGCGATTGTAAACTGTCAATCCAAATCGAGAGCATTTCGGTCTTGGTGGTCTCGATAGACGATGTGCTGACCGCTTCTTCCAAAGTCTCTTCGGTAATGGTGTATCCAAGAGCAGGATTAGATCTAACCCATTCTTTCCTGTCCCATATATCTACAAACGGGTTCGACGCCGAATACTCATAGAACCCAAATGTTTTTGGTGGGTAAGAGAGCGCGCGCTCGCGAAGAGAATTGAGCACCACGGAGAACGCATCGCCAGCGTTACTGACAAAGAGTGATTGCCCAGCTGTTGCGCGAGTTAGGGGAGTGACGGCCTTAAACCCTTGCTCATCCCATTCGCGAAGTTCGTCAAGGAATAGGAAATCGCAAGTACGTCCGCGACCGCCATCGCGGGTTGCAGCCACAATTTCATAACGGCCGCCGCCCTTAAAGGTAATCATTTCGGATCCATTAGCCATCCGGGGTTTGTGCGCCAACTGAGCCGCCAGAAAATCATGGCTTTCGATGATGTAAGTGATATTTCGGAAAGTATCTAGCGCCATAGCTCGATTGGATGAAGCGGCAATAATGCGTTCGCCGTTTATGAGACCCCAAATAATTCGCATGGAGGCAAGGTGGGTTTTGCCTTGCTGTCTCGGCAAAATCAACAAGTTTGTACGCCGGACAAACGTTTTGTCCTTAGCAACCATCATCATGTCTTTGAGAATCAGCTTTTGCCACGGCATCAACGGCATCCCAATTTGTTCAGCGAGAGCTTCTACTTCGGCGCTCCTAGAAGTCCCTTTAAGCCATGGCGAATAAAGCCTAGGTTGAGTAGCCCCAACCAGTTTCTTGGGCTTTACAGCCCGTTTAGGCGCGTTTGTCATGGCTTCTGGGCGAAGTTGCCAGAAACCACGTCTGATGTGGTCGTATCACGGAGAGATACAGTCAAGAGAACAGGGGGGGTAGAGCCTGCACCCAAAAAAACCGCCTTGCTTCCCTTTGCGTTATTACATGATGCACAGCAGGCAACGAGGTTATCCATGTCATGACTACCACCACGAGCTCTGGGTATGACGTGATCTACCTGCGTTGCTTCTGCACCACAGTAGGCACATTCATAACTATCGCGTTGAAGCACAAGCAATCGTTGTTTCTTCCATTGTGATGTACCTAAGTCAGCATGAGGTGATGGACGTTTGGCCATTAGTACCATCCAGTCTTATTGCTATGTTGTAACGCTTTACACATTGTCTGATAACGATGATGTATGTACTTGATAGACCAGTCAATCTGTTGATACGCATCAACATTAGCCAGGTACTTACTCTCACCTTGAACCATGCCATAGTGCCCATTGGTAGGACGTACGTGTGGATTCCAATGAGACTCACGATCTATTAGCTTTACAAAGCACTCATATTGCATAGATGAATAGATTCTGTTGTGTGCATATAATTTATAATTATCTTGTTGTTGCTGGGTTGTAATACTGGCTTTTGATATATCGATGTGAGCCGTGGTTACTACGAGGCATCCGAGTAATAACATAACCCGGGCAAACGCTCGCGACGAGCTATTCGCGGAGCGGCTCGGCGCACGTGAGCGTAGCAGAGCAGTCAAGGACATTCGGATCATTGAGTGGCTTCCGGTGTGTCGGAGTCGTGGTCAAGAGCTGCAAGCCATGAGAGAGCTGCGTAAATCTGCTCGGTCAAGCAGCGTGGGCAACCGTGTGGCGCACCCATGGAATCAGGACAAGCAGGCGAGGCAAAGATGGCGTTGCTGATGGTTTCTCGGATAGTTATCTTTTTCATTAGATGACCTTCAATTCGTTGACCAGTGATTCCACGCCCTTGATGCCACAACCGCAGCACTCCACCACGACAAATTCGGGACTAATCTCAAACTCCTCAATAGTTTCGTGTTCCATCACGGCTTTGCATATCCGGCATCTAAAACGAAGTCCGGGCATATTTACTCCTTAGAAAGTCGGTCATAGGGCGCAGGTCGTGTTGTCTCACCCACCAGTTCTTCTCAGACTCCACGTAAAAGCGTTTGACCTTGGCATTGATGACCGGAATCCATCCGACCAAGTAATACTCAGGGGAGCGCCCAACGACCAGTACAGCTATGTCATCGGCACGATCTGATTGATGAATGATGAGGTGACCATCGCGCCATAAAGTGTGTTTCACCTCTAAGCGAGCGCCCACGTCAGCTTCTCGCTTAAAGGTGTTAACCGTTGGCTTAAAGTCGGTTAGCCGAAAGTATTTGGCTACGCACATCTCAGAACCCACAGCCTCAGCTAATTGCCCCACGTATTGATGAAAATTCAGCGCTGTATCTTTACGAGTTGCATGATCCGCTTTGCCACGGATTCCTTTAGCACGAGCAAAACCAACATCGTGCGCCAAAGTTTCCTCTTCATAATTGAGCGTTACTCTGACGTGCGGCAGCTGGAGCAAATCCATATCAGTCCTAACTCTTGGGACTTCACGGTGTATCCGCCAGCAAGGTCAACCCAACGTTGGCATCTATCGCACCAATCAATCTGTAGGGGAGTGACGACATCGTTTTCGATACGGATTCCGCTGTTGCCTTTAATAATCTCGACATATCCCATTTATTCGGCCAAAACCACTGAATGTAAAGCTTTAACAAGCAATTCAATTGTTTTGCAGGGATAGACAAAACCATCACAATATATGCAATTAGCACCCCA
>Ga0114964_10001673_pt1 | contig 16096 bp, 22 predicted proteins | sample C_131016_MF_Meta_FD_92638 | JGI IMG/M metagenome (GOLD analysis project Ga0114964, IMG submission 92638) | Freshwater microbial communities from Lake Croche, Canada to study carbon cycling - C_131016_MF_MetaG | ecosystem: Environmental > Aquatic > Freshwater > Lake | place: Lake Croche, Canada... | reverse complement strand
GTATTCCTGATGTAAGAGTTGGGGTGAGGACGAGACGTGAATTGTCCTGGAGAATCGACTTTTGCTCGAAGATGTGGTCATACACAGACGGGCCCATTAGAATGTCGTTGTCGTGCTTGAGAATGTAGGGAATACCGCCCTTCTCAGCGAAGTTGAGGGTATAGTATATCTTGTTCATATAGTTGTTATCGCTGTCAAAGGTGTTGATAGTGTATGAAACACGACAATCGGCCAGGCAGTCAGCGTAAAACGCCGCATCACCATCGTGTGTCAATACGAGCAAATGAATCTTGTCTACATGGGCCGACTCATTGAGTGCCTTAACCGTGTGTCTGAACGTCTGGTGACGGTTATTGGCAGTTAGGTACATGATACACAGCTCAAACGTTGACTGGTATAACTTCCGAACAAAGTCCTCCTCGAATGCCACGATCGGTTCTGTGGGTTTCTCGATGTTACTACCGCCATCGACGTTATTCAGAAACCACCTCCAATTGTACGTTATATGAATCGCATATCCGTTCCGTATAATCTGATGCCTCAGGCCCGTGTTCCACGCATAACGATTCAGCGGGACTTCATCACATCCATCAATGGTAAGATTCTCGACATTCATTAGTCTATCGTAGTTGGCTGTAGAAATCATAAAGCACATGTTACACAGGTACGTGTTTTCCTCGGCGACGACATAGCATTCCTTGTCGCGGAACAGGGCGTCTCGGTTTTTGATGATGAGGTCATTTATCCGTTGATTCCCGAATCCATGACGAACAGGGTGCATTCCCCGGTAGAACTTTGAGTGGCCATACCGATCTCTTCCGCGACTATCGACCTGCATTGACTCGCTCAACTCTCGGAGTGTCTTGAAGTATGTTGTAGGATTCCATGTTTCAGCGCCAATCGTACACGCATTCAGCGGCCGATAATCAAAAATTCCTTCCTGGTCATGAAACTCACACTGCTTAAAGTCCTCCCGAACAGACGCGGCGTCTTCCGGAGTAAAAAGCGAATCGATAAAGTACTCAACAGACGGTATCCCTGTCGACAACGACGGAGACAGAGTGAGTTCTTTGTTCAGTGTGGCACGATTGGCATACATGAACTCCAGGGTATAGGCCGGAATGATAACGTCATTGTCGCACTTCATCATGTACGAGAATCCATGCTGTTTGGCAAACTGTATTCCGTAACGTATTTTGGGGAGGTAGTCGCTGCGCGGGCATGGAACACAGGCCACCGTAAATGGAATTCCCAGGCCGATCATACGAGACGAATAGCTGTCGTCTTGGGTTGTATTTACAATCAGAAGGTGTACCCCCGCCTTACACGCCGTCTTACTGAGTTCGTCCACGAACCTGTCGAATACAAAGAGGCGATCGTTATTTGTCATGTAGAGTATCATCAGCTTATCAGAAGAGGGCCGCGCCTCTTTCTCCACTCGCGTAAACCTTCCCTTTTCACGGTTGAATTGCATGACACGATTGTTGTGATAGGATATGGAGTTTACTTTTGGGATTATTACGAACGGTACGTCCGATCTGAATCTTATAAGGGTCGTGGACTCGATTCGAACACTATGTATTCCGGTGTATGAGATCATAATCGTGGGAAACACCTCGCTTCGGCCCGTGGGAGATTCGGCCCATATTCAGCTGATTCCGTTCGACGAATCAAAGCCTAACTGGATTACCCGTAAAAAGAACCTTATCTGCCAACGTGCAAGATACGAGAACATCGTCTTACTTCACGACTATGTGATTCTACACGCCGATTGGTACACTGGCTTCTTGCGGTTTGGGAACTCGTTCGAGGTGTGTGTGAATCGGATCCTCAATGCAGACGGGACTCGCTACAGAGACTTTCTTCTCTTTATGCGTTACATGTACGCAATCGACAAGCGATTCGAGGGCCAATGTCTACTCCCCTACGACTTTACGCTAAACCCGATAACAGCAAGACTTGCATATGTATCGGGTGCATATTACGTTGTCAAGAAGCACATCGCTCTTCGTTATCCACTTGACGAGACGAAGCACTGGGGAGAAGGAGAAGACGTTGAATTTTCATACCGCACTGCTCGGGCCGGTATCTGTATTCAAATGAACACTCACAGTACGGTATCTATCCTGAAACAGAAGGATGTCTTGCAATTTATGCACGAAATCACCGACCCCGACCTGCTGAAGATACTCAACTCTCTTACCTTGGAAGATACCGAGCGTTGGAAAACGGATCCACTCTCGGAACACCTGTTTCCGATCTTACATATTCAAAAGTAGACATGGCAGTTTGGATTTGCACTATCCACAGGGCACGTCAGAGGAGATTCCGGCTCGACGGTGACCTGCTTTCCAACGTCGTACAGTGGAATCATATTCCACAGAATGAACCCATGAGAGCACTTCGGGAACAGGGTCTTCACATAGTTTTGCCGATCAACTGCACTAATCTCGCTAAAACAGTAGCAGCTGATTAGAAAATTATCGCTTCCCTCGACGTCGCTCCCAAAGGCGTCTGCCCGTCTAAACGTGATCGGGAACGAGCTCGTATGCTTCGACAGGTACAGCTGTTGTAGGCCCGACGGGTGTTCGAGGTCGATCATTGTGTAGGACTTCACATTGATGCCCACGAGAGAACTGAAATGGTCAATTGCCAGTGCCAGTCCTCCGTATCCGCACCCAACTTCCACAAACGACGGATTCATTACACCGGCCTTCTTGCAGTGGTCCAGAATGAGGAGAGCATGCCGGACATAGCGAAGCGAGGTTGGCGACGCGGCGAAGGTATCGTACTGCGTCAAGATAGGAGAGCCGATGCGGTCGTTCTTCGAACAGTACTTTACAATCTCGTTATTGGGGACACCCGACCTCCGGATGATATCAAGATACTGCCGTCCAAGGAGGGGCGACACGTGTTCGAGCATGTACGTGTAGGCCGGCTGCCTCTTGAAGTCGGAAATGTTGCCGGTTTGGAGAATAGACCGGACATATTGGGTATATCTCGTATAGACCTTGTCATTCTCGCCCGACATTGTTTTCTCCTTCTTGATACTTCTGTCTAAGTCGTTTTGGGAAATCAGTACACACCCCAAAGGCCTCACCGACCTCTCCCGGTGGCATCACGCAGATAACCTTATCCGTCGTCGGGCTGCCAATGTTACCCCAGATGAATCCCTGGCTCGTCAAGGTGTACGTATCCTTGTCGTGGAAAAAACAATTGAAGCGCTCCTTCAGCTCGATGAGTGCATCCAGATTCTTGCAGTGAACCCATAAACTCAAGTCGTGTTGCGACAGAAATTCAAGCGAGGTCTCGTGCTCCGGCTTATCGTGTCCTAGCCAGAGCCGGCCGTCGATGCGCCACACATCAATCTCGCAATCAAACCCCGCATCCAAGGCCGCTGTAATGGTGCTCTCGCGGTTTTCGGTTTCAGGGTTCGGCCCGTCCAGGTTTCCGCGGTGCGCAATAAGGAGCATAATTTACATATTATGTGATATGAAAACCAATGAAACTTATCGTCTTTGACCTGGACGGGGTTTTGCTTGACTTTTGTGAGGTTCACTACGAGGCCTTGAATGAGGCTATCGCCGAAGTGGCCAATCCGGCGTTTTGTATCTCACGCTCGGAACACGAGTCCACGTACAATGGCCGCAGCACCTGGTCAAAGCTAATGATGCTCGCTGATGCAAAGGGCCTGCCGCTAACGCTGACAGAGTCGATTTTCGTTCGTAAGCAGCAGCTGACGGCCGAGGCCGTATCCAAGGTATCTGCGTCACCCGTCTTGCAGTCTGTCTTGTCTCGCCTTCGAGATAACGGATATCAGACGGCGTGTGCAACGAACTGTATCCGTGCAACCCTTGATGCAGCACTGGGCGCGCTAGGAATCCGCCATCTGTTTACGTTCACGGTTTCTAACGAGGATGTGCATTTTCCTAAACCGAGCCCGGATATCTATCGTCTGTGCCAACAGCGGGCCGGTGTGACTCCGCTGGAAACACTGATCTTTGAGGATTCGCCGATTGGCTTGGCGGCGGCGCGGGCGAGTGGGTCTGCCGTTGTGCGCGTTCCCACACCGGCATCTTTAACAGAGGAGTTTGTAATGGCTGCCTTGACGCCCCTGACGATTGTGATCCCGATGGCCGGTAACGGAAGCCGGTTTACCAAGGCTGGCTATGTGGACCCTAAGCCGCTGATTCCCGTTCGGGGAAAGCCTATGATCTCGTGGGTCGTTGATAACCTCGCTGTCCCGAATGCAAGGTTCGTGTTTATCATCCGGTCCGACTACCCGGAGTCGTGCAAGGAACATCTCCGTTCGATTGCGCCTGGATGCTCTATTATCGTGGTTGACAAGGTCACGGAAGGCGCGGCCTGCACAGTCCTCTTGGCCAAGGATCTCATTAACAACGGCACACCTCTGCTCATTGCCAACAGCGATCAGTACATCGAGTTTGATGCACAGGAGTTTGTCCACACGTTCTTGGCGTCGGGGGCCGATGGCAAGATCTCTACGTTCGACGGAGACGGGAATCCCAAGTGGTCCTATGCGGCTGTGGCGGACGGATTTGTCACGGAGGTTCGCGAAAAAGACCCGTTCTCGAAGCATGCAACCACAGGTGTCTACATGTGGAAGCACGGGTCGGACTTTGTTCGGTTTGCAGAGCAGATGATCTCGAAGAACATCCGTGTCAACAACGAGTTCTACACTGTTCCTGTTTATAACGAAGCGGTCGCATCGGGATTGAAAGTTACGATATCGGAATGCTCTCGGATGTGGGGTCTTGGTGTTCCCGAGGATCTCGACTTCTTCCTTGCACATTTCCACGGCGACGTATCAGGTCGGAAGTGAGGACAATGCCTGAAGGGCTCGATATTGGTCTTCCAGAGGCATGTGGCGGATCTCAAATGAAGGGAGAGCCCCGTATTTGTATGGGGGCCTCTGCTTCGTTCGCGAATCAAGATAGGCCTGGACCTTTGCGGGGCGGGCCTTGCGCGTCGACCCCCACGAGAGAGGCGAATACACTTCTACGGGACAAAACGCCGTGCGCCACTTCTTCTCTTCCCAGGCCCGAAGAAACAGGTCGTGCTCATCGTCTCCCAACACAAAGGTCTGTTCGTCGAGGTAGTTGAGCTCTTCCAGCATCGAGCGTCGCAGGGCTAACGGTCCACGATTTACTGTATGCAGCATATAGATACGATTCGTGTCCGAGAACGGAATGATGTGAGGTTGCTCAACTCGTGCTCCGGTTTTTCCTACACCGATGAACGGGCCGGCCAGTGTGTGGCAACACCGCCCCGAGACACCAATCAGGTCGGGATAGACTTCTAAGGGAGTACACAAGACCCGATTATAGGCTGGGGTTAAGATTTGCATATCAGCCTGGATTTCCACGATGTACCGGCCCGTCGTATTTACAAAGCCCAGATTGTCACAGGACGTCTCAAAGATACCCTCTGCTAGCGAGACAACCGTCAGCTTGCACAGGTTGTTTGGACTCCGAGAGAGCATACCTAACACGGCCTCTCGAGTTCCATCCGTACACCCATCCAAGATCAGAAACATCTCATACAGGCCTTCCGTGTTGATAAAGAGACGTAAGAGCACATCGCCGATGATGGACCCCTGGTTGTGAATTGGCATCACTAGACTGTACGTCGGTTCATCAGGTCGATACGTCTTTGTAAAGACGATCTCTGGTTCTTGCGACCAGTTGCGGTTCAGAGTGTAATTTAGCATTGGGTTCTCTGTATTAGAGACAATACCGATTATCCTTGTAAATGTTTGAGTCTGAATCCACGATGACAGTGAAGTTGATGGGCGGCTTGGGGAATCAGTTGTTTCAGCTGGCGGCCCTCTACACTCTTTCTAAGCGCCATAGACGAAGTCCAGTCATTGATCTCAATATACTAACACCCTCCCCACACTCGTCACTCTCGTACATGGATACTGTCTTTTCTCGATGGAGGCCCCTTGTGGCTCGCGGAACCGACTACCACGTCGTCGAGGAGACATCCAGGAGGTCAGTAGACAACAAGCTTTCTGCACGCTTGCCGAAAGGCCGGCCCGTTGCGCTGATTGGGTATTTCCAGGATATACACTACGTTGACCCGGAGTTTATACACACTCTCGCCTTTTCCGATGAGTCTCTCGCGCGACACCCCGATATCGGAGACAGGGTATTCTTGCATGTTCGCGGGGGGGACTATGTGGGTCATCCGATTCATCACGTAGCACTAGATTCGTATTACGAGCGTGCGATTGCCTTGTTTCCGGGACGGCGTTTTGCACTATTTACGAACGATTTGCCATATGCACTCCAGAGGCCTTGGCTGGACGGAATCTCGTATGAGGTCATTCAAGAGAATGAGGTTGATGAGCTGTTCCTGATGAGCAAGTGTGCAGCAGGTATATGTGCAAACTCGACGTTCTCGTGGTGGGGTGGGTATCTTGCTCCCAACCGAAACATTGTTCTACCTGATCGATGGGCCAATACAAACAACGAGTACTTCGAAGGCTTGTATTTTCCTGGTTCGGTTCGGGTAGGCGTTTAAATATGCAAGAGTTGGTTAAGGAAATATGGACGTCTACTGTATCAATCTTCCGCACCGAAAGGATAGGTGGTATCATGTCGTTAAAATGTGTGAACGATATCCCTTTCTCAGACTTCACTTCGTCGAGGCCGTACAACACGAGAAGGGTCTGACTGGGTGTCTTCGCTCTCACAAAAAGATCGTTCAGTCGGCCAAGGACGCGGGAAACCCGTATATTATCGTCATCGAGGATGACTGTGATTTCATTGTAAACTCAGAGGTCTTGAAAACGCAGTTTGAAACGATTGTTGCATACATGGCCGAACACCCCGAGGTTCAGCTTATTAGTGGCTGTGGTAACCTTATCGACTTCTCAATAACCGAATACGAAACATTTCGGTCAACAACGTTTCTTCGGTCTCCTGACATTCGTACCACGCATATCATGTTCTACAATGCGTCATCGTATGACGCCTTTTTAAACTTCGACGAGATTCGTCCTATCGACGAGCAAATTAACGACCACGCGATAGTGTACACATACCCGTATCTCGCCCGGCAATTACCGTCTTACTCGGATATCAGCAAACACGTTGTGAACTACACAAATATTGATCGGTCGATGGAGTTTGTTAAGCGTAGCGTTGAATCTCGCTGACCAGCTTCTCAACCAAAAACCGATTCTTCGGAACACTGAGGGGACGAATGCAGTGGGCGTCCGCATACTGGTCGCGTGCGATTCCGAGGGGGTCGTAACGCCAGTCAATCCGATCGATGCGGCCGTGCGTGCGAGGAAGATTCACAAACAACGACTGGTCGGGGTAGTTGCGGATCAGGATCGAGCTGAACTCCTCCTCCGCCCCCCAATGAATCTTGTCCTTCAGAATCCAGTTCACACCATCAAAGCAGTCGTGGCCCATCTTCTTCGCGTCGAGGTACTTCATCGACTCCTCCCAGGTATCGTGCAACTGCAGGACCTGCTTGTACAGAGACCCCTTGGCCACGTGATAGCAGCAGGGAATGAACCGGTGGTTCGGGTTCAGATGCACATACTTATCATCCGGAATCGAACGAATCTGGTCGATAAAGTACTTGCGAGACACCGGCAACATATCAATGTCGCTGGTCATACACACCTTGTCGGGGAACTGCGAGGGAATCCAATAGCGCACCCACTGACACTGAAGGTACAGCGGGATATCGGGGATCGGCTTCAGCTTGATGACGTCGCCGTACGTGCTATCAATGGGGATATCGTGGTTCTCATCGATGTAGACCAGCAGAGGGCGAATCTGAAAGGTCTCTGCCCACAGCTTCGACACGATAGGCCAGAAGTCAAGGTAAAACGGGTTGGAGTCGGATGCGTGGACAGCAATATCAATCTTCATAGGTATTTATCTACTGTGAGAGGGAAGCCTGTAAACTTTGGAACGTACATCGGGTCCTCCCAGCGGTCGAGGATACAGACGGGCAGCGTCTCGTACAGATGAGACAACGAGTTCCGGAGAACCACCGGCGTCGCGCCACACAGCAGACTCTCATACACGCGGTGGGTGTCGGGGCCCGTGCCCTCCGGACATAGGACAAATTTCGACTTGCAGAGGTCCGCATAGTACTCGGGAACAGGTTTCCACGCCGAGGCCACGAGGTTGGGATTTCCATGAAAGACAAAGGCACACACACCCCGAGCCTGGTGATTCGTGTGCGGTGTGAAGTTGGCATATATCTCGATCGGTCGCTCGGCCTCCGGTCCAGGAGGGATAAAGGAGGACAGGTAGGGGAGCTGGCGGTCCACAAACCCGATAGGAATCGTCTTGAGTTGGGGATGGCGCACCGTTGTGTTGATGGCATAAATCTGCGAGGCCACGCGCAGAGTCCGCTCGAGCTCGCGTTGTCCAAAGGTGCGGTCGGAGTTGTGCACGACGACCGTGAACAACTTGGGTTGAAAAACGGGAATACGCGAGAGGAACTCCTCAAGGTAGTCGCCATTGACAAACACCCAGTCACCCGTACGCGCATTGCCCGACGAGAACTGTGGCATATCCGGATAGCGCGGGTCATACACCCAATGACACCGTTTTGCAAACTCGAGGCCGGATATCATCCCCGCCATCTCTATGATACTTGGGTAGTTACACGCAAGTATCCGTAAATGAAATAATAATGGTGAAGGTCATCTCGTTCTGTCTGTATGGCCCACCCAATCCCTTCTACTACCAGGGACTGATTGATAACCTTGACATTATGGCGAAGGAGTTTCCGGGATGGGTTGCCTACGTGTACACGGGCGCCGACGTCCCCGAGTCGTATCTCACGAGAATCTTGACCTACCCCTTTGTGCGTCTTCGGAAGACGGGAATCACAGGTGTTGTGAATACCGTCCACCGTTTCTTTGCTATCGACGAGCCCGACGTGGAGCTCATGATGGTTCGTGATGTGGACAGCCGGCTTCACTGGAAGGACCGCTGGGCTATCAAGGAGTTCGTCAAGTCGTCCTTTACCTTTCATATGATCCGCGACCACTACGAGCACACAGCGTATATGGCCGCAGGAATGTGGGGTATGCGGAAGTGTGAGCTGAAAATCCACCAACTGTTTAGCGAGTGGACACCCTGCCATTCGGGGTCTGGAGATCCGAACGACGTCATGGGCTTTGGAATCGACCAGAACTTCCTAAAGTTGTGCGTCTATGAGCATACGCGCTCCCGTATTCTGGTACACTGCTCAAACAAGTTTGCCTTTGAGTGGGAAGCAGCCGTCGAGTTTCCCTTCCAATGGACGGAGAGGCAGTTTTGTGGTCGTAAGGAAGATGTCAGTCCCTTGCGACGGTTTACCATTCGCGGCCTCTGAAGTACCGATGCGGGTAATCGGGGTCTGGATGGAGGACAGCGGGGGCCCGGGGAATGCCCATCTTGTACGACAGGAGCTCTGCACACGACTGGTCGTGCCGGTGCCCCTTGCAGCGTGGGTCGGCACTCTCGGTCCCTTCGATATTCCTCCATAGTCCGTGAAAGACGCCGTCCTTGCAGGCTAATTTCCACCGAGAAAAGAACTCTCGGGCCACTGGCTGCGTAAAATCAAATCCCATAAAGCATGCCCAGATGGACGGGATCTCCATGGCCTCGTCCCGAGTGACACCATAGTAGGCGAGGGCCCGGTCGTTGGCAAACTGTCCCGTCTTCCATCCGTCCTGGGCCAGATAGACACCGTGCTGTCGGACTTCCTTTACGAGGTCTTCAATCGGCCGCGTCAGGGTGAGGACACTGTCACACCACAAAACCGTTGTGTATCCCTGCTGTATGGCCGAGTCGATGGCGTACACCTTGAAGGCATAGGGATTCTCCTTCTGTGTCGGACTTCCAATTTGTTCAAAGGAGTCGTAGACCATCACATCGACGCGCGGACTCCATTTCTGAAAGGACTCTACCATACGCTTAGATGACTCGACGTAGCGTCCATTGGCAAAACAGACGACAGCAACCCGAGACTGCGGCTGCTCAATCTTGACGAATCCGGAAGGAGTCCACCGCACGAGCATTACTCTTTTTCCCGAGTAGATTGTAAATGGACGGTGGTGCTCGCACAATCGGCTCTCGCGCTCAGGTCATGCATGGCACCGCAATCAAGACGGCCGGCGGCCTCAAGAAGTCTGACCTCAAGTACAACAAGGCGGGTCGCATTGTCTCGCGCGTCAAGTCGCAGCGTGCGCGCAAGGAGAAGCGCCTCCAAAAGGCCGGATACCACACCCGCAAGGGAGTGTTCGGCCACGTAAAGAAAGGTGGCGAGGAAGAATAAAGAATGCTCTGGTTGGCACTTCTCACAGCGACGGCCTGGGTTGACTTTGCCGTCATCGTTCTCTCTAAGATAATACCTCTGACCAAATCACTCGGTCAATGGTATTCTCAGTTTGGGGTATCCGCCGTGACAGCGGATGTTCTGGTCATTGTTCTGGGCATTGCCCTGGCTCAGTTCCTCTTCCCGGGTATCTCGGGTCTCAGCCTGGTTGCGGTTGCCGTGACCATTCAGCTGATTCACGATATCCTCTTCTACCTCCTTGTGGTCCAACGTGTTCCTGACGGGCAGAACAAGATGATTGATACCTTCAAGACCTACGCGTCGGAGGGATCGTGGAAGATTCTGCTGGCCGATGCCTCGATGGTGGCTGCGTCCGTGCTACTGATGGAGTTCCTGGATAACGTACTGACGGATGACCAGTTGGGCTTTGTCGGCCTACTGGCAGTCTACTCGCTCACATACATAATCTACACAAAGTAACAATGGGCGGTGGTCTCTTTGGAACGCCCCTGTATCTCAACCCCAAGTGCCTGGCGTTCTCGGCCTTTGTCCTGGGTATTTACTGGATGCCCCACCCGACACCCTACGCACACAAGATTGTGGCGGCCTTCTTGTTGGCCTGTGTCGCCTATGTCCTCATGGCCTGGTACGACTACTGGTACGACTGTAACGATCGATTGAAACCGACTCTGTTGGGGTGGATGTGGGGCTGGGCCAAGCCAGCCGAGTATCGCCAGAAGTTTGACGAGCTACCCATCAAGTACCAGAAGATCGTACGCACGGTGGACATTGTTGTCTTGGTAGCGGTGCTGGGTCTGTTGGTGTATCCGTATGTTGCTTTTCGTCGTAAGTAAGATATAAGGATGTCGAAAAAGGATACAATCGACAAGCTCGTGGAGAGCATCAACTGGAAGGTCGGGAGTTTCTCTATGTTACCCGTGTTCTTTGGCACAATCCTGGCCTCCCTTGACATTGCGATGATGGGGACGGCCAAGATGGTCAGTCAGGGAACGATTCCCTATTATTCGGGTGCGGCGGCGTCTGTGGCCATGTATGCCCTCGTTCCTCTCGTCTTCATCCGCGCCCTCCGTTATGAGGGCATGGTTGTGACGAACCTGGTGTGGAACTTGATGAGCAATATCATTGTGACCCTACAAGGTGTCTTTGTCTTTGGTGAGTCGATCAAGGGCCTTCGGTGGGTCGGTATTGCGATGAGCTTAGTGTCCCTCGCACTTCTGGCCTACACAGATGAATAAGTTCTTGTAGACACATAATGGACAATCCAGTCAATGCCGCGTACGGGCGGTACGACAAGCCCCCTGAACACGAAAAGCCCATCACCGTGTTTGGGTACACCTTCCCCCTTCAATACCGGATGCCCCTCTTGATTGCCGCAGGTGTCATCGTCCTCTTTGTTCTGTGGTCGGTGTTCCTAACACTCCCCTCGGGATTCCCGTTCTTGGCCGCCAAGTTTGCGGGAGGGTTCTTTAGCTACATCGGCCTGTTCTTTCTGTACATGATTGGGTTCTTTGCCCTTCTTCTCCTGATTGGTGTGTCTGTTGTCGTTGGCTCTCAGCTGTATGCAAAGTACAAATCTAAGCAGGAATCTCACGCATGAAACAGCGATACCCCTGCGGAGCATACCGAAACAGGGGGCACTTATCGTGGAAATCAGAGCCGCACAAGAGGGCAACGGACGACGGCGGATAGTACTTATCAACAAGCTCGCGAAAGGGCACGCTCAAATGAACGTTTCCATACACAATCAAATCATAGTATCGATTACGGATATCCTCCTCTATCGTAGAATCGCGGGATGCATCCCTCGACTCTACATCTAGAAGCCGGCTGCAACCGAACCCGCGGCCCCAGAGGCCCTTATTCTCCCCCTTATAGTCCTTGTACAGGTGATTCACACGCGGATAGTCGTGACAGTTCGGTCCGAGGAGAGTCCTGAAGCCGTGCAGAGTTAGACAGCGAAGGTAGTTGACACCCCATCCCGTCGACTCTGACAGAAAGAGAACCTTGGCTCCTTCGACGGGCTTTCCACATGCAGACAATATATAGCGCGCTGTGGACTCGGTGGTGAGATTGGCCTTTGTATATTCAAGAAGCTTGTTCGCCCACTCGTTATACTGCTCTGGGTGTTTGGCCACTATCTCGTTCGCATCAAAGATGAGCTTGCGAGGCATGGTAGTCAATGTCAGCCCGGGGCAATGTTTCAGGTCTGGAAACACGGGAATACATCCCGCGGCCAGAATCTCGTAGTGACGATAGCAGTCCCAGCCACCCTTTTTTGTGGTGAGGGCAAACATACTCTTGCGATAATCCTCGTAATAGTCCTTCTCATTCTGAAAGACGTACGTCTCCATCTTTCCCGGGATACAGGTGGCCAGAACCTGAGTCTTTTTGGGAACGGAATCCACGACGAACTCGCGGGGAATCGAAAACGATATCGGGCGAATCATTCTTTGAATGTGAAGGCAGACTTGCGTAATTGATATTTTGCGTAAAGATACTTTCACAAGTCGCCGAGGGGTAATACAAATGAGCGACGATCTTGTGGTGGCGAAGACAGTGCAGACAGCCCCTATCCGGACCCTCGCCGAGGGCCTCAAGTCCATGCTGGTCGAGATGAGCCTGGTCTTTGACAAGGACGGTATCCGCATGCTGGCGGTCGATAATGCCAAGACCGTGCTCACCCACATGCGCCTGCAGGCCTCCAAGTTCGAGCACTACGAGTACAACCACTCGGCTCCCAAGCTTGACGTGGGCCTGAACACCGATCACTTCTATCGCATTGTCAAGACGGTGACGAATGACGATACCATCACGTTCTCCGTATCCAAGTCCGAGTCCAACCATCTGATGATCACGCTGGAGAACGGGGAGAAGAAGCGTCGCATTCGCTATCGCCTGAACCTGCTGGACCGCGATGACTCGGATATCACGATGCCCGAGACGGAGTTTGCGACCCGCATTACGATGCCCTCGCTGGACTTCCAGAAGATCTGCCGCGACATGACGCTCCTGTCGGCCAAGACGGTGGATATCAAGAACGTGGGAGATAGTCTGACCTTCTCCTGTAAGGGACCCTTTGCATCTCAGACGGTCACGATGGGTGACTCAACGTCGGAGATCTCGATTACGAAAAAGGAGAACAACGAGATCGTGAGTGGTACGTTTTCGCTCCCCCATCTGGTGCTGTTCACAAAGTGCTCGAACCTGTCGAACAACCTGGAGATTCACTTGAAAAATGATTGGTTCTTGATGATTCGGTATGTGATTGCGAATCTGGGTGATATTAAGCTGTGTCTGATGCCTTGCTCGACCTAGGCTTACTTGGGCCGCAGGTTGTGCGCCTTGTACGCGATGTCGCTGCCGACCTTCATCTTCAGGGACGTCTTGAAGAGCCGCCAGTCGGACACCGTTGTCGTTGTATTCCAGATCTTGATGATGTGGAACGGGCCTTTCGGCGAGAGCGTGACACCCACAATCGTCTCGTTGTGGCGCGTCAGGAGAGAGGAGGCCACACAGTGGACCATGCAATCGACGAAGACAGAGTGGGTCTCGGCGGCATCCACCTTCTTGGACCACGCACCGCCGCGGTCATTCTCCAGGGCATCCCAGAGAGGACGGAAGCCGTCCTTCATAAAGAAGAACATACCCGAGTTCCACGCATCCAGCGTGATGGTCTCGATGATGTTCCAGAAGTCTCCCAGAGTACGGATCTCCAGAATCCGGATGTAACTCTGGAGTGAGTAATCGCTGTTGTTCGGGTCATGATACCACAAAACCCACGTGTGTGGCAAATTTGTGGAGTCTGTAGCCATTTGGGAGGACCTCTACTGTATGCTCCAGACAATCGGTTCGTTTTGAAAACGAAAGTAGATATGAACTCACAAGACAGAGCACCCGAACAGAATGGACGTTGAATCCGTCTATGCCTCCCGTGCTCTCTCTCGTGAGCCTCTCTCTGAGGCCATCCTTCAAATCATTTCCAAGCTCAAGATTTCCTTCAAGCCTCCCTTTCGTCGCCCGCACTTCCACAAGAAGCGCGACCCCGAGGACGTCAACTGGCGTCAGAATGCCCTGGCCGATGTCGTGCGCAAGGTCCGCGAGACGGCCGATGCAGACTACGATGCCGTGAGTTCCTGCATCAACAAGATGAGCAAGCAGAACTTTATCAAGATGACGGTGGATATCCTGGCCCGCCTCGACAAGCGTGATGCCATGTTCCGTCTCCGTGTGACGACGCTGCTGTTTGACCGTGGTGTTCGTCAGCCCTTCTTCGCGCCCATGTTGACGGATGCCTATGCGGAGGTGGCCAAGGCCCACCCCGAGGCACTCCAGGACCTGCAGACGCTGGTGCACCTGTTCGACGACCTGTACGATGCCTCCAAGGTGATTGTGGTGCCGGCGTCGACGGAGCCGGGATACGACGAGGCCATCTTCGCATGGACGAAGCAGAAGGAGATGAAGCGTGGCTTTGCTGTCTATGTGTCCGAGCTGTACACGCGGGCCCTGATCCCGCCCGAGACGATGCTGGGATTCATCCGGGCCGTGTTGGTCGACCTGCACGATGGCGTGCGGGCACCCAAGACGAGTGCGAATGAGGAGAACGTGGACGGTCTGGTCCGGTTCCTCTTCGCCGTGGCTCCCAAGATTGACATCCGGGACGACATCCGTGCGCTTCTGGCCATCCCTCGCGAGCAGACGATCTCGCTGAGTATGAAGTCGCGCTTCAAGCTGGAGGACACGTTGAAGCTCCCGACGGTACGCTAGCGCGCCAGCGCGGTAGAATATGTCGCGACAAGTCCTTGCGTCAAAGAAAATGAGCGCCGTGCCCTCTGCCACTGTGATGGCCCAGGCGGCCAAGATTGCCATCGAGCAGGATCGCCCCATCTATCTGGATTACTACAACGATAGCATCGCCAAGACGTGCTGCATCGGTGTGCGCGACACGGAAAAATTTTTGATTAAGTCGGATACGGAGTACACCTCGTCCATCGCCTCGATCATGCGCATCAAGGAGGAGAAGGTGTACCTCGTGCTGACGGAGAACTCTCTGTACATTGTGTCGGCGGACATCCCGGTCAAGAAGATCGTGTCGGGTGCGGGCGGCATTGCCACTGTGCCCACGGCGTAAGAGTGAAAAAGACGGGCTGAGGTGTCGTCTTTTTCTTGATGAGGAGATTACTCGGAGGTGTCATCGCTGTCCTCGTCCTCTGCGGGTCCAGGAGTCACCGCCGCCTCTGGCCGAAACATCCGAAGCCACCCCTGGTGCCACCGAGCTTGGTCGGTGTGATTACCAGCCAGGGCAGCGCCCCCCAGAAGTCTGGCGCCGATGATGTTCGGATTCTTGCGGCTCTCGACAAGGAAGTTCGTCCATGTCTGAATCGTTGTCGTGAGAGTCGGAATCTTGTCTGCAGGGATGATGTCCTTGTCGATGATGAGGCTGTAAGCAATGTAGCCAAGCAGCTTCGGAAAGTTCCAAGCGGCCCGCTTTGCACGCACGAGCTTGGCCTCGCGCGCCTTCTTGGCGGAGATTGTCCCGTCGGGCTCAATCGGGCAGAGCTTCTGAGCTGCCTCGAATATCGAGACCAGGATCTCCATCTTTGACACCACGACGTCGGGGTCAAACTTGCTGCAACGGATGCTCTTATCGATCTTGACATCCTCTGTCGTCAGTGCCGCCGCCCCGTGTGCGAAGCCTGCACAGATCGCATATGCTGTGAGCATGTCGGCACCCTTCTTTGACCGAGAAGAACGCTCG
>Ga0114964_10001671_pt1 | contig 16114 bp, 8 predicted proteins | sample C_131016_MF_Meta_FD_92638 | JGI IMG/M metagenome (GOLD analysis project Ga0114964, IMG submission 92638) | Freshwater microbial communities from Lake Croche, Canada to study carbon cycling - C_131016_MF_MetaG | ecosystem: Environmental > Aquatic > Freshwater > Lake | place: Lake Croche, Canada... | reverse complement strand
GATACAACTATTATCCTTATCTAGAACATAAAGCGTAGAATTAAGAAAATCAATACTACACGGAGCATTAAATTTAGTATTATCGGCATACGTACCATAACCACCAACGCTATTTTGATATACTAAAATATTTTGTAATAAATTATCATTAGTCAAAAAGCCTGAAGCATCATATTGGGTAATACTATTTGCTTTTTGATCTAACACGTACATCGCATTATTATCACCGAAAATAATATCTTGAATTTTCTGCCATCTTACATTAGATCCTTGAAATATTACGTTTGTACTGAGAGCAGTAGTAATACTTGTGAAGGTAGAATTACTTTTAAGAATAATAATATCAGTACCCGTCGTGGTAGCAAGAACGTATTGATTAAGATCGTTATTATACTTTACCGTGAGTACATTACTTAAATCAATATTTAAACCAACAGAGGATATAGCGTTAAATTGAGTTGAACTAAGCCCTCGATACCAATTAAACTCTCCACCATAGACACCGGCTATAGCGACTGATGTTATGGGAATAATATTTGATGCAACGTGCGCTGATTTATAAAGATACAGATAATTTTCGTGTAATTTGGAGATAACACTATTAATATTAAAATTAGTCACCGTTTCATTTGGTTGAATCTTAATCGATTCAAAGCTTGAATAAGGTAACGATAGCGTAGTACCGAGATATCTATCATATATTATTCCGTCTTGAACTATAATATCATTAATATTCATTATTTTAATTGATCCACTTTATTTTATTTAGCTTAGAATAGATCGGAGTCGAATTAGCTAATGTTTTATATAATCTCGCTTCAATAGCAGCTTGTAAAACCGGGCTAGTTATACCTGTATTACGGAGAATAACATTATAAAGTGTTGATTTCGATCCCGGTAATGTAGCTTTAAAGTACCGCTCTATCTCTTCGAGGTAATTTCGCTTACCACAAGGAATATCAAAATGAATATCTTGAATTTCGCCGTTTTGTCTAGCATGCATAATGATATCAAAGTCATTAAGCGGGGTATCGTAAAGGTAAAAGTTTTTTATCTTGATATTCTCAGTAAGATAAGAGTCTTTTTGTAGATATTTAAATAAAGGTTGCGAGTTATTAAAGCATGACGAACCGATTAAGAAAGGTCGATAAATTAAATTACTAAATTTATATTTTCTTGGTGCAAATTGAATTGTTTGAACAGGCTGACTGTCAATAAACAATGACATAAAGCCGTGGTAACTATCAAAACGTACAGCGAAATGATGATATCCAGGGTCAAGAGCGGAGAGATTATATATTATTTCACTAGTGTTAACATCAGCGCTATCATAAACATTTGTCGTAACAGCTTTAATGCTTAAATTGGTTGTTGAATATATATCTTGTACATATTCTCTCAAATAATCGGTATTTGTTAAAACCGGACTACCAGTTGCTGTAAAATAATACGTACTTGACAGTTGATTACCTGCTGTATCATAGACAAGAAACTGATAAGCCGGTGACGTGGAGAGAGCCGTAATAGTATTTGATAATTGCTTATATGTCGCGCCAGTTCTAGCAAAAAGTACGTTTGAATAATACGAGCTATTGGCAAATTCAGAAATAAAATTAACTTTCGAATTTAAAAATGTATCGATAGTCTGGGTATATGTTACCACGCCGGAGTATCCCGATAACGGAGGATTAACAAACGCAATACCGTTACCACTCAAACTATAATCAAAAACAGGACGCAGTATTTGATTGTTTATAGTGACATTTAAACTTGACAGCGATAATGGTGATGACGCTAGTGCTGTAGATGCGTATAATGGATAAAAGCGAGTAGTTCCGTTACCGGTTATATTGATTGTTGTTGTTTTTGGTGTTAATGATGTAAAGGCTCCTGAAAGCAAGAATTTACTGTTCTGAGTGTATTTGTAAAAAGTATTTTTGTCATTTAGTATCCAGATATTGCCATCAAAATCAATATTAAAGTCAATAAAGCTCGAGGCTTGTGCTGATTTAAACGCTGTTACAGTGGCTGTGGTTGTGTTGATCTTGCTCCACTTAACAATAGATGTACTATTATCGGTAAGATAATAAATTGTATCTTTTATCCGTCGCGACACACTTCCAGGTGTAAAATAAAATTTATTATTATAATAATTTATAGTACCAGATGATGTTGTCGGAAATCCTGTTCCTTTATTTGCAACGTACGAACTAATTGGCGTGATTCGTGTAATACTATTAGTAATTAGATCAGCAGAAAGCAAGACTGTCGATGTTGTAGTAGGGCTAAGAATATAAGCGACATTATCATCGTTTGTCACATCAACAGTACTTGAAAGATATGGTGAGAATGTCTGTCTTAAGAGTCTATTATCACATGTATATTGCCTCAAATAACCATCGGAACCAACTACTGAATAGTTTTTACCAAATCTTGGACGTAAAAATGCTAGCGCGGTCGTAGGGTAATTTACAGTCGCAATTTGCTTAAAGTCAGTATTAAGAATGTCAACGCTTGACGTGGAATTAACGAAAATAGTTGGGGTTATAGCGTTTTGATTAAAAATACCGAACCCGTCATTTATTAAATTGCCTAATATCTGATTACCGAAAGGCCTTGACCAATCCTGATTGAACATATCAAAACAAATCGTGAATTGGTTAGATTCCTGAATACCAGAAAGCGAATTTGTAATTGCGTAATTATTACCGTTGAATGAATATTCCGACCCTTGTACTTGATTGGTAATTGCACTGGTACCATCAATGTTAAGATAAGTCGGAAAATCTTGCTCTACAATATACGGAGTTAATGTCTTTATATAATTATTAACTCCCGTATTCCCATAGTGATAATAAGCATAATAGGTACCAGGCTCAAATACGAGATTAGAAGGTACGTCAAATACCTCGTCCGTGTTGAACGTGGACCCTGCTACCTTGACATACCCGTCAAAAACTGTTGTATAGGTAATTGCCTTGAGAGAGCGCGCAGTTAAAGCTGTTATATACGACACCTTTGATGGGTTATAGTATCGATCAACCCAGATAGGTGGCGTTTTAATATCTGTACTACCAGAGAGCCAGCTACAAAGAAAAGAACCGTTCGATTCATCAGATGCTGCACCGAAGGGAGATGTGGTTCTTGCATCAGCCTGCTTTTTAAAAATTTTGTCAGCTTTAACAGGGTGATCACCTGCAATTGCACCAGCCTGTACGAGTCCGGAGTCGTTAATATTGAGCTTAATGAATGGGTAAATAGTTTGCGGAACATGAAAGTATGTAATCTTATCGGCTTTTAATACGACATCAGTTGTAAACGATTCGTATCCAAGAGTAATATTATCATTACCTAGTAATTGATTTGATCCTGTGAATAGAGCTTTGTAATCCCTTAAATTGATATCATCTTCTGTAAAAAACTGCGACTTGTCAGCTTGAAAGGGATTATTTCTAGATTGATAATTTTCCGGTGTATTTGTATTCTTTAGTGAAAGAATATTAACGTCAAGAGAATTGCCTGTAATAGAGAGATATTGACTATGTAAGAGAGTATTGGAATTAATATTCTCTGTCGAGCGGTCAGGGTTAATATTTTGTGTATTGGTTAAAAAATCCTGTTGATAGCTAACCCAAGGATCGTAAAGAGCTGTGTTGTTTGGCTCTACTGGTCGAGGAATACATGTAAGAATTGATGCAGTTGGATATGATGGTATGCCAGACACAGCAGGTACAGCACTAAGCGTAGCTGCACTTAGTGCAGCTACTGAATTCTTGTAACCAGTAACCGGATTAACATAGCTGAGATAGTAAGGTATATCTCCTAAATTTTTTGATAATATTAAATAGTTGTTTTGTCTATTATAGAGATAATTAAAAAATTGCGGGCTCTGATCATTAAGATAATCAGTGCCTGTATCGAAAGTAAAGTATAGACTTGAATCCGATCCCATGGTAAGATATCTAACTATACTTGCGTTTACATGCTCAATTTTACAAAGATTATCAGTATGGAATTTAATAGTAACAAGATATCTATTATCTATATTTGAGTAAATACCGGACATTGAAAATGTAGCTGTTGCGGTATTCATATCTGGTTCCTGTACAACAAGGAAATGTGACGACGGTGGTGTATCAATACCGTAAATTGCATTAGCTGCAAGATATGTTGTAAACCCATCATCAGGAATATGCTCGAGATCTTCGATATAGGCGGAACTTACGAGAGGAACTGATTGCGTGAGAAAGAGATTGGAGTAGTTATTTGTTGTAGTATCGTTAGTTTGTGCTAAAGCTTGCACGAGAGGGATATCAATACCCTGTTCGGTATAGTAGATATTTTGATCAAATTTCAACGAACTATCTGGACTATAATTTGCAGAAAGTCCTATGTAGTTTGTAGAATTTAAGGTGACGACCTCCATGTCTTTATTTATTGGAAGCTAAAACGGACCCTAGTTTGTTTGAAGAGTTAATCCCCATTTATTAATCAAATAACTCTGTACAGACGCTATTTCATCTGAGTTAAGAGGCCTGTCAAACACCATAAATTCAGAAATCTCGGCATCAGTTAGGTAGCTATCATAATATGCGTTACTTGTACCCAAGAGACCATAAACAAGATGATAGTCATATTCACCGAAAGGTGTTGTACTATCGGTCGCGGCATTATATCCACCGGATAAGAAAGCGCTCAGTGTTGTGTGTGAATTTTGATAGTTTTGATTTTTTCTCTGTATCACTGCTGTATCCGCTGTAAAATAAGCGCTAGCGTTTTTATTACCATTAGCAGTAAAAGAGAATAAACTATAGCTAGTTAAATTCTGTGAAATCGTTCCTGTAGTTGTTGGTTGATAGATGCCTTCATTCGGATCGTAACTACTTGTACCAAAATAATAACTTGTATCCCCCTGCTCAATGGTCATGGAGTTGTTACCACCAAATGACACGTTCATGAATGGTAAATAGTTTTGACCGTTGCCTTGGGCTAGCTCATCAGGGTTATTATTCCGTGCAGCTTCATTTGTATTTAGATCGTAAGCAAAGAGAGAATCTTGATTACCAATTTGATTCAACTTCATGACAGCTAATATAGTAAATCCGCGTTGCCAGATATAAAAAACCTTGTCTCCCAAGGTACCACTGGCCAGGGAGTAAAGATACTGAGGCGATCCATTTGAACCATCAACAGCTATAGGATATTTTTGAAATGATACACATCTTCTACCAGATCTACTTTGTTTTGCATTTAAGAAAGTTGGCGAATTTGCAGTAGGTTGACCAAGATTAGCAGGGTTTGCTGAATCGTTATAATAATTATTTTTATAACTGCTCTTATCATACCAGACATATACTTTATTATTCTGATCCTTACTAATTGTAGTAATATCATAGGCATCTAACCAGGTAATGAGATCGTAATTAAGAACAGAAGTATTCGGATCAAATGGAATAACGGTTGGGTAGTTTGCATCTACAGCACTTATTACTCTGGCAACAGTTATATAATCAGGGGTTTCAACCTCAAATATATTTTGAGTTTCGATGGAATGTGCTTGTTGTGTATTATTAATAAGATGGATGTCGTCAAACTCATAAATTGAAATAGGAGCTGATGATATTGTTATATTGTAAATATACCGTATAATATTACTATAATACGCTGTAATTGAAGGAGTAAATGTTGTTATAGATGAGTTACTTTGTGGATAATAATCATGACTTATTATTACACCAGATGGTGATCCTGCAGAAGCTGCTTGGCCGAAGGTGTAATCAGAAACAACACTATTATCTATAGTAATCTCAGGCGAACCATCACCAAAATTATAAACCAATTTAAGTATATCAACAGCTGTTGTATCAAGTCCTGTTGGATCAAAATTAACTGTATAAGGTCCTTTGAGAGGGCCGACCGGAATATTAGTAATAACATCCTGGACATAATAGCCCCAAGGTGAAAACGCCCCGTCATCAGCAGTAATCGCGCCTGTATAGGTATCAGAGGGATTAAATCCCGGCGTTGTATTTGCGTCCCCATCTGCGGTTAGTGGATAAACAAAATTTGCTCCTGAAGTTGGATCAAAGAACAAATAATGATTTAAAACTAGTGGAAGACCAAATTGCTGATTACTTGTTAGTGTTACTGTGTACGATCTCACAGTAAGTATTTATTTGACACCTACAATCCAGCAAGTACAAAAGAATGAATACAGTATTATTCTCAATTATTTACTATTTTAACTGAGCTCGTCAATCCACCAGATTTTGTAACATTTAAATTTTGAATGTTCGTAGTGCCAGATGATCGTATTATGTTATTACAAGAATATACAACATAGTGCTAGTATCAGCATACTGTAGCACAGACAAAAAAGCCACTATTATTGTACGATCCCTTATGCGGGTATTAGTTGAGAATTTCCGGACATGTAGCCTTAATCCCTGACAGATCATTAGGAAGATTAATCTTAGTTATATCACGTAAAGCTTGCTTTTGTTTAGCGATGATAGATTGCTTTGTTGTATCAGCCTGTTCTACAGCTCTCATAAACGCAATATCCAGTGCAGCAAGTTTAGGTTCACGCGCTACTCTTAACTTATCTAAGTGCATTGCTTTTGCTCTATCAATATTGATTTTTGCTGCATTTTCTGGACAAAAGTCATAAGCCTCAAAATATTCTCCATCTATATTAAAGTCATCACCAACGATTTTATAAGGCGTTCCATCTGGAATTGATCTTTTGATAATAAACTCCAACGTCACGCCCGGTGCGATGACAGGGGTGAGAATAGCGATTTTTCCTGATGGTTGTTGATAACAAACGAGTGACATAATTTTAGGTTCCAAAAATTGCAATATATGCTTCATACGGGTTATATGCCGCGGTGGTGCTGGATGTTTGAATTTGAAGCTGTGTAGCTGATTTGGTCGTTGGCGCGTACGACTGACCAGCGTTATTTACAGAAATAACAACATTCCCAGAAGTTGCAGTCCCGCCTACCACCGCGTACGTGCTTGATCCGAGACTATTTAAAAAATTAATATCATATACACCGGAGCCTTTATAACTCATGCTAAGAATATTATACTGAGCCGTAACAGTTACGGCTCCTAATGTTCCAGTAAGTTGACCTCTAAAATTCACCCACGCCTTTGCCGTTGTAGGGCAGTTGGTGATTGCGTTGTTTTGCGTCGATATTGAGCCGTCAGAGTTAATTACTAAACGAGCTACCCCCCCTTGTTGAATCGTTATTCCCTCTACCGAGTTTCTAAAAATCCCGTAGTTATATGAAGCATTAGTGTCAAAAAAAATGCCAGTATTTATACTTCCGGTGTATAAGTTTCCGTTAAATAACGCAGACCCATTTACATGAAGTTTCTGTGAAGGACTCGTCCCGATGCCGACGTTGCCGCTTGCATTTACAGTTAATAGATTTGTTCCTGATCCAGACGGAACACCTGAAGTCAATGGAATGTTAGAAGCTACTTGAAATGCAACACCATCTGGTCTCGTTGTACCAATCAAAACACCAGGATTAGACGGAGCTCCCCAATTATTAACTATGGAGGTGCTCTGAGCCAGTCCTTGATTTGTTACAAGCTGAAGCAAAGGATTGCCCGTTGAATTTGGCATTATTAAAGCACCAGATCCTCCTGTAGGTGAATTTATCCCGATTGTTCCGTAAACATCAAGGGTTGTACCGGGAGAACTCGTCCCGATGCCGACATTGCCCCGGGCTATTATGTTACCCTGAGAGCTTAAATTGTTTACATAAGTGAAATTTGATTGCGAAGCACTTAAAGACGATCCTAATATAAAAGCGTTGTTTACACCTGTGGGAATATTATTACAGAGTCCTCCAGCTATAAATGAACAGGAAGATCCTATGATAATATTGTTACATTCCCCGCCTACAATAGCATTACTAACCCCATCTACGGTGTTCCTTAAACCTGATCCAATAAAACTACAATACGCTTTTAATAGATTTGATCTGCCTCCTGCTATAGTGGAATATGTACCAGAATTTGTATTAAGGTAACCACCAACAATAGCTGCACCAGTATTTGTAATTGCACAGTTATAAGTCCCGCCTAATACCGTTGAACCACCAGAGGTCGCGCAATTATATTGTCCAGATACAGTAGTACAGTTACCACTTGCTTTATTATTTTGACCACCTAATACTGCACTATTATTTCCTGTAACTGAATTATTCGGATTACCAATGTTAAGTGAAGCGCCAAATATAGTTGAGCGAGATGAAATTGAGCCAATAACTGTAGCACTATTAGTAACATTTAAAGAATTAAGAGTCGAAATACCCGTTGTACTTAATAAATTAAAAGTTGAAGTACCCGTTACACCTAGTGTACCATTAACTACAGTGTTACCGCCGGTGTAATTATTACCCTGTACGCTAATATTATTAACATAGGTATAATTTGCCTGTGATGCACTTAGACTCGTACCAAGGATAAAAGTATTTGTAAAGCTCTTTGCATCGTTAGCAGAGCCTCCAGCGACGAAGGAGTAATCGCCAGATGCTGTATTACAATATCCACCAACAATAGCCGATCTAAGACCAGAAGCCGTATTATTTCTACCGCCACCAATAAACGCGCTACTATTACTAGCAGTATTATAAGCACCGGCTCCTATTGTGGAATTAAACCCGCTTGCAGCATTACCCGTGCCACCGCCAATGGATGCACCGTAACCGGAAGCCGTATTACATACTCCACCTGCAATATTTGAATATCTACCAGAAGCACGACCGCTAAATCCACCAGTTATGTTACTATAATTACCAGAAGCTGTATTGCATTGACCGCCAAGGACGCTTGCGTATGAGCCCTGAGCGTTATTAAAGTTTCCGCCGTTAATATTGCTTCCTGTCCCGGTTATTGTAAATGTTCCTTGTGATGGAATAATTGACGACAATGCCGTGTTGAGAGTATAGGAAATGTACGCAAGCGTACTTGTAGTATTGTACGCACTTTGCCAATTAGCACTATTTGAGCTAACGACAGTATAGGTGCTTTGCCAATTAGCACTATTTGAGCTAACGACAGTATAGGTGCTTTGCCATTTAGCACTATTTGAGCTAACGGTAGTATAAGTGCTTTGCCAATTAGCTGAATTAGCGGTGAGATTTGTATATGCACTGTGCCATTGATCGCTATTACCGGCACTAGCAAAAATAGCACCAGTCGCAGAGAGGTTATTAACTAGAGCAAAACCAGGCAACACAGCTACTATATTTGAACCTAGTATAAATGCATTATTACCTGTTAAAGAATTATTACTACCTATAATAAACGAATTATTACCTGATAAAGAATTACCAATACCACCGAGAATACCTGAATAACTACCTTGCACTACATTACTGCCATATGTAGGTATAGTCAGTGTTGTCGTACTTGGAACGAGTTGAAGAGGGTAAGAGCTAACTGGTAAATTAAGTGTAAAAAGAGGTGTTGTTGGCCAAATATTAGTTTTAGGCCCATAATAAAGACCTGTAGATGTGTCGACGTAATAGTCAGCAGATAATCCGGTGGCGTTAGTAGGAAGACCAGAAGCTGAATAAATTATACTACCTCTATTACCCTTACATAGAGCTGTAATAGCAGGGACATTTAATGAAAGAGTAGCAGCGTAATTAGCCATTATTAAAGATTATTTATTCTTAAGTTTTAATTTTTACTATCTTATTAGTTATGTTGTGTTATACCAATATATATATCACCCTGTACATATGGTGCACCTAGAGTACCGGCAACAATAAGAGGATTACCCGCAGTAACTGTTGGGTTAGTTGTTGTATGATTATCATAATTATTAAGGACTTGTAATTGTTCGTATTGTAAGAAATATGGTGCTGACGGATTAGTATATGTTCGAATACCACTGAGTGTCGTGGTGTCGATATCATATTCGTAGGTACCCTGTGATGCGCTTAACGTAAATACACCGTTTATATTGAAATTTTTAATTTTAAAAACTGTATTAACATTCTCACCTGTCGAAAAACCTAAATTACATTTAATTGCAGGTGTAAAAGCTACAGGATAAGCGCTTAATGTTGTGCTTGATAGGAGAGAGTTATTATAGCTAGTAAATGTATAATCAAGATAATTTGTATAATTAAAATCACCAACAGTCTTCATATCTACTACAACACGCTGACCGAAGTCTGTTAGTCTTACACGTACACGTTTAAAAATTGGTATATCGTTATCAGTTGTTAGTTGTTGATAGAGATCAATACCTTTTGTAAACGCTTGATCGTTAAGGTTTGGTGTTCTGGTTATGATATCAAACTTGCTTGAATAATTTGATCGTAGAGCGATAGAATTTTGTATAGTATCAGCATATCCTGAATCTATAAATAAATTGCTACCGAAATTACCCGTAATATCAAATCCTACACCAAGAAGCCCGCTTGTTACACCACCCGTATCAATTCCTACAGGAACACCATCGACGTTATTAATAGAACTATAAGCTAACCCTGGTCCCGGGCTACCACCTCGAATATAGGGATTAAAGGTATCGCTAAAAAAAACACAAAACCCTTCACCGCTATTTACAGCCGTATCTCTACCGTAGCATGCGTAATCAAAAGACACAACCACGTCTTTTGATATATCAAGATATTTTGTAAACGATACTGACCCTGCAACTGAATTATCAGGTAGAGTATACATAGAGACTTTACTATACTAGCTAGTATAGATTGGAATATATCCTATAAACGTACCGGTAGCGTTATATATTGGCATTTTTGCTGTTACAGTTCCGACAGGCGCTGTTGTAGACGAAACACTTGCAACTTGTAGCGAGCTTGTTGATAGCACGAGTGTATTAATATAATTTTTCGAACTTAAATTATTTACATAGGTGTAGTTAGCCTGTGTAGCGCTTAGCGCTGTACCGAGAATGAACGTATTTGTGAATCCTCTTGTGTCGTTAGCTGAACCACCTGCAATAAATGAATAGTTTCCAGAAGCGGTATTTGAGTTGCCATTTATAATTGTTGTATACGTTGAAAGGGCTCGATTTTGCGTGCCGTTGATTATAGTTGAATAGCTCCCTGAAGACGTGTTACCGGCTAAAGTATTTGGAAGAACAGAACCACCGCCGATACCTAGACAATAAACAGAAACATTACAAGCCGTTTGACTTATAACGTTATACACATCCTGACCACCGGAAATAAATCTATTTCCAGTTGAAACATCTAATGTTGCACTAAGGGTACCTGTTATATTAACATTATCTAGGTAATTGATTGGCATATATACTATTTACTAGGTTAATAATATTTATCTAGTATCCTGTATTATAACGCAGTAAAACTATATCTGGTTACCAACGATCGTACCGCTACCGCCTATACTACCGTTTATATAGGTTTTTCCTACAATAGAATAACCAGCTCCTCCGGTCCCGTTGGAGCTCGTTCCTCCGAGAATACCTCCATTATTAATTATTGTCGTTGACGCAGTGAGATAAATGGCAGGGCCACCGGGTAGATTTGGTTGATGATTGACTCGAACCCAGCCATATCTACCTTCTTCTGGTCCAGGAGATCCACGGCCATCATGAGGCTCTTCTCCTGTACCACCGGCACCACCGCCTGCGGAGGGCGTCCCGGAACCGTATCCATACCCGTTAGCACCTACTTTATTGCTGCCGCTGGAATTTGGCCCATCACCGCCATTCGTAGCGTATGCATATGTGATGTTATTTCGTTTAATATATGAATATCCAAAATTTACATAGTCGTTTTCATTTGTAGGCATAGTACCTATAATTCTCCCGCCTGCTCCTCCTCGGCCACCGGTTTTACCACCTGAATCAAGACTACCTGCATAACCACCTGAGCCACCAAAGCCACCTAGATCATAATTAACTGTCACGTTACCCTCGGGTGCGTAAAAAGAACCGCTACCTGGACTTGGTGGTTGACCTGCTCGAACATATTTGTTACTAAAATTATATCCTGATGTAGGATCTGTTTTTCCTATAATATTACCATTGTTAATAAGTGTAATATCGGTAGATTTATTAAATGTTTTTGATCCGTCAGAACTTGCGCCGATAACAATAGCAGCTGTATTTTGTGTGTTTCTTGCTGTACTACCGGTTGATGCATATGTAATGAGAACAGCGCCGTCTGTGCCCGGGCTTCCAGCGGTATTTGTACTACCACCATTACCACCAACCCCGTAAGGAGCAGCAAGTGTAATACCACCGGATCCGCCGTTTACTGCGTTTTTACCACCTGCTGTACCACCCGGACCGCCCGCGGCACCGCCTCCACCACCAGCTGATAGCCCGTACATACCACCAGTAGCGGAAAAGGTTATGTTAAAGGCAGAATTGCTACCACTTGTACCAGCTGTTGTACTTGTACCGCCTTTACCTCCAGTACCTACTACAATAGGTATATTCGACCCCGGAACAACAACTGCACTAGTTGCTACAACCTGTGACCCACCACCACCACCGCCACCATTATAACCACCGCCACCACCACCTCCGGTAACAATAATATTTGTAAGAGTCACACCTGTAGGTACTGTCCATGTATAGGTCCCAGCTGTTGTGAAGTTAACGGTATTAGTACTAATAGTTGGAGCTTTGACTATAGTAGAGTTTAATACACTGTTATTTGTAATGGTAATAGAAAAAGGAATACCAGGGGTGTTGACTCTCAAGCCATAAGTCTTAAGCGTATATGCATCAGCGTTGTCGTAAACGTTATAGTTATTTCCGGAAGCTGTTAAAGGAACAGGTAGTGCGTAGCGTTTACCGTGAAATGGATCGAAATTAATTCTTTTTGTAATCGATGTTGGTATACCCGGTGTAGTGGGTGAATAGTATCTGATTAAATCACCGTAATAGCTATCAATAGCTGCAGATAAACCTTCAGAATATGACTCATATAGGTAGAAAGCATTAGCTATTGCCTGAAGCGATAACGCACCTGTCGATGGTAATGCATTAATATTATTAGGCATAGTCCCAATTATTTAGGCCTTCGATGCTCAGGCGGCTAGAATCCTATAATCGAAATATTATATTTCGCAGAAGATGGTACAAAAGAGAAACCTACCTGCACTTGACAAGAATTTGAAATAGTAATTGATGGGTATACAACTTGATTTGATGTACTATCGGTAACTGTTGTTGATACATTGCTTGTACTTAAATTATGATTTACAGTAAATGTTGATAGAACATTATCACCAAGTGAAGTTAAAAATTTGTTACCGGTAAAATAAGCAAAACTAGGTGAACTTATTGTGCCGACGACAGTTAAATTGTTACCGACTCTGCTATTTCTATCAACAATAGAATCTGTTACCTGGGACTGATAACCTGTTGTTGTAAACGCAGTGAGATTATATACATTTACAGTACCTGTACTACATATATTATCAATACATGCATTACTAGCGTAAACACAGCCATTGGCAATAATTCCATTAACGTATGTGTAACCGGAGCAAGTTGCGTTTATACCTGATCCGAGAATAAACGTATTACCTAAAGTACTGGTAATGCAGTTACCACAACCACCGGCAATAAAACTAGCACTTCCGCTGTTGGTATTACTATAACCACCACCAATTACTGAACAAGGCCCATTAGCTATATTACAGCATCCACCTCCTATAAAGCTATAACAGCACGCTAGATTATTACTACCACCTAAAATACTTCCGTAATTTGAGCACGTTGTATTACAAACACCTCCTCCAATTACCGATCCAACACCGGTGACGTTGTTTGAGCACCCTCCAATAACACTGCTAAAATTATTAATAGCCTGATTACGACAACCACCTGCAATAACCACACCAATACCAGTCGCTATATTAGAGTTACCGCTCCCGACGTAAGAATAGATATTTGATACGGTGTTGTTACCGTTAATCGGTTGAATGGAACCTGCACAAACCCCCGCTATATATACAGCATTTTTAAAATACATATTACCCGATGCCGACACATTTCCGACAATGGATAGCGTTGTATTTGGTGTACTGGTACCTATACCAACATATCCTGAAGATGTAATCCGTACTCGTTCATTGCTAGCGAGCGTTCCACCGGTATGAAGAACAATATCTGCATTCGATGCAGTTCCGACTGCAAGATTTTTACTCTGAGCGTAGATATAAGCATCATTAGGCCCGGTAATACTATATGCTGATGCAGCATATGTACTACTATTAATACCAAAATCGAGATAATTTTGCGAATCATTGCCGTTATCAGCTGTTACAATGATATCAGTTGATGCATAGACTCCACTATTTGTATTTTGATGATTGACTTGTGAGAAGCTATTTACATTAGAGAAGAATTGTGCGAGTACATTAGAAAGTGTTTGACCACTTACATTCGGTGATACGCTGAGAAAATTTGAATACGCACTAGATGTCTGAACAAGGCACTGTGACGAGAGATTGTTAACAAAGGTATAATTTGGTGTATTTCCAATAATATTGGAACCTATAATGTACGAGCAGTCGCCTGAAATAGAATTACCTGTACCACCGAGAATAGCTGAATAACGACCGGATGCTGTATTACTACCACCACCGACAACAAGAGATGCATACCCCGATGCTGTGTTATATACACCAGCAAGAACACCTGAATAAGCGCTTAACGCCTGATTACCCGCTACATTAGCTTGAATTGAAGATATACCGATATTAAAGGTATAGGGTTGTGAAGATATTTTTGAATAAACGGTAGTATTATACCCACCGTCAAATGTAGCGCTATTTGTTATTACGTATGAATTGACACTTTGATTGTTTTGCCAGCTAGCGCTATTAGTTGTAACTGCCGTGGTTGTAGCTTGCCAGTAGGCACTGTTCGGATTTACTACAGTAAAAGCTGAGTTACCACCATTCCACTTTGCACTATTACCCTCTACCGTTGTAAAGATGAGATTCCAATTATTACTATCGACACCGGAAAGAGAGCCAAGAACTGAAACGCCATTGGAGAATGTTGTAACACCGCTTAGAGAATTAGTAACTACAACAGGCGCTGCATTACTGCCTACGTAGGTAACAGGAATAGCATATTTGACACCGGAGAGCTGAACAATAAGTGAATTTGTCGGTTTAAAGCCTACTGTTGCCGATAGAACCGGTGTAGGAATGCTAATATTTGAAAGCGTATAAAATACAGATGATATAGCTCCTGAAGCGCTTAAGTTGCCCTGAATAACTAAATCACCCTGGAAAGGTTCAGCGTATGAAGCAATCGGGTCGGTTGCCGAATCGGGATAACCGGTAGTTGGTGCCGAGTGATGATTCTTTCTATGAAGCTTATTATGAAACCGGGCGTTGTCGGACATGGTTATGATTATTTATTGATAAATCCTTAAAATAGTAAGGGCTAGAATACTTAATGGTGAAAGAATAAATATATACGTGTCCTTAGGGCACAAATATGAGAATATTTCTAATATTTCTTGATCATATCTTTCACAGACAGATTGAGGTTCTTAGAGAAGACATACGCTTTATTTTGACTTCGATTAAATATTAGCGTGGATTTTTTAAGAAAAATATTTCAGCGTGAAGCTGTTACCGATAATTCTGTATTCCCACAGTATCATACTATCTTTGGGTTTAACACTAATAACAAGATAGCTGCAGCTGCTATTGATATTGTCTATTGGTTTATTATTTTTGTAGCCTATTGCTTTGCTTTTCATGCCTTAGGTGTCATTCTAATTTCGTGGAATTGGTTCCTAGTTGCTTTAGCAAGCTTTGCTGTCGTTGGTCTGCCGTACTGTGTTAAGATTATTCTTTTTGGTAGAAAGGAGTTCCCTATAAAGGCAGCTGTTTTAAGTTTATTTTTAAGTCTATTGCCAACTATATTTGATTTTGCAGGGTTGTATTCAGAAACCGGTATTCATGATAGTTTAAAAGATAGTAAGGTTCAGATAACGGATGCTCTTTCATATTTTGAAGCTGAGAGTAAGAAAGCCGTTCAACAACAACAGCTTGAAATTAATAATGAAAGTAGAGATAAAAAGACTGAGATTGAGAAAGTAACTACGTC
>Ga0114964_10001670_pt1 | contig 16118 bp, 20 predicted proteins | sample C_131016_MF_Meta_FD_92638 | JGI IMG/M metagenome (GOLD analysis project Ga0114964, IMG submission 92638) | Freshwater microbial communities from Lake Croche, Canada to study carbon cycling - C_131016_MF_MetaG | ecosystem: Environmental > Aquatic > Freshwater > Lake | place: Lake Croche, Canada... | reverse complement strand
GGTGTGGCAGCACTTACCATACCGTTGTTGAGCGGCGGTTTGACAAAAGGCGCAGCAGTTGGATCATCTGGAAGTTTGATTGTTCGCCGTGTGACCATTCAGAATCCGTCTGGAAGCATGGCAAACGCCAACATTTCAATTACTACAAGCAATGATGGAAACATCTCTAATGCTGTAGTAGCAAACGTAGTGTTGGCTAACGTCACAACAACAGGTACATATCAAGACCTAACCATTGCTCCTGCCTTTAATTCGGGTAATGTTGTGTCTGGATATAACACTCAAGCCTTGTACGTGAACATCAATGCACCCCAAGGTGGTACTAACACCTGTACTATTGTTGTATACGGTCAAGTGGTAAATTTCTAATGTCAAACATGTATGTGACAAACCGTTGGAACAAACCAGTAGTTATGTCTTATTGTTTTGTTTCCTACGAGTTTCCAGTAGGTCAAACGGTAGAAGTACCGGAAGAAGCGGCGCGTCACATATTTGGTTTTGATGAAGATGATAAAGAGCCTTATATGGTTAGGCTTGGATGGATTAGAACGAAGAACGATTACGATGAATCTGTGAAGATTTATGATCGTTTTGAGTTCTCATTCGAGCCTCCAAAAAAGAACCACTCTCTATCCCCGGTGGTGGAAAAAGTACCCTTGCCCAACGCAAGAAGGGCAGGGGGAACCGTCCAAGCTAATGCGTAACATGGGAGTTACATGGCAACAACACTTAGCCAGTACATTACGCAAGTGCAGTATTTGTTGCATGATGCTACCGGAGTTTTCTACACTCAATCTCAGCTAACCACGTATATCAATCAGGCGCGTGAGCGCGTGGTTCGAGACACGGGTGCGTTACGCACGATTCAAACACTGACTGTTCCTGCTTCACCCACTGCGGGTGGACAAGCCCCTGTTTTATGGACGGCTAATACCGCAGTCACGGTAGGGCAACAGTTAGTCAGCAATATTTATACATACATTGTAACTACTGCCGGAACTACGGATAGCACAGCACCACCATACCCCGGTAGCAGCAGTAGCAATTACAGTGGCAATGTGTACCCGCCCAGCACTCCGTTCTTAGATGGAACGGCATATATTCAATATGTGGGCAATGCTGAACAAATCAACTATGTCACTTTGCCATCAGGTGTGCAAACCCTAGATGTGCTAAACATTAACTTGTACTGGGGTAATACTCGCGTACCGTTGCGTTATTTGCCCTGGACGCAGTTCAATGCCGAGTTAAGATTTTGGCAGAACTATATTGGGCGGCCTATCTGCTTTACCCAATATGGGCAGGGCAGTTTAATTATTGCGCCTGTGCCGGACAATATTTACACAGTAGACATTGATACTGTGGTTCTGCCATCAGCTTTGGTTGATTTGTCAGACGTAGACAATATTAATGATCCGTACAATACTCCTGTGCCATTCTACGCAGCTTACCTTGCTAAGTATTACGAACAGAGTTTTGGTGAGGCTGAAATTTACAAGCAAGAATACCAAAAGCAAGTCCAAGCGGTGCTAGTCGCAATCAGCACACGCCGGATGCCCACTCCTTACTCGACACCGTTCTAACATGGCATCCGCAGAGCAAAAAAAGTCTTATGCGGTAGTCAAACAGTTCAAGGGTATTAATACCAAGGCTAACCGAACTGCTATTGATGAGACAGAATTCTCATGGATAGAAAACGCCATGCCCGTAGGTTATGCAAACTTACGCATTACGCCTACCTATAGCAATGTTGGAAACGTCACTTTTGCAAACGTAGTAAGTAATTACTTCTCTGTAAACGTAGGTGTGAACGACTATCTTCTAGCGTTTCAACAAGATGGGCGTTTACAAGCAGTCAATCTACAATCCAATTCACTGATTAATATTGCAGCACCAGGCACATTCACAGGCGATGGCGCAACTAATGTTAGTCAATGGCAAAACACAAACGCTCTGATTGGTGACTCAGCCAAAGGTTTGTTTAGCTGGGATGGCACAAACTTAGTCAGTATTGGCTCGGTTGGTATCATTGGTATTACCAATCCTGGTTCTGGATATGTGACTGCACCCTCTGTCAAAATCTCTGCCCCTAATCAAACGGGTGGTCAACAAGCCTACGGAACGGCATTTATCACGGCTAATGTTGTGACCGGCATATCATTGACCAACGCAGGTTCGGGTTATACATCTGCTCCTACAGTCACTTTGTCTGGTGGCGGCGGCAGTAATGCAACGGCTGTGGCTCAAATAGTGACCTTTGCAACAGGTACGATGGCAATATTAGTGACTAATGGTGGCGCAGGTTATACAAATGCGGCCAACACCGTAGTCACAATTACAGGTGGCGGTGGGGCTAACGCTGCGGGTACAGCCATTGTTGCCGGTAATATTGTGACTGAAGTGATTATGACCAACGTAGGTGATCACTACACCAATGCAGCTAATTTGACCGTAACCATTACTGGTGGTGGCGCAACCACAAACGCAACAGCCAATGGTGTCATTACAAGTAATGCAATTGTAGGTGTGGCAACTTTTTCTGGCCGCACTTGGGTAGCACAAGGTAGAGCAATATCGTATTCGTCTGCTGTGAGTTTTACAGACTTCTCTACTGTATCTGCCGGTCAAATCAATCTGACTGACTCAACATTGCATGGAAATATTCAGCAGTTATTGTCTGCTAATAACTTCTTGTATGTGTTTGGTGATAATTCAATCAACGTATTCTCAAACCTACAAGTACAGACAAACGGTACTACCATCTTCACCAATACAAACGTCAGTGCGTCTGTAGGTTCTAAGCGGCCTTACGCTATTTTTCCATACTTCCGTTCAGTGCTATTTATGAACGATTACGGGGTATACGCACTGGTGGGTTCTACAACTTCTAAATTGTCTGACCCATTAGACGGTATTTTGCCTTATATTGACTTTACGAAACCTGTTACTGCTGGACAAGTCTTATTAAATAACATCTTATGCTCTGCCTTTAACTTTTACTATACGGGTGGACAAGGAACAACGGCCGTTAGCAGATACATACAGGCTGTTTTTTTTGAAAAGAAATGGTTCTTAACCAGTGCAGATAACGGTTTGTCGTATGTCACATCTGCACCTGTAGGCGGCAAGATTAACCTTTATGGCACAAATGGCAATTCATGTGTGCTGCTATATAGTGATGCAATAAGCAATGTAGCCAGTTATGTGCAAACCGCTTTAATGCCTATGGGTGATCCGATTAGAACCAAACAGGCATTGAAATTAGGGGTTGAAGCGACACTGACAAATAACGCCGTGATGAATGTGACGGTGGATAGTGAAAGTGCAAGCAGTCCTGTGTATACTTTAACTGACTTTGTATCTTGGATTAATTCTGCTGGTGCAACAGTAACTTGGCTTAATAATAGCTCGGCATTGGTGGGATGGTCAGGTTCGCGCGGTTATGTGTTGTATAAGAATGACGCACAACAATACGGCAAGTATTTAGGTATGACGGTTCAATCAAACAGTCCAGCTTTTGTGATCAACGGATTTGAGTTCGAGCACGAACTTAGAGTGAGGTTCTAAAATGGCAGTTCCATACACGTTCGCTACGGCATCAGGTTCAATTCCTCTGTCACAACTAGACAGTAATTTCTCTACGTCAATTGTCCTAGGAAATACGGCTGTTGTGCTTGGAAATACTTATTCCACAATCAGCAATGTCACGATAGGTAATTGCACGCTTGATGGCACAAACTATCCTGGCTATTTGACTATACCGCAAGACGCGCAGACAGGTAATTATACTTTGGTTGCCGCAGATGCCGGTAAGCACATTTATCACGCTGCTGGATCAGCGGCCGCGACTTACACTATTCCTGCAAATGCCTCAGTAGCGTATGCAACAGGAACGGCAATTAGCTTTATTAATATGTCTGCTAATGCTGTCACTATATCAATCACGTCAGATACCATGTATTTGGCCTCTGCCGGAACAACAGGGAACAGAACCTTAGCCCAAAATGGAATAGCAACTGCGGTTAAGTTTGCTGGTACTTCTTGGATTATTTCTGGAGCCGCACTCACATGAGTGGAATACTTCAACTGCTATTAGCCTCACTCACAAGTACAAGTGCAGGTTACACGGTCATTCAGTCATTTACTGCGACTGGCAGTTGGACTGCGCCTACTGGAGTCACATCTGTCAACTATTTAGTAGTTGCGGGTGGTGGGGGTGGTGGAGCGCAATTTGGAGGCGGAGGAGGTGCAGGAGGATTTCTATCTGGCTCTAATCTATCTGTTACATCCGGTACATCTTATACCGTTACTGTAGGTGCTGGCGGTGCTGCTTCAAGTGGTTCACCAAATTCGGGTGGAAGTGGCGGTAATTCATCTTTTAACGGAATTACTGCAACAGGTGGTGGGGGCGGTGGCGGATTTGGAACTGGAAATATTGCTGGTAATGGTGGATCTGGAGGCGGCGGAGGATTGAATCCAAGTGGAGGCCAGGCCGGAGGAAATGGAAATACGCCCTCTACAACCCCATCACAAGGTAATAATGGTGGAGGCGGAAACAACGCTGGAACAAACCAAAATAATTCTGGTGGTGGAGGCGGTGGTGCTTCTGCTGCGGGAACGAGTGGTACTAATGGTGTAGGCGGTAATGGCGGAGCAGGTTCAGCTTCAAGTATATCTGGCTCATCCAAATCCTATGCTGGTGGTGGTGGTGGTTATGCATACTATCCTGCTCCTAGTACGATTGGGACTGGTGGCACGGGCGGTGGTGGTAACGGTTCTGGAAACAATCAAAATGCTACTAGCGGCACAACCAATACCGGTGGCGGTGGTGGTGGATCTGAAGATCAATCGCCCGGTGGTAATCATGTATCTGGATCAGGTGGTTCTGGCATAGTCATTATTTCTTATACCGTAGCAACTACACCTGTAACTTTAACTTACACTGGTTCTGGTTCATTAGTGATGCCTACAGGTATATCTACTGTGAACTATCTTGTTGTTGGAGGAGGTGGTAGCGGAGCTTCTACTATTTCCGGTTTAAGTAACGGTGGCGGTGGCGGTGGCGGTGGCTTTTTACAAGGCAATTTCTTGTCTGTAACCGCCGGGAATACATACACAATAACTGTTGGTGCGGGTGGTTCTGCACCAGGAGCAAGCGCGGCAGGAGCGCAAGGTTCAAGTTCTTCTATTTCTGGTTCGGCCCCATTTACTACTATTTCCGCAGCAGGAGGTGGATACGGAGCAACAACATCCGCTCAAGCCGGAGGTTCTGGCGGTTCTGGTGGAGGGGGTAGCGGATACAATGCCAATCAAGGCGCAGGTGGTTCTGGAAATACACCCTCAACTACACCCTCTCAAGGAAATAATGGCGGGTCAGGAGCAAGTGGTTCCGGCGGTGGCGGTGGCGGGTCGGGTGCAGTGGGTGGAGTAGCTATAGCCGCGAGCACTGGCGGTTCTGGAGGGAATGGGTCTGCCTCAACTACATCTGGATCATCTGTAACATACGCCGGTGGTGGCGGTGGTGGCGGTAATAGCGCAGCACCTAACACTGCACCCGGAGGCACTGGAGGTGGTGGCGCAGGAAGTGGCGGGGGAGCACCCTCTGCAACTGCTGGCACTGCAAACACTGGTGGAGGTGGAGGTGGAGGTGGAGGTGGAGGAACAACACCAGGAGCAGCCGGTGGTTCCGGTATTGTTATTCTTCAGTTAAATCCCGCAACTGGTACACAAACAATTATTCTTTATGGTTCTGCATCTGTTACTGTTCCAGCAGGTGTTACTCTTGTAGATTATCTTGTTGTCGGTGGTGGTGGTGGTGGTGGAAACGCATATTGTGCTGGAGGCGGTGGAGCAGGAGGATATTTAACAGGAACCAATCTTTCTGTAACAGCAGGAACAAATTATGCGGTTACTGTAGGCGCAGGAGGAAGTCCTTTATCTAACGGCACAGGTTCATCATTTAGTACCATTTCAGCAGCAGGAGGCGGTTATGGCGGCCAAGGTGGAACAAGCACCCCGGTAAGTAACGGTAATTCTGGCGGCTCTGGAGGTGGTGCTGGTGGTTATGCTAGTGGCACTTCATTGTCTGGAGGTTCTGGTAATACACCTTCTACCACGCCAAGCCAAGGAAATAATGGTGGAGCTAATTCAACATCTGGGCCAAATTATGGTTCTGGTGGAGGTGGTGGAGCCTCCGCAGCAGGTGGCGCAGGTAGTGGCCCAAGTTCCGGTAATGGCGGTGCTGGCTCTGTAAATACATTAAGCGGTTCATCTGTAACGTATTCTGGTGGAGGCGGTGGTGGTGTAAACGCCAGTTCTGGAAATGGAACTGGTGGTTCTGGCGGTGGAGGCGCAGGAGGAAATACTTCGTCACCCTCTGGTACGGCGGGAACTACAAATACAGGTGGTGGAGGTGGTGGAGGTGGCAGTAACAATAACACAAACATTTATGGTGGACGAGGCGGTAGTGGCATTGTGATATTGTATTTTCATAATTAAGGGGATATTTATGAGAGGTAAGCTATACAAATTGTATGGCATCAATGTGGCAGTTGAACTGCTGCGGCCTGGTGCTAAATGGGAATATAACGGGCATGGGTTTACTAAGTGGGATGATGAGAGACCTGTACCCAGTGTTGAAGAAGTCAATGATGTAATGGAAAAGATTAGAGCGTTTGAAGACTCTATTCCTACGCTGTGGACAAAAGAACAGTTAGAAAAGATACAGAAACAGGAAGAAGAATTTGAGCGTGCAGTCGGATGATTACACACAATCTTTTTCCCACAGCAGTCAGTTTTTTTGATTTTGGTACAGATTTAACGGAAGTTGAACTTAACTTTATAAAGAACCAAGAGTTTAGAAACAATGATGGAAACAAAACAAGTGTGAACAATAACTTGTTTGATAGTCCAGAAATTGCAGAAATTGCTCGGTTTTGTGAAGAATCTGTAGCAGAGTATTTTAAAGAAATTTATGCACCTAAGTTTGGAGTACAGCCCTATATCACGCAGTCATGGGCCAATTACACAAGCAGAGGGCAATGGCATCACAAACATGAACACCCTAATTCATTTGTGTCAGGGGTGTTTTATGTACAGGCACAGCAGGATATAGACAGGATTTACTTTTACAAAAACGGTTATCAGCAGCTTAAATTGCCTACTGACAACTATAATTTGTTTAACAGTGATTCATGGTGGTTAGGTGTTAAGACGGGGCAATTAGTGTTGTTTCCATCGCATCTGACACACATGGTAAGAACAGTAGAAACAGACGAAACACGCATCAGCATTTCTTTTAATACGTTTCTTAAAGGGTATTTAGGAGACGATATGGAACTAACTGGTTTGCATTTAGGAGCTTAACATGGCGCATTTTGCACAAATAGACAGCAACAACAAAGTAATTCAAGTCATTGTCGTTGACACCAAAGACACGTCAACTGCTGACGGCATTGAAAAAGAGTCAATTGGCGAGGCTTTCTGTGAGCGTTTGTTTGGCGGCACTTGGAAGAAAACCAGTTACAACACTCAAGCAAACAAGCACACAAGTGGTGGAACACCGCTAAGAGGAAATTATGCCGGTATTGGATATAATTATGATCCTACGCATGATGTGTTTTATCCACCTTCTCCTTTTCCTAGCTGGACTATTTCAGCAACGGATTGGCAGTGGGCAGCACCGACACCTATGCCTACAGACGGAAAACTGTATTCATGGGATGAAACCGCACAATCTTGGATTGAACAACCTGCATTGACTACAACTCAGGTGTAATCATGGCAATCAATTCGGCGTTTACACCTACAGGCAACACCTTTGTGATTAACGTCACAACTAGTGCATCTACGCCCTTACAAGTTGTAACTAACGGTGCGCCTAGTAATCAGTACCGTATTATTAATGCCTCTGGTGCAAACGCTGTAATTCTTTCTTATTCACAAACATCGGCAAATGCAACAACCAACTGTGTTATACCAACAGTAGGTTCTTCGTCTACTACTTTGTTTATTTTGCCTAATACTGATGAGATAATTACTTTCGTGCCGTCAGCTTACTTTGCGGCTATAGGACAGGGGAACGCAACTATTTACATCGTACCCGGCGATGGTATGTGAGGTAAATCATGTTAAAGGCGTTAGGTGCAGTAGTAACAGGGTCGACTACAGGCCAACTGTCTTATCAAGGCACATGGAACGCCAACACTAATAACCCCACACTCACGTCCGGGGTTGGTGTAACGAATCAATACTATGTAGTTTCAACAGCAGGTAATACCAATCTTGATGGTATTACTACTTGGTCTGTAGGCGATTGGGCCATCTTTAATGGCACGGTTTGGGAAAAAGTCTTAGGTGGTACAACTGAGGCATTTTCCAATATCACGGTAACAAGCCTTACCGGGTATATGTATGCGAATGGTACAAGCCAGGTAACTGCGTCTTCTACCATTCCAGTAGCCAATATCTCAGGCGCGGTTGCAAACACAGTCACAATTATTGCTGGCACAGGTTTGTCAGGTGGCGGCAATTTAACAGCAAACGTCACGCTCAATATAGCCAATACCGCAGTGACAACAGGAGCGTATGGTTCTGCTAATACGGTGGCTACGTTTACGGTCAATCAGCAAGGCCAACTGACGGCTGCGGGTAATGCTGGTATCAACATCGCTGTTGCCAACGTATCAGGTGCAGTGGCCAATACTACGTATGTCATCGCCGGAACGGGGTTGAGTGGCGGTGGAAACCTAGCATCCAATGTAACGATTAATTTAGCAAACACGGCTGTTACTGCTGGTACATATGGAAATAGTACGGCTGTTGCACAGTTTACCGTTGATGCTCAAGGTCGAATTACTTCTGCCAGCAACGTCACAATTACTACAGGTGGCGGGGGTGGAGGAAGCAATACAAACGTATTTACCAGTATTGTCACGATTACGGCAGGAAGCACTGTTTCTTGGACTAACGTGAGTTCTGCCACTGTTACGTGGACAAACAACTCATCGGCAACGGTGACTTGGACTTCAAATATTTATGCGGCACGAAACATAGATGCAACCATTTTAGCTAACGCATCTATTGCTTTGTTCTCAGTTTTATTGCCGTCTGCATCAACGGCTACGGGTCAACAGTATCGTGTCAAGAAAATTGACTCTACGGCTAATGCGATTACGATCACTACGACTTCATCACAGCTTATTGATAACGCATCGACATTTAGTTTGCCAACACAATATTATTCCGTCATGGTGCAATCAGACGGTTCTAACTGGTGGATACTAGAGTACGCAACGGTTTAATTATGGACAGCCAACAACTATTTGATTATGCGGTAACGGGTGGTGCGTTCTTAGCTGGGTGGATTGTCAACAATATCTACAAGGCAGTGAAAGCATTAGAAGATGATATTAAAGATATTCCTCATACCTATGTGATGAAAGAAGATTACAAGACAGATATTGCAGAGATAAAGTTTATGTTATCTAAGATATTTGATGAACTGAAACTTAAACAGGACAAATAATGGACTACGATGCTTTGTCATACGTTAAGTTTGGAGACAAAGACTCTTTAGGCGTTTTTTTGTTTGAAAATGGCATACAGCATCAAAGATTCAGAGATACGTTCTTCTTACAGGGCAAAAAGGTTCCTGCATACCCTTTAGCAGACGCTAATGTGGACAATTTAGATGACTGGTTATTGGCCCATCAGGACGAGCATCAGAGCTTTGCAAACCTGTTAGGATTAGATAATCCTTTCAATATGTTAGATGTAGACTGGAATGTTGAAGAAGATTTCTACGACTGGTTAGCCAGTCATTTGTATATACATGAGCAAATAGCACAGGCGTTGAATTTATCATGACCCCTCCCCAAGAAAATCAAAATGTTGCAGCGCGTCAAAAAGATCAAGAGATATTAGCTCAGGTCAAAAAACAGCGCAGTCCTGCGGAACGGGTAGATGTTGAGCAAATGGTTGCTAAGGTTGCTGAAGATTACAACATGGATGCCAACACGTTACAGATGGCGTTGGCGCAATTAGTACAGACTGATCCTAAATTTAGGATATTTAGATACAACAATACGTTCTTTTTTACTTATCGCACTCAGCCAGACACAATGGAAATCTTGGTTGAGAGCATGGATAAGCCAAGAGATTTTGTGGATGCAATCAAGCAAGCTGCACCTGCATTGAAAAAGATCGGTGTAAAGAAAGTGGTAGGAGACATTACGAATCCTACAGTGTTAAAGGCATATCAGATGGCAGGTATAAAGTACACGTTAAATCCAGGAAAGGGTGTAATTCCTGGTACTAACCTGCCTCAAAATACTATTGTGGTGGAGGCATAACATGGGCGGTGGAGGCGGTGGAGGCGGCAGTAAAAACCCAGTAAGCCAGGTTGTCAATGCGGTTACAAAAACGGTCAATACAATTACTAAGACTGTTGAAAATGTTGTGCATAACCCTTTGCCGGTAATTGAAACTGTTGCGCTTACATCTATTGGCGTTCCTGCACCTGTAGCTAGTGCTGCGGTATCGGCTGCAAACGGCGGTAATGTGCAACAGATTGCGACTGCTGCTGCTGCGGGATATGTGGGTGGACAGGCTTCCACTGCTGCTGGACAAGCTGCATCATCAGCCGGACTAGACCAATCTGTAGTGCAAGTGGCTGCATCTGCTGCGGGTGCAAGTGCTAAAGCGACTACATCTGCTTTGTTAAGCGGCCAATCATTAGGTCAAGCGTTATCCACAGGTGTGACTGCTGCTGCAACAAGTGCGGTTGCCTCTGCTGAAAGCCAAGCAGTACAAGCTGGAACACAGGCTGTAGCAGAACAATTACCAAGTGGTGCGAGCACGTTAGCGTCTGTCAAGGAAGCTGTACAACCCACAGTGCAAGCTATTCAAAGCGTATTGCCGGAAGTTACTCAACAGGATGTTAAACAAGCGGTGCAACCTGTAACTGACGTGGTGCGTACTGCTGGTCAAGCGATTGATCCTGCTGTGCAAGCGGTTAAACAAGCATTACCTACAGTAACAAAAGCTGATTTGCCTACTTTGCCATCGGCATCTGATTTACCCAAGCTGCCAACAATAGCAAAGGCAGATTTACCGCAAATACCGAGCAGTGTATTAAAAACAGGTCAAGCTGTAGGTGACACAATTCTCAAGGATGTAACGGGGGCGGCCGCTAAAGTAGCCGATCAAACATTTGGCAGTGATACATCTGGCCAATTATTTGCGCCCACAGCAGGTACATCTGGTTCAACATCAACACCTGCTCCAACTGGAACAGCGACACAGACAACGGCATCACCAGGTTCACAAGCATTAGCACAAGCATTGAACGTAGGTGATTTGAGCGGCCCTCTTTTTGACAAGACGGGTGGCACACCTAAGAATGTATGGAATCAAGCGTCACTTAGAGTGAAAGACGAAACAGGGAGTACATGATGGCTAAGACACTGATGAAGGCTTTACACACTGAGATGACTGCTGACTTGCCAGCGGTTGCTGCTTTACTGCAAAAGAAAGGCAGAGGCAAAGACACGATCCTAGCGCACATCACTCCTAAAGAAGCTGCCCTGTTAAAAACAAGGGGTGGTAGAGGTTCTAAAAACCCTGATACTGGTTTGATGGAATTTGAAGGTGCAGATGACACTATATCATTTGGCGAAGATTTTTTCGGTAGTCCAGAACAAACTGAAGCGGTTTACAATATTCCACAAACAGAAACTCCTGCATTTAGTGGTGGTTTTGCACCAAGTACAGGCGGTACTCAGTTTGCAGATCAAACGGCAGCAATGCAACCACCCGCATATTCTCCCACTTACACCCCACCTGCTGCGCCAACTCAAAGCACTATGGGTTCTTTAGCTAACATTCAAGGTGTTCCATTAGAACAAGGCGGTTTAGGCACACCAGGTTTAGGTGCAATTAGTGGACAAATGGGAACAGTAGGCACAAGTTATGTACCCCCTACACCTACTTATGGTGGCGGGGTTTTATCAGGTGGCGCACCAAAACCACCGGATGATGCAGGTCTGCTTTCACAACTTAATAAAGCATTAGGAACAAACCTTACTGCCGGTCAAGTATTTGGTGGAGGTGCATTAGGAGCGTTAGGTGTTTCTCAAGCACAAAACGCAGCGGCACAAGCACAACAAGCCAAACAAGAATTTATGAAACAAGCTGCACCGTATCAAAAACAAGGACAGGAAATGGCCGCTGCTGCTAAGGCAGGTCAATTGTCCACATCTTCTCAACAGGCTTATGAAGCGGCTAGAGCCAGAGCAGCACAGGCAGGTCAAGCTGCGGGTGGTGGCGTAGGTGTTGTTCAGAGTGAAGTTGCGTTAGAAGGCTTGCGTCAACAATTGTTAGCTGGTGATTTGAATATAGCACTACAGATACAAGCAATTGGTGACAAGATTGCTCAGGGTGCTATCTCTGCCGGTATTCAAGCTGATCAGTATGTTAATAACTTAACAAATACTTATGCAAACAATGTAGCAAGAGTATTGATGGGTGTGACACCTGGAACTACGGCTAACACTGCTACTACAGGAGTGCCCGCATAATGGCTGACGCACTCGGTATACAGATGGGTAAATTGCCTGTTTCTAACAAGGCATCTGTACCCGATTACGCAAGTCAAATTGGCGATATTAATGTACAGATGAAGCAGAACTTACCCAAGATAGAAGAAGGGTATAAGACTGCTGCCGAAGTAGAAGGTCTGCAAGAACAACGCAAACAAGTGTCTGAGACTGCGAAGTTAGCAGAAGAAGCCAGAGGTTTAGAGCAATATCGTAAAACCATAGCAAATTCAGATGTTTCTAAGCAGATTGATCAGGTTATTGAACAACGCAATAAGCCGTTTGTTCCTACTCAAGAGTCTTCTAAAGACCTGATGAATGTGTTTACCTTGACTACTTTGATTGGTTTTGCATTAGGTGGTATGGGTAAACAACACGCACAACAAGCTGTGTCTGCTATGAACGGAATGTTAGAAGGCCACACTAAAGGGCGTGAAGATTTATATAAACGTGAGAAAGACGTATTTGACGAGAACTCAAAAGCGTTAGATAGATTGGTTTCTACGTTGCAAGTTAAGAAACAAGAGATTCTTGAGTTAGCTAAAACGGATTATCAGGGTGCACAGATCAAAGCAGAGCAACTTGCTATAAAAGCGGGTGCGCCGTTACTTGCAGAAATAACCCGTAAGCAAGGTGTGGTCAAGGCGGCCGAGTATTTAGATAGTGTCAATAAACAGCTTGAGAAACAAAAAGAATCGTTGATGCGTTTGTATGACGCCGCAGAACGCCGTAAAGAAGCAGAACGCACACACGAAGAAACACGCCGTCATAACCTTGTAGAAGAAGGATTGCAAAGGCAACGTCAAGCAACCCAAGCCACAAGTAAGTTAGATGATTTTACGCAAATGCTTGAAGCCAATGGCGTGCATATAGCTGACAAACAAGCACGGGAAAAAGTGGCAAATGGTATTGGTTCTGCTGCCGAACTCAAGTCTTTGCAAAAAGACGTGCAGAACAACCCTGCTCTTGTTGGTCGACAAGGACAAATTGCTCAATTCACTCAACGATGGATTACGTCATTTAATATTGGTGGGCCAGAGCCTACAGCGAGTCAAGCAGATCAAGAGGCTTTACTCTTTGCTAAAAAGTATGCCTCTATGTTGACACGCTACGAATTAGCGTTGGCTGGTAGCGGGCGGTCTGGTTCAACCGTTGCGTTCCAAAAACGATATAACGATTTGCTATCTCAAAACCAGTTTGATGCGCCTTCTTTGGTTAAATTGTTTGACGATATGCAAGATGAAGTTAAAAAGTTGGCATTAGAAAAAAGCAAAAATCTTGTGCCTGAACTTGTTGATAAATATGCTAACGACATTAACAACAAATTAAACAAAACATCAACACCATCAGAAAAACCAGCAAATATTCCTGCTGACGCACGAAAAGCGGATGATGGACATTACTATGTTCCTGATCCAAACAGACCAGGAAAATATCTGAGGGTTGACTAATGCCTTTAACCCCTGTTGACCACGATCCTTTTGCAAAAACCGCACCCAAAGGCGTAGCGGTTGATTATGACCCGTTTGCTGCAAAACCAAAAGAAAAGTCGTTTGGTGAGAAAGCATTAGAATTTGTTGAACCATCAGTAGAGGCGTTAGGTACAGCAGGTGGCGCGTTTGTTGGTTCTGGTTTAGGCCCAATGGGTACTATAGGTGGTGGCGCACTTGGCTATGGTATGTCTAAAGAGGCCATGCAACTTGCAAAACAGGGTTTAGGTTATGCGCCACCAAGAACACCTACTCAAAAAATTGTAGAGCCAGTTAAGAATGTTTTAGAAGGTGCGGCCGGTGCAGCTATTCCTGTTGCTGGTGCAAAAGCGTTAGGCGCTGTACGTCAGATACCAGAGGTTGCTTCACGCCTTGTACCTGGTGCTACTGCTAAAGCGCAACAAGCTATATCTAATATTGGGAAAGCAACAGATGTAAGCACACTGGGAAGAAACATAGAAGATTTCTTGTCCAAACGTCTAGGTATGTCCAGATCGTTTCGTGGTGCTCAAGCTGAACGTGATTACGGTAAATTCTTCCAGCAAGGCGCAGGGAAAGAACCACAAATTGTGCAGGAATACCAAAATCACATAGCTAAAGTTATGGGTAAAGCTGGTGATTTAAGTCCTAATGAACAAAGATTGATTGCACAATCTAACGAGATTATTAGTTCTAACCCGTCAATTGTAGGTATTGAAAAAGAGATAAGGCGGTTAAAAGATATATCTCAACAGCCTAAAACTGTTACCGGCTATGACTCAATTGTTTCTAATCAAGCAGGTAAATTAGCTCAAGAACTAGAAAAAACCGTCAATCGTCTTGTGCCTAAAGCGGCTAAGGCACGAGAAGCATACGAACAAGCATCAAAACTTCCAAATCTGTATGAAAAAGTGTTTGGCAAAGGTGCTGCTGAAGAATTGGTAAAAGACCCTGCAAGTTTGCCAAAAAGATTGTTTAGTACTAAAGACTCGCTACAGACATTTCGTGATGTTGCCAAGAATGATCGTTTTGTTGAGCAAGCGGCTAGAGATCATGTAGCAAGCGAGTTAAAAGGCTTAAACGCAGAACAAGCAGCTAAATGGTATAGAGACAATAAGCTATGGTTAGAAGACTTACCAAAAATAAATGGTGAGGCAATGCAATATCTTAAGGATTTACAGGCAGTAAAAAGCACGCAAAAAACAGCAAAAAGAGCTTTAGGCGGTGCTGCATTACTTGGTGGAGCAAGCGCAGGTTATTCAAAACTCAGTAGTTTGCTTGGCCTGTGAGACGCATGAAATCGACAGGCCCGTATTACTGGGATGAAGTGCGGCAAGGTACACCGCAGAAAGTACCGTTATTGGGGATAGAGCATGGCAAAGAAAGACAAGGGAATCAACCCGGACTTGGAAGCGGCGATCAACGAATCATTGAAAATGGTGATGCAGGACGAAACAGCCTCGATCACCGAAAAGATGAAAGTAATTGATAGGGCGTTGAAACTAGAGTCAATAAGACTTAAAGTGTCAGATGACGAGTGGGGAAGCGGTTTCGCCACTGATGACGAGTAAGGGGATAGGATGGACTGGATAGCAATAGTCAGACTGGCTTTGTCAGTCGTGACGGAAAGGTTGTTGGCAATTCTAGCGTTAGGCTTAGTGTTTACGTTGGCTTGTTGGACAATGTACGATCCGAGATGGGAGCGAATGGGTACAATGGCTTTCTTCTCTATTTTCAGTTACTTACTAATGAATAGGAGTATGCCAAATGCAGTCGAGAAAACATCAACGTCCACACGACATGAATCAGCAGATAGCTAAGTCAGTACGTCCACAACTGCCTAGAGATGGCAGTGCAGGAATGGAAGCCTGGCAACCAGGTGAACTACCGAGAGGTGGTTATAGAACCGTGTTCTGCATGGATGACAAACCTTATCAAACCAAAATGTCTCCCACGAGTGGTGGTGGAAAGAAGGTGTACTAATGGCTATAGTTTCCTCATTCCAGGCTATGGGAAAGACGTATAAAGCAAACGTCACCATTACTAGCCAGAT
>Ga0114964_10001667_pt1 | contig 16130 bp, 13 predicted proteins | sample C_131016_MF_Meta_FD_92638 | JGI IMG/M metagenome (GOLD analysis project Ga0114964, IMG submission 92638) | Freshwater microbial communities from Lake Croche, Canada to study carbon cycling - C_131016_MF_MetaG | ecosystem: Environmental > Aquatic > Freshwater > Lake | place: Lake Croche, Canada... | reverse complement strand
TTTATTAATTTTGAGAACGCTTCAATGCGTGCTGGCGTTATTTGCACCCGGCTCGACACTTGCTGGGCAATTCGTTCAATGGAGATCTGTACGATTTCCTTCTCCGTTTTCAGCTCCGTAATCCTTGTTTTCAACTGATCGTCGATCTCGATGATCCCATTTTCGATGGCAAGGTAGAGGCGTTTAAGCTTTTCGTCTTTTTCCTGGAGCTCCTTGATGAGAGCGTCGCGACGATCATCAACGGCTTTATTTTTACCATTTTGTCGGGCTGCGAGAGATCCGAGGATTACCGCCAAGCGTTTCGGGTGCAGAAGGCGCTCTTTTACGGCCTCTGTAATAAGCGTGTCCAAACGGGCCATCGGCACATGACGTCCTTTGCAAACGGTTTGTCCCCGTTGTTTGCATCCCGCGCAGCTATAATAGCGGTAGGAGCGTCCATGACGATTGGTTCCGCTTATGGTCATCCCCGAACCGCAGGAAGCGCAAACGGCAAGGCCTGCAAGCAACGTAGGGCCGTTGACCACTCGTGGCGGGGTTACATTGGAGTTGTTGTACGCAAGGCGCGCCTGAGCCTTTTCAAAAAGATCTTGGGAAATGATGGTTGGAACGTCGACTTCAACAATCAACGTACTGTCATTAAGCTCACCGGTACGGGCGTTTTTTACGCCATAAGGCCATTTACCCGTTGCATAATATGCATGGGTAAGAATTTTATGAACGGGCCCGACGCCGAAAGTCGATCCCAAACGGGTTCGATATCCCCGCTCGTTAAGCCATTTTGTGGTGTCTTTAATACCGAGCGGGCGGGAAGTTCCGTCGCCCTCAGTGTAGAGTTGATAGATCAGGCGAACGAGTTCAGCCTCTACCGGATCAATCTCCAGCTTCTTTTTAATTTTGGAACCACGACGCTCGGCTTCAATCACACGATAGCCTAAAGGTGATCGGGCTCCATTCCAAAAACCCTGCTTGGCGGATTCTCGCATGGAGCGAGTGACATTCTTGCCATTCTCCTTCGAACTATATTCATCGAAGATGCCAATGATCTGGCGCATTAACTCCTGAGATGGATCCGTTCCTGTGGGTTGCGTAACCGACACGACTTCAACCCCAAGCTTTCTTAACTTGCGAATTGTCAGCTCCATCTCGGCGCCGTTCCGATAAAACCGCGAGAAAGCGTGAACACAGATGACGTCAAAATTTCTATCGGGACCCGCCGCGCGCTCAAGCATTGTCTGGAAAACGGGGCGTTTATCATCGGTTGCCGAGGCGCCAGGTTCTACAAACTCAGTTACGACCTCCCAGCCTTGCGCGAGGCAATATCGGCTAGTCAGATCCCGCTGGGAGGGGATCGAGACATCGCCTGCCGCTTGGCGTCCGGTACTCACACGCAGATAAAGAGCCACCCGCTTGATCGGGTTCTGGGCCAAAGGGTGAGCGGACGAGAAGGCCATTGTGTAAAGTCTCCTAGTGGGGATTTAAGTTATAGCGAGATGAGCTTGATTCAACTGCCATGAGTATGGACTCAGCGTGTTCTGCACAGGCCAAATGGGATGTTGGCCAGTTGCCAGCCTAGTCACCGAGTATTGAAGCCAGATCATTGCCGAGAAGCTGAAGAATAGAATCCAACTCAGCCATCGAGATTGGCATCTCGGAACTAAGATCGGATGCAATGTCCGGCTGCCATTCCGCGACATTCTTCCTTGGGCGGGCGGGAAGCAACCGACGCTCAGGATCCAGAGGCCGCAAGCCAAGACGCGGCAACCGCCCATCCGCCATAGGGCGGGGGCGCTTTGCTTTCGTCCGGAGCTGATCAATCCGCGGCTGTTCCATGCCGCCAAAATGGCAGCCTTACGCGTGAGAACCGATCCGGAAAGGTCAGGAAATTGCATCATAGTTTTGGGAGCTAAACATTCGATAAGAGATATAATTGTGACCACTATTCTTCAGCAGCTTCCTTAAAAGCGTTCCATTTTCTCAATTCTGTTGCGATCGCCTTTTCAAGGCCATCCTCCGGAAATCCGCAATAATAAAGGCTTAATGTTGCCATCTGCATGAAAGGGCCAGTGACGGATGGTGTGGGCTTTGATCCTAGGATCGCTGGCGCAAAATGGATTAATCTCTGTATTGCAAGTTCACGGATTGATTGTTTTGGTCGTCCACCTGTGTTTTGCGTATTTCGTTCCAACCAACTCTTAAGAGGGACCTGAATTTTCTCAAGCGTGTGAATAAGAAGGTCCGCACCATGAAGAAGGCCCAGATCACGTCGACGGTGCGCATAGTGCTGGTCGATTGTCTGCAGTGTCATAAGTGTGCCTGCTGCCTCCATTGATTGGCGATCTTTCAAATAGTCCTTTGGATAAAGATTTTTCTCAGTCGCAGATGACGCTGCAGCGAAAGTGAAGAGATCGCCTACGTCTTCTAGGGCTGAGAGTGGCAAAATTTCAATTAGATCTTTTCCTTCAATTCGAAGTGTTTTGATTGTTTGCTCAAGCCGTAATTCGAGATTTTGGATACGACGAATTGCGTCTGATCGTTTAACCTGTGCTTTTTTAAGCTTTGTAATTTGGGCAATATCCATGACGATATCGCCGAGAACTTCCATCAGGATTTTTGAATGTTTTTTTGAAAGACCAAGAGATTTTTTAAGGTCCTTCCAATCCTCATCGTTCGGAAAATGAATGTGTAGCTCTCCTTCGGAGGGCAATGAAGCTGTCAGCTTCTTCTTTCTGGATGTTGTCTTGGTACTCATGATCCGGTCCTCCTTTTGTAGATAGTGGCGACGTATTCGCGATGGGCTTCGAGCGTCTGCGCTTGCTGATAATAGGTCTCGGTGGTCGAGAATGTGCGATGTCCAAGAAGTGGCGCTGCGATCCGCACATGAACGGGATCGGCGATAGCAAGTGTGGTGGCCGCTGCATATCGGAACGCGTGGATGCTAATCGGTTTGCCGAATTCGTCTTTTGTGCGGGCGCGGACGCGATCATAAATAGCCATTTGGGTCATGGCCGAGCTGTCCTTCGAGATCCAGACCGCGTTCCTCGGATCGCTCGTCCAGCGACCTTCGCGAGCTAGCAGATAGGGACGATGGACAGTGAGATAGGTCTGAAGTGGTATGTGCAGAATATCAGGAAGCATAGCCTCATGCGGCTCATGTGTCTTAGTCTCGGTTTCGTCGAAGAGGACAAGCCAACCTCCATCGATCGCGACCAGGTTTTCGGTTAGGATCAGATCGGCAAGATTGCGGCGACGAACGGGAACGAGCGCAAGGAACGCGATTATCAATCCGTCGCGGAAAAGAATTGCGGCTTCAAGCCCCTCAAACTCGATCGCTTTTGCCATTAGCTTTAGGCCCAGTGACAGGAGTTCATCCGTGAGCTTGATATCTTTTTTGTCGCGGACAGGTCTGTGTTGCGCACGGACCCGTGAAGAGCGGTCATTTATAAAGGACCAATCCTTTTCAGGGTCCATCACTTTTGCCACTTCCAGAAGCTCTTGGAGGCGGCCTAATAATGTCTGGGTTGAGTTTCCAATCTCTTGGAGATGTGAGACATAAGCCTTAACGCGTTCTTTTGTAATGCGGAATTCAGGAGGCAACGTTAGCGCATCGCGGTCGTGATGGTGTAGAAAGGTCAGAAAGCGGCCATAGCCTTTCTCCGCTTTCTCATTCGATTTCGTTGAATGATTGGCGCGGGCACCTTTAGTGTCGTCAAAATAATCACCTGGCTTTAGCGCCAACTCCCAACGCCTGCCGTCTTCTGCGGGCCAGAACGGGAGCTTTAAACATTCGCGCTCTGGCGCTTTGCCGCGCCCATAAAGTCCGCCACTCATGATTTTTCTTCCGCCTTTTTTGTCCAATGGATCGGTGGTTTCGATATTATTTTTGAGGGCTGAGCGGGGGCACGTTTGACCGTGGCTATCGAGTGGGCCGTCTTTTTGCCTTTTTTGGTCTTGAGTTCGGCTTCAAGATGAAGACGACGATCATTGATGACCTGCGCAAAGAGTTGTCCGGCCGAGCGCGTCTCCGCTCCGGTGTAGATGCTCGTCGTAGTGGCTAGAGACTTATGACCCAAAACGCGCCTAACCACTTCATATTGTCCAGGTTTTGAATCCAAGAAGATCTTGCCACCGACATGTCTGAACAAATGCGTGTTGAACTCAATGCCGAGATACCGTTCAAGTACCTCGCTAATCTGTTTGCCTAGCGTATTAGGGTGCTTGGATTGGCCGCTCTCGCCTGGGAATAGAGCATCGTTCGGTTGTAACAACAGGATCGAACGCCATTCGCGGACATACCAGGCGAGGATCTCCACCGTTTCGTCAGGTAGTTCGAATTCGATTGCGATCTCGTTTTTGGTCTCGTCTTCATTCAAGACGAGATAAAGCCCGTTGCCGCGCTGGACCAGATTTTTTGTCAGCGAAAGTGCGGCAAGGTTCTTGCGCCGGATTGGTACAACCTGTTCTAGTGCAACGGCTGCAGTAAGACTTGCAAGGACCGCTCGAGATTTGTTGTTGGCCTTGCTCTTTTCCACATCGCGACGGATTTCTGACGGTAGCCCAAGATAACGAGCAACGATGGCTGGATCATCAAACGCCGACAACCGCACTCGGTTCTTCTTGGTCATACCTTGACGCGGCATAGCGAGCTTTGAAGCGACACGACGGATCTTTTCCAGAGCAGGACCATCGACCTTGACCCGGTGTTTGGCGAGATCACGCAACAGGCCTGCAAGCTGAGCGACCTGCGGCGAGGTCTTGCCCTCATGCCGATCAAGAAAGAAACGCAAAATTTTCTCATGGGCTTCAGGTGTCACCAGATCGGCAATCCCAGAGATGGTCGATGTCTTTCGACCGCTAAGCGCCAAGGCCGATGCCAAAACGCGCAGCTGATAACGCCTCGTCTCGATTGTTGCCGGGCGCGCCGGCCTTAGTGGACCTTCATCTGCAGCCAGATCCACATTTTGGAGGCTATGAAGATACGCCTCACAGTCCAGGCGATAGGCCGGATCGAAGGCTGACCAGTCGAGAATATAAGTCTCTTTGTGCGAGACCCGCTCGATTTCTATCTGCGGCCAAGACGGAACTTCTCGGGCACACGCATTCCACGACCACGTAATCGAGTTCCATGTACCTTCGGGATCCGACCGCAACCGATCTGATCCCAAGGCGGAATGATATGCCTCAAGATCAGCAAGGGTAACTGATAAAGGAAGGATACCTTTACTACCCAAGAACCGCGCGAGCGGCGTTAAATGCCAGCGGCGATTTTCCTGGATCAGCGCCAGAACCTCGGCCCATTCCGGTAGCACCGGCTCTTTCGATCTTGAGGGAATAACGTCGACAGCTAAAGCCAACGCCTTACCGAACAGGCTCCGAATATTGTTCCAGCGGCCCTTGGTCAGACCGACCGACTCGGGAGACATTCCTTCAAGCCGCCGGCGTAAGGAGGGTACGTCGGCCTCGATTGAGGCTAATTCCCCACCGAGCACCCGCCCGACAGTTCGAACCGATGATTTGACGTCCATTTTTACCCGATGCGGCCATTCTGTCGCGTCAACGAGGCTCAAAAGGGTCTCGAGAGTGGCTCGTGAAGGTTTTGGCGTGGTCATGGGTGGCCTCGTGATGACAGGAGTGGACAATAGTCCAAAATCGTTATTACTTCAAGTACCAAAACAACGCGAACCGATACATGTAGTAATAACGATAAATAAATTAATCTCATAAAATCATTAACTTGTGCGATATATTTTCTAATGCGCCCGTAAGGCAGCGCCATCAGCGCACATGTCTCGAAATCAACGGAATTTAGCGCAAGCGCTGGCCTAAACCGTGCGCTACACATCAACATGGCCGACGGAGGTTCAGCGTGATTAATCCGCCTTGCAAGATCTGTCCTCATAGCGCTCTCCTGTCCATAAAGAACTGAAGGTCATCGGATCGGATCCGGATTGCCCTACCGATCCGCACAGATGGCAAATCATGCCTATCGATCATGCGGCGGATTGTTTTGACTGATACCGCCAAAACAAGTGCGGCATCGCTGACCTTCAAAAGCGGGGCCATAAATTCCCGAAAAACCGGATCTGAACCCGTCGGCTCGTGAGCGCTGGAAAAGTTGTTCGCCGGGCACTTTCCCGGCTCAGTCGATGTCAAATCGATTCTAGGCCGCGAGGTTGCCGTAGCGGAGGGGGTGGGCATTCCGCGCTTGTCATGATGATGTGTTGCCAGAGGGAAGACTGCCGATCCGCGCAGCAACCGATCTGGATTGCTAAGCTGACTAACCTTTATCTCGGTCCAAGAAGGAATTGTCCTAAACGAACGCTCAACCGACTGTTGGTCGGATGCCGCTTTCAAGGCGAATCGGGTTGAATTGCTGGGCTTCATACGCACGAGAGTGCTATATCAAGCCAGTCAATGCCGATCCCGAAAGGTCAGGAAAATAAGGGGAGGTTATCGCCTATGAATCGTGCATTGGACGAGCGCTAAAAAACCGTTTGGATTAGCACTGATAGTTGATCGCAAGCTCCAAACACTTAGGGCGATATGCGTGGATTTAAAATTGATCTTGAGGGCCACTTCACGTTCGACGGAGTACTTTGAGGAACCAATGCCTCAATTGTCTGAATAACGCTTAGATTTGTCGCCGCGTTCGTTCCTAAAGTTGCTGCATTGATTGTCCAGCGCCCATCTTATGTTCCAATGAGTTGATGTTTCAATAAGCTTGTTTTGGGGACCGGTGAAGAAGCCGGTCTTAGCTTAGCTTTTCACCTGAACAGTGAAATCCAATTGCGGGCTCAGCAACATAATTATGCTATCTAATGCATATTATATATTCTATTGACAAAAAATACTAACTTCTAGTAAGTTTTTAGGAACACATATCCGTCTCGGGCATTTATGGGGCCGAACTGTGTCAGGTCAGAAGGATTCGCTGAGATGGTGCACCCGGAAAATACAGCCAAGGTGAATTCAACGCCAAGGCAAGTTTTCACTATCTGGCTGGGTCTGTCGAGGCAGCGCTTCGGAACTGAAGAACTGGCGGAGCTATGCCCTTGCCGTCAACAATCCAACGACCGCAGCACACCATGACCATGCTGGCCGATCTTCTGGCTAGCGTGTTTAACCGCCGCAAGGTGCGGCCTATTTATACTCGTCAAGATGATTTGACACTTGCCGAACTGGCGCGTGAACTGGTCAGAGGGGCTGGTGAAGCCTCTGGCCTGGCCTCTGCTAGTGCGATCCTTTCAGGCTATGGATTATTGGACGATACAGAGAAACTTGCCTTCTTCCGAATGATGGCAGTCGAGATGAGCATCTTGCCGGGTAAGGTACGTCAAACTCTGGACGCTTATGAAGCCTCGCCTTCGAAAGTTACCTACCGTGAATTTGCGGCAGCCTCGGAACCGCCTCGGCAGGAGTTGATCCGGCGTCTAAACATTGTGCCCGGTGGGACAAGTAGTCTTGTACGGATGCGGGCCGATCTGCTCCGTCTAGGTAAGGGCGAGCCGGCTCTCGAGGCACTTGATCTGGATTTCCGTCATCTGTTGGCTTCATGGTTCAACCGTGGCTTTCTCGTACTGCGACCGATCAGTTGGGAGAGCCCGGCGCATGTATTAGAAAAAATAATCGTCTATGAGGCCGTTCATGCGATTGATAGTTGGGATGAGCTGAGGCGGCGGCTAGAACCCAAAGACCGCCGTTGCTTTGCCTTTTTTCATCCCGCGATGCCAGACGAGCCTCTAATCTTCGTTGAGGTTGCCCTAATGCAGGGCATAGCGCGGTCGATCCAGGCCCTGCTGGCGGAAAACCGTAAAGTCAAGGCCGCAGAAGAGGCGGATACGGCGGTCTTTTATTCAATTTCGAATTGCCAGCCGGGCCTTGCGGGGATTTCGTTTGGGAATTCGCTAATCAAGCAAGTCGCTGCAGATCTTTCACAGGAACTGCCTGGGCTTCGGACTTTCGTTACGCTTTCCCCAATGCCCAATTTCGCCAATTGGCTGGCTGAGAAGGGGATTGATTTTCGGGCTGCGGATGGACCGCTGCTATGCGCTATGGGTGCCCATTATCTTGTCCATGCGAAAGATAAAAGCGGCATGCCCATCGATCCAGTGGCGCGGTTTCACCTAGGGAACGGTGCAATCGTACATCAGGTTCATGCGAATGCTGATACCTCGGCAAAGGGTCTGAGGCAGTCGTCAGGGCTAATGGTCAACTACTTCTATGATCTTAGCCGTGCGGCTCAGAACCACGAGCTTTTCACTAAGAACGGTGAGATCGCGCTTTCGCCAGAGATCCGCGAGCTGTGTGCCGTGGCTGACAAATTATTTCATTTGGAAAATAAAACATGATCAACCCGCTCTACGATCAACTATTCGGAAGTCATTTTGGCAAGAGTAGTCCGTTTCTTCGGTTGGCAGATGGCTCGGTCGTAACGTATGCCGCCTTTTTGGGCCTTGCGGCACAGATGGCTCATGTTCTGAAGCAAAGCGGCTTGCAACCCGGCGATCGACTTGCCGCACAGGTACAAAAATCGCCAGAAGCCCTCGCCCTTTACGCGGCGTGCGTTCAAGCGGGTGCTGTGTTCCTGCCACTGAACACCGCCTACACCACCGAGGAACTCAGCTATTTCATCGAAGATAGCGGAGCGCGGATGATTATCTGCGACGCGAAGGTTGAACAGGCATTATCGTCCATCACAGCTCGACTTGAATTAAGCCTCAAGACACTGAACGCGGATGGTTCTGGCACCCTGAGGGACGGCGCGCTGGTCATGCCTCAGGCTTTCCCGACCGTTGTGCGTTCCGCCGATGACCTTGCGGCACTGCTTTATACATCTGGAACGACTGGGCGCTCTAAAGGGGCAATGTTGAGCCAGGCGAACCTTCTTTCCAACGCATTCACACTGGCAAAGGAATGGCGATTCGCTTCCGAAGATGTCCTGCTTCACGCCCTGCCGATCTTTCACACCCACGGCCTTTTTGTCGCAACTAATGTGACACTGGTTGTGGGTGCCTCGATGATCTTTCTGCCCCAGTTTAACGTCGATCAGCTTGTCAATCTGATGCAACAGGCAACGGTCTTGATGGGGGTCCCGACCTTCTACACGCGGCTACTGGACCACCCGCGTTTTAACCGCCAGCTAGCGTCCGGGATGCGCCTGTTCGTCTCCGGCTCAGCACCGCTTTTAGCAGAGACGCATTTCGAGTTCGAGGACCGCACAGGCCACTGCATCCTTGAGCGTTACGGTATGACCGAAACCAACATGAACACTTCGAACCCCTATTATGGTGAACGGCGCGCAGGCACCGTCGGCCTGCCGCTGCCCGAGGTGGAAGTAAAAGTGACCGACCCCGAGACGGGCGCCACTTTGCCAGGTGGAACAATAGGCCAGATTGAGGTTCGAGGGCCAAATGTCTTCAAGGGCTATTGGCAAATGCCCGAGAAAACTGCGGCAGAACTGCGGGCCGATGGATTCTTCGTCACCGGCGATCTCGGAAAGATCGACAAGGACGGCTATCTGCACATCGTTGGTCGCAACAAAGACCTGATTATTTCTGGCGGCTACAACATCTACCCTAAGGAAATCGAACTAGTTCTTGATGCCCAGCCAGGGGTTCTGGAAAGCGCCGTCATCGGCGTGCCACACCGGGACCTGGGGGAGGCTGTCATCGGGGTGATAGTAGCTGAGCCGGGCGGGCATCCGGATCTCGATCAAATCATGGCGGCGGTCCAGACGCCGCTAGCCCGTTTCAAGCATCCAAAACGGCTGGTCCTGGTTGATGAACTTCCGCGCAACACGATGGCCAAGGTGCAGAAGGACATTCTGAGGAAGAAATTCAAGGATGCGTTCCATGCGGTCTGACAGGTCTGTCAGACCATCGAAATCCGGGGGGGGTAATCGCGACCTAACATCGGAAACACCAAGGTGACCTTCAAAAAAATAGGGCACTGAAAATTAAAAACCAATGGAGGAGGGACTAATGACCAAAAATCTGAATGGCAAAGACGGAATGACCCGTCGCGGCCTTTTGAAAAGCGGTATGGCCATGACAGCGGCGGGGTTGATGCTTCCTGCTGGTATGGCGATGGCGCAGGCGAAACCAAAAAAGGGTGGAATCCTGCGGATCGGCTTCAACTCGGGCAGCACAAAAGATAATTACGACCCTGGCGTTTGGGACTCGAACTTTACCCAAGTCTTTGCCCATGCGCGGCATAATTATTTAACGGAAATAGCGGCAGACGGCTCGCTCGTGGGTGAAGTAGCGGAAAGTTGGGAACCTAGTGCCGACGCTAAAACTTGGATTCTTAAGATCCGCAAGGGCATCACTTTCCACAGCGGAGGCACCCTTGGGGCTGACGACGTAATAGCTTCGATCAACTATCACCGCGGTAAGGATAGCACCTCTGCGGCCAAGCCGATTGTCGATCCGATTGTCGAGATCAAGTCCGACGGGCCGAATAAGGTCGTCGTGACGCTGAGCGGGGGCAATGCTGACTTCCCCTATCTCTTGTCCGATTACCACTTGCCGATCATGCCCGCAAAAGACGGCAAGATTAATCCGACCTCGTCCGACGGCTGTGGCCCTTATAAGGTCGACAAATTTGAGCCTGGCGTTAGCGCCACACTTAGCAAGCACAAGGGCTATTGGAAATCCGACCGCGGGCACTTCGACGGGCTTTTAATGTTGGCTCTTCCCGATCCGGTGGCACGGCAGAATGCACTTCTGACAGGTCAGGTGGACGTCATCAACCAGCTTGACCTGTCGACGGTTGCGATGATGGCCCGTAACTCCTCCATCCGCGTTCTTTCGGTGACCGGTAACCAGCACTTCTGCTTCCCTATGGATACGCGGACCGGACCCTTCAACGACAACAACGTCCGGCTTGCGCTGAAGCATGCCCTAGATCGGCAGGAAATGGTGGATAAGATTCTGTACGGTTATGGCTCTGTTGGGAATGACAACCCGATTGGGCCGAGCCAAAAATACCATGCGGCCGACCTGCCGGTTAACAAGTATGATCCTGACAAGGCCAAGTTCTATCTTGGCAAGGCTGGCCTGACTTCGCTTGACGTCCCCTTGTGGGTGGCCGAAGGCGCGTTCACAGGCGCGACGGATTCGGGCTCACTCTATGCCGAAAGGGCCGCTGCGGCCGGTATCAAGATAACGGTCGAACGCGCTCCGAACGATGGGTATTGGAGCAACATATGGATGAAAAAGCCTTGGTGCGCCTCTTACTGGGGCGGTCGTGCTACTTGCGATTGGATGTTCTCGACAGCCTATGCCGCAGGCGCTCCTTGGAACGAAAGCTTCTGGAAGCACGACCAGTTTAATACCTTGCTGGCGCGGGGGCGGTCCGAACTGGATGACACAAAGCGGGCAGCGATCTATCACGAGATGCAGGCTATCGTTTCTAACGAGGGCGGCGTGGTCATCCCAATGTTCGCGAGCTTTGTCATGGGGGTTACTCGGGCGGTAGCGACCCCGGACGTGGTCGGTGCTAACTGGGATCTTGACGGTTTCCGGGCGGTCGAACGCTGGTGGTTCGCCTAAGAGATATTAGCTAATCTGAACGGACTCCGGCGGGGATATCTCGCCGGAGCTCGTTCACCATTGCTGCATTAAGACCGCAAGGAAATAGGATAAACGAGGGGAATAGATGAACAGGATCTGGAGGATAATCGGGCAACGGATGCTTTTGGGCGTGCTCACCTTGTTCATCATATCGGTAGTGATCTTCGGGGCGACTGAATTGTTGCCGGGTGACCTAGCCAGCCAGCTTTTAGGGCAGTCGGCGACTAAGGAAACCCTCGACGCGCTGCGCGAGCAACTCGGCCTAAATCTCCCCGCCCCAATTCGCTACTTGAACTGGTTGACAGGTTTTCTGCAGGGCGATTTCGGTACGTCAATGGCCACCAAAAAGCCGATCTCGGAACTGGTTGGCGCGCGGCTGGTTAATACGCTTTTCCTGGCACTTTATGCTGCAGCCCTTGCCGTGCCTATCTCGCTGACACTCGGGGTCCTAGCAGCGCTCTGGCGCAATTCGATTTTCGACCGGGCCTCGAACGCGGTAGCGCTGACGGCGATTTCCTTCCCAGAGTTCTTCGTAGCTTACATTCTGATCCTGTGGCTGTCGCAATCAGGCTTTTTCCCATCAATGGTGCGAATAACCGAGGCAACAACGACCCTCAACCTACTCTATATGGCTTTCCTACCCGCCCTGGCGCTGACGCTCGTTGTCACCGCCCATATGATGCGGATGACGCGTGCCGCGATCATCAACGTATTGGCAAGCGCTTATATCGAAATGTCACTGCTGAAAGGCATGTCGCCGATGCGTGTCGTTTTGCGCCATGCGGTACCAAACGCGCTGGCACCCATCATAAATGTGGTCGCGGTAAACCTCGCCTACCTCATAACTGGGGTCGTGGTAGTAGAAGTAGTGTTTGTCTATCCCGGCCTTGGACAGTTGATGATCGATGCGGTGACCAACCGTGACATCGCGGTGGTGCAGACCATCGCGCTGCTTTTTGCTTCAGCTTACGTTCTTCTTAACCTCATCGCGGATGTGCTCTCGACGATTACCAACCCGCGCTTGATGCACGGTAGGTAGGCCGATGACAATCCTTCTATCTGTCCTCATCGGACTGGGCCTGTTCTTCATCATCGGTTATTCTGCCCGCGCAGGATTGCGCGTAACTGCTCCTGCGCAATACAAGCCTACCTTCCGCGACATGCCGCTCACTGCCTCTTTCGGCCTGACGGTGATCGTTTTTTATATCGTCATCGCCATTTTTGCTCAGGCAATCGCCCCATTCGGCGAGGGCGAAGTCATGGGCCACCAGTTTTTGCCGTGGGGGTCGCCCTATTACCTCGGCACCGACAAGCTGGGTCGCGACATGCTGACACGCCTAATCTATGGCGCGCGCAATACCGTGGGCATTGCCTTTGCCACAACGGCGCTCGCCTTTTTCTTGGGTTCGGTCCTTGGTATCTGGGCGGCTTTGGGGGGCGGCTGGATTGACCAAATTCTGTCGCGTTTTATCGATGCGCTCATGGCAATACCAGAGCTGATCTTCTCTCTCCTACTACTGACAATCTTCGGTACGTCGGTCTTGACTCTGATACTTGTGATCGCTTGTGTTGCGTCAACCCGCATCTACCGCCTGGCGCGGTCCGTAGCTCAAGGCATCGTGGTAACGGACTATATCGAGGCCGCCCGCCTACGCGGCGAGGGGAATTGGCGCCTAATCTGGCGCGAGATCTTGCCCAATGCGATGGCACCGCTGGTGACCGAATTCGGTCTACGCTTCTGCTTCGTTTTTCTCTCAATTTCGGCACTATCGTTCCTTGGCCTTGGCATCAAGCCGCCCACCGCTGACTGGGGTAGCATGGTACGTGAGAATGCGACGCTAATCACCTTTGGTGACGTCACGCCTCTGCTGCCCGCCGGGGCCATCGCGCTGCTGACGGTGGCTGTGAACTTCGTCGTCGACTGGCTATTGTACCGCGCTAGCGGTTTGAAGGAGTAGGGATTTGGAAAAACCGTTACTTCTGAACATAAGGGGTCTGCAGATCGAAGGCCGTTCAGGTGATACCTGGCACACAATCGTCAAGGGCGTGGACCTGACCCTACACAAAGGCGAGATTCTGGGCCTTATAGGGGAATCCGGTGCCGGCAAATCGACGATTGGCCTTGCCGCAATGGGCTTTGCCCGCGACGGTTGCCGCATCTCGGGAGGGACCATCGACTTTGACGGGATCGACCTTAGGCGTGCTTCAGAGGCGCAGCGAAGAGGCTTGCGCGGCAAGCGGATCGCCTATGTCGCGCAATCGGCAGCGGCGAGCTTCAACCCAGCGCACAAATTGATCGACCAGTATTGCGAAGGACCCGTCATCCACGGCGTCATGTTGCGCGAAAAAGCCGAGACGGATGCAGTCGAGCTGTTCCACCGCATGCGCCTTCCCAATCCCGCTATGATCGGATTCCGTTATCCGCATCAAGTTTCGGGAGGACAGTTGCAACGGGCTATGGCGGCAATGGCGATGGCCTGCCGTCCGGATCTGATCATCTTCGACGAACCTACCACCGCGCTGGACGTCACAACTCAGATCGAGGTGCTGGCCGCCATCCGTGATATCGTAAGTCAGTTCGGCACGGCGGCGATTTACATTACTCATGACCTTGCCGTAGTCGCGCAGATGGCCGACCGCATCAAGGTGTTATTGCGTGGGAATGAGGTCGAGGAGGCCGACACCCGCAGCATGCTGGCCGCCCCGCGCGCGGACTATACTCGAAGCCTCTGGGCGGTGCGAAGCTTTGCTCGGGTCAAACAGCCACCCTCGACCGGAAGCCCTATCATATCGGTGCGAAATGTGACGGCATCTTATGGTGCGATCGATGTACTAAAGGGTGTTAGCTTCGACATCCACGCGGGCCGTACTGTGGCCGTAGTTGGCGAAAGCGGATCAGGCAAATCCACAACCGCGCGGGTCATTACCGGGCTTCTGCAGCCAAAAAATGGAGAGGTTCTATTTAACGGCAAACCACTCCCCGCTAGCTTCAAGGCCCGTTCGCGGGATCAATTGCGCCAATGCCAAATGATCTATCAGACGGCCGATACAGCGTTGAATCCGAAACTCCGTCTGCGTGAGTTGATAGGGCGACCTGCCGAGATGTATCTAGGCCTGAAGGGCAAGGCGCTGGAAAGCCGCATTTGTGACCTGCTGGCGCTCATCGAACTTGAGCCCGCGAAATATATCAATCGCCTACCCTCAGAGCTTTCGGGCGGTCAGAAGCAGCGGATCGGCATCGCACGCGCGCTGGCCGCCGAGCCGCAACTTATCATCTGCGATGAGGTGACGAGCGCGCTAGACCAGATCGTACAGGAAGGTATCCTGAAGCTTTTGGACCGGCTGCAAGGCGAATTTAACCTCGCCTACATGTTCATAACGCATGACCTCGCAACCGTAAAATCAATCGCTGATGAGGTAGTGGTCATGCAACATGGTGCCGTAGTCGAACGCGGATCCAAAGCCGAGCTCTTTGCCAACCCGAAGGAGGAGTACACCAAGCTGTTGCTCTCGTCGGTTCCGGAAATGGACCCAGATTGGCTGAACCGGCTGCTGGCCGCGCGGTCAAACAACGATAAACGTGGCTGATCCGCGCATTCATGGGTTTAGCTCGCCTTCATGCAAGTTAGGGAAGTCATCCGGGGCGGCGGCAAAGTCAGTTTCTTTTCTTTCAGTAAGTATTTGATTACTTTGGTCCCAGGTTGTAGTGATATCCGCGAATCTGGAACTATGGACACAAACTCAGAAAAGGTGCATTAATTGCGATCAAGGTCGATCAGCGAGATCCGACGCGCTGAGCTATCAAAGGCAGCGTTTGAGGCGGTAGTGCTCTTTGGGCTCCGCGGCACCACGTTTGAAAAAGTCGGCGAGATCGCTGGTGTTTCCAAAGGCGTAGTGTTGCACCATTTCAAGGATAAGACTTCGCTTCTCGAGGCCGTGATCCGGCGAACTAATGGAATGCTCAGTACATCTTTGGTCGAACTTTACCGGCACGCCGAGACACCACACGAACGGCTTTGGGCCATCATAATTGCGAATTTCCATGAGTCGATTTTCAATCAGGCTGTCTGCCAAGCTTGGGTATCTCTGATGGCCGAGGTCCCCCTCAATCGCGATATTCAGCGGGTTCAGGCCGCCAACTACGCCCGTGTGGCAAGCAATTTTGCGCATGAGTTGAAGAATTTCGTGCCAAGAGCCGAGGCGAGGATGATTGCGCGCTATCTCAACCTGCTGATCGACGGCATCTGGGTGCGGGTCGGCTCGAGGGTCGAACCGCTCAACGCGGCGCAAGCGATCGGCGACCTTGAATACGAATTGATAAAATTCCTGCCCACGGATGCCAAGACCCTAGCGCAGCATCGAGCGGCACGGATTAAGATCGAGAACGTCGCGCGCATCGCCCTCGGGACGCGCGCCTTTCTGGAAAACTCCATTACGCGCTGACCATCAACCGACGGCCATTTCTCGGATCAGATGGTCAGCGATTCGGGCGATAGACTGTTGCGCTTCAGGTAGAGCTTCGTACCATTCAAAGACATGCCAAAGCCCTTCCCAGACATG
>Ga0114964_10001663_pt1 | contig 16148 bp, 17 predicted proteins | sample C_131016_MF_Meta_FD_92638 | JGI IMG/M metagenome (GOLD analysis project Ga0114964, IMG submission 92638) | Freshwater microbial communities from Lake Croche, Canada to study carbon cycling - C_131016_MF_MetaG | ecosystem: Environmental > Aquatic > Freshwater > Lake | place: Lake Croche, Canada... | reverse complement strand
CCTCCGCTGAATTCATATCCAGCCCGGAGGCGTGTGCCAGCAGATGACGGACCGTGGCGCCCGGCGGCCCGGCGGGGGTGTCGAGGTCGACCACGCCCTCCTCGATGGCCACCTGAACCGCTCGCGCAACCAGCGGTTTGGTCACCGACGCCAACCGGTAAGCCCGAGTGAGATCTCCTCGGCTGGCCAGGATTCCGGACGGGCCCACCACCGCCGCCGCCGAAGTGGGCACCGGCCAGTCGGCGATAACGTCGAGGGCTTTAGACATCGCTGTCACCGTAATCCCCCCGACCGGCCGCGCCCGGGAAACGTTAAGGTCTGACCCATGAGTCAAACGGTGCGCGGTGTGATCTCGCGGAGCAAGGGCCAACCTGTCGAACTGGTCGACATCGTGATTCCCGACCCCGGGCCGGGTGAGGTGGTCGTCGCCGTCCACGCGTGCGGCGTCTGCCACACCGATCTGACCTACCGCGAGGGCGGTATCAACGACTCCTATCCGTTCCTGCTCGGCCACGAGGCCGCCGGCGTCGTGGAATCGATCGGCGAGGGCGTCACACAGGTCGCCCCGGGTGACTTCGTCATCCTCAACTGGCGAGCGGTGTGCGGCGAGTGCCGCGCCTGCAAGCGCGGCCGGCCGTGGTACTGCTTCAACACTTTCAACGCCACCCAGAAGATGACACTGACCGACGGAACCGAATTGACGCCGGCTCTGGGCGTCGGTGCGTTCGCCGACAAAACCCTTGTCCACCAGGGCCAGTGCACCAAGGTCGATGACGAGGCCGACGCCGCCGTCGCCGGACTGCTGGGCTGTGGCGTGATGGCCGGCATCGGTGCGGCGATCAACACCGGCGCGGTCACCCGAGACGACACAGTCGCTGTGATCGGATGCGGCGGAGTGGGAGACGCAGCCATCGCCGGCGCGAAACTGGTCGGGGCGCGCACGATCATCGCCGTCGATACCGACAACACCAAACTCGAGTGGGCCCGCGAATTCGGCGCCACTCACACCATCAACGCCCGCGAGGGTGATGTCGTCGAAGCCATCCAGGAGTTGACCGACGGCAACGGCGCGGATGTGGTGATCGACGCGGTTGGCCGGCCGGAGACCTGGAAGCAGGCCTTCTACGCGCGCGATCTGGCGGGAACCGTTGTGCTGGTTGGCGTTCCGACACCTGATATGCGCCTCGAGATGCCACTGGTGGACTTCTTCGCGCGCGGCGGGTCACTGAAGTCGTCCTGGTACGGCGACTGCCTCCCCGAACGCGACTTCCCCACCCTGATCGACCTCTACCGTCAGGGCCGGCTTCCGCTGGAGAAGTTCGTCTCCGAACGGATCGGCCTGGAGGGCATCGAGGACGCATTCCACAAAATGCATGCCGGTGAGGTCCTGCGCTCGGTGGTGATCCTGTGAGTGCCAACCAGCCCGGTATCGAGCGGATCGTCACTCACGGAAACTTCTCTCTCGACGGCGGCAGTTGGGAAGTCGACAACAACATCTGGATCGTCGGTGATGGCTCCGAGGTCATCGTCATCGACGCGGCGCATGACGCGAAGGCCATCGAGGACGCAGTCGCCGGCCGGCACGTGGTGGCGGTGGTATGCACCCACGGCCACAACGACCACATCACCGTCGCACCGCAGTTGGGTGCCGATCTCGACGCGCCGGTACTGCTGAACCCGGCCGACACGATGCTGTGGGAGACCACCCACGGCGACAAGGATTTTCGCGCACTTACCGATGGTCAGGTACTCACCGTCGGCGGCATCGAATTGCGTGCCATCTCAACCCCGGGACACTCCCCCGGATCGACCTGCCTCTACGCACCTGCATTGGGAGCGGTGTTCTCCGGCGACACTCTGTTCGCCGGCGGACCGGGTGCCACCGGGCGGTCGTTCTCGGACTTCCCCACCATCCTCGGGTCCATCAAGGACAAACTGGGCACGCTGCCGGCCGACACCGTGGTCTACACCGGCCATGGTGACACCACGACCATCGGCGGCGAAATTGTGAACTACGACGACTGGGTGGCCAGAGGCCACTGAGACGATCCGGGTGGCCAGAGGCCACTGAAGCGGCCGTCCCCCCACCGCGATGAAGTCAGTCAGCGCCAGCCGTGTCGTTCTCGTTTGCGCCCTGGCAGCGCTGGCCGAATCACTTTTCAATGCCACTATCGCGCCGATGTTGCCGTCGATTGCCAGACAGTTCGGCTTGAGCCACACCATGGGCGGTGCTCTGGTCGCGGCCTTCGCAGTTGGGTTCGCAGTCGGCACGTATCCCGCGTTGCGGCTCACCTCGACGATGGGTCCACGCGCGACCACGGTGATCGGCACCGCCTGCGTTGCCGCGGGAATGCTGTGCTTTGCAGTGGGTGCGCCGGACGGCCTGCTGTTCGCCGGTCGCGGGCTGGCCGGCTTCGGCAGCGTAGTGATCTACAGCGGCGGCATTGCGCTAGCCATGAACGGTGTCGGCGACGAACACCGGGGCGCTACTATCGGCACGATTTACAGTGGTTCCTACGTGGGTGCAGCGGTCGGACCGCTGATCGGTACCGCCGCAACGGTATTGGGGCGTAGCCCTGTCTTCGGGCTGATGGCGTCAGCCCCGTTGGTTGTCACAGCACTGCTATTTCGGCTCCGGCCCGTCGTGGCTGCAGCCGCAGTCAATCTTGTCGCCATACGCGGTTATCTACGCTCTGGTCGGGTGCGACTTGGCCTCTGGATCACGAGTCTGCCCGCCTTCGGTGGCGGAGTAATCGTGGTATCCGGTGCGTATCGCCTCGACGAAGCGGGGGCCTCGGCGCTGATGATCGGCATCGCCTACGGCGGAATGGCGGTAATGACCGCGATCCTCGAACCAATAGTCGGCCGTGTGAGCGACACGTGGGGACGCCGTCCGCCGCTGATAGTCCTGATGCTGCTTTCCGCAATTGCGATGTCGATGCTGATACCGATCCACGAGCGAGTGGCACTGGTTGCGCTGATCGCCATCGCAGGTTCAGTCTTCTCGGTGGTGGATGGTCCCGGATTCGCGCTCGTCGGCGACGGGGTCGAGTCGCTCGGCGGCAACGACACGACCACCACATTCCTGGTGAACTTATCCTGGGGACCATCCGCCGCACTCGGCGCGATTATCGCGGGGGTCTGCCATGATGCGGTCGGCGCAGGGCTGTCCTTCGGCGTCCTGGCGGCGGTGATCGCATTCTCCGCGGGTCTGGTTTACCGCTATCTCTGAGTCGGACCGGCTACGAAGCGCGTATCCGCGCCCTGTTGCAGATCATGCCGGTACCTCTGCCGCACTGCGCGGGTCGATCAGGATCTTGGCGTGCCGATCCGGGTCACCCAATGCCTCGAATGCAGCCGCGACACCACCGAGTCCCACCTTGCCGGTGAGTAGTGGCGAGGCGTCGACCTTGCCGTCAGCCAGCATGTGGAGAGTGTCGTAGAACTCCAGCGGGGTGTAGCCGAAGACGAAGCGCACGTCGATCTCCTTGCTCAACGCCATCGTCGGCCGGATCTTGTCCGTACCCATGCATACGCCGACAACGATGACCCGAGAGTTCAGCGGTGCGGCAGCCAGAACGCCGTCGATCATGCCGGGCACGCCGACGCATTCGAAGATCACCGGCCGCTTCGGGCCGGCCGCGCCGGCAGCGTCCGCCGCGCGGTAGACGTGCGGCCACCCAGGCACGCGCCGAAGCTTGCGCATGGTGTCCAGCGCCAGACCGTAAAGGTCGGGGATGTTGGTCAGGAAACCCTTCGACGTCGTCGTGTCATACGGGGAGTCCACCGTCGGGTCGACGACGACGTCCGCGCCGCATCGAGTTGCCAACGCACGGCGCGCGGGTGAAAGGTCACTGGCGACGACGGTGCCGACGCCGCGGGCCTTGAGGTGGCAGATCACCATGAGACCAACGGGTCCGCAGCCCACCACGATCGCGGTGTCGCCCTTGGTGATGTCGCTGCGCCGCACAGCGTGCAGTGCCACCGCCATCGGCTCGGTCATCGCCGCCATATCAACGGACAGACCATTGGGCACTGGAAAGGTGATCGACGCCTCGACCAGAACCTGCTCGGCGTAGCCGCCGGGCGCCAGTGGCGAGAGCCCGGTCAGTTGGACCCCACCGTGCGCGCGCACCAGGGGGAACGACACCACCGTCATGCCTTCTCTGAGCGCCTTGGGCACCTTCGGGCCACGCTCGGCGATCACCCCGGCGAACTCGTGTCCCATCACCGTCGGGGTGTCACCGCGCATGAAGTCGCCGTAGCCGATCTCGGCCATCACATCGGTCAGCTCGTCGGCATGGTCCTTGGCGTGCAGATCCGATCCGCAGATGCCGCAGGCCCGAACATCGAGCACCAACTGGCCATCGCCCGGACGAGGATCGGGCAGTTCAACCACCGACAACGTGCCACGTTCGCAACTGACAGCTTTCACCACCGCAGTGTCGCACGCCGGGTGGTACGCCGACTCAACCAGCGACTACCGTCGCGATACCGCTCAGCGGATGGTGCCGCGACCCGGGATCAGTGGAAGATCCAGGGCGGTAACCCATCCCGGTGGCAGATCGTTCACCGCCGGCACAGCGTTGAGCGCGCGCAGGCCGGTGGCCAGACAGCCCGCGGTGGCAGCGTCGCGGCCGGAGCCGTCAGTGAATCGGAACGCGGTCTCCTGGAAGATGCTGGGTGTGCCTTCGATGTCGACGCGGTACACGTCGTCCTTGTCACCCGAGGGCCAGTCCGGTGCGGCGTCGCGCCCGATTCGATTGACGTGTTCGAGTTGGATGCGGGTCTCGCCGCGGTAGACACCGTTAATGGTGAACCGCACTGCCGCGACGTTGCCGGCGCCGATCACACCCTTGACCGTCGTACGCTCGGTGGGAGTCACCCACTTGTCCCAGGTGGTGGTGATCTCGTCGAGTTCGATACCGGCGGCGTGCGCGATCATCGGAACTGTGGCTCCCCACGCGAAGACCAGGATGTCGCGGTTCTCCAGCAGGGGTTTGAACTCCGGTTCGCGGCCGATGCCCATCTCGAACTCGTAGTCGCCCTCGTAGTTGGTGTAGTCGAGCAACTCCGAGGCGCGCACCAGACGTACCTCGGAACACAGACCCATCAGCGTCATCGGGAAAAGGTCATTGGCGAACCCGGGGTCGATGCCGGTCGTGAAGCACGACGCACCGCCCACCTCGCAGGCTTGCGTGATGGGGTCGATCCAGTTCGGCGGGTTCAGGTGCATCGTCGGCCACACCCACGGCGTCATCGCGGTGGAGCAGACGTCAATCCCGGCCCGAAGGAACCGCCCGATCACCTCGATGTTGGCGTCGGCCTTGGCGGCCGTCGGTCCGTAATGGACCAACGCGTCTGGCCGCAGCGCGATCAGCGCGTCAATGTCATCAGTGGCGATGACGCCGACATCCGGCATACCGCAGATCTCACCGGCGTCGAGGCCCACCTTGGCCGGGTTGCTGACGCCGACGCCGACGAGTTCGAACTCCGGGTGGCTGAGCACCTCGGGGATGATCATCTTGCCGACGAAACCGGTTCCCCACACCACAACACGTTTGGCCATTGTCAGTGAATCTCCTTGGTACGCAGAGCAAATTGACGTTCAGCATAGGCCAGGTCATCGCGCCACAACCGGTTGGCCACGAGTCGCATCAGTGGCTGGATCAGCGGAGCGGCCCGCAACGAATATCCGAATCCCACCCGGTCGGACTGCGCGATGACCGCCTCGATCACGGCGGTGCGCACCCGGCCGTCAGGGCCGGTACCGACCGGCGTGGCGTGGGTCTCCACGACGCTGCCCGCCGCGTCGCCATCGACGATTCGCATCACGATGGTGCGCGGTTCGGGCGCGGTGAACTCGGCGACCACCGGCATGCCCAGGCGCCCCATCCGGAAGGTGACCGCCACCTGAAAGCGGTCGGCGGCATCGTCGGCATCCACCGGGGGCGCACTGAGCACTTCCAATTGAGCGAACGAATAGGGGTGGAACCACGCGCCGTGCCACGGGTCGAGTCGGTTGGAGATGACGTCACGGGGCTCGCATACGCCCTCGAGGCGGGTGACGGCCGCCAGCTTGGGACCCGTCGGACGCACCGGGAGGACCGGGGCGTCTAAGGGCTCCTCGCCGCCAACCTTGTCCAGTCGCACCCACACCAGCACGCCGTCATCGTGCGCCGGCAACGGCTTCCAGCCGAACTCCCGGCCACCGTCGAGTCGCAGCCCGTGCCAGGGGCAGATCAATCCACCGCACTCGACCTTCCCGGTGGCAAGGTCCGCGCCGAGATGCGGACACGCGGCCGGCCCCACCCGCAGCACCTGCTGCCGATCGCGCCACGCCACGATCTCGGTGCCGGCGACCTGTGTTCCGAATGGACGGTCGGCGCGCACATCGGTGCTAGCGCCGAAGACATACCAGTTCCCGCTCGGCCGCCGCAGTGCACGGCGCAGGGCGGCATCGATGATCGCCGGCTCCGCATCCCGGTAGGTGGGCTTCTGGGTGGCCCAGTCAAGCTGTGGAAGGACTTGCACGGGAGAGTCTTTCGGTATGCGGTCGGCAAGAAGTGACCACAGACTCATCTCAGCGCGCCACCTTTCTCAGCCAGTCGACGCAACACCGGTGAGCGTCCCCGCACGGGAACGGTATACAACGTGTGCCCGTTGACACCCCAGCCCGCCAGCAACCTGTTCGCCGCCGTCCATCCGGTGGTGGCGGCACGTTCCATCAAGGCTACCGGTAGGTCGATGCGGATCCCGTCACCGGCAAGCATCAACCCCGGTACCGGAGTGTCCACCGTCGGCCGGCTCGCGTGCGAGCCCGGGGAGAACAACGGACAGTCCTGCCTGTACAGAATGCGCTCGGTCACGATGCCGGCCCGGGCGGTCTCGGGATAGATCTGGTGCAGCCGGGCCAGCATCTCCTCCCGCAAGCCCTCGGACGGCGCGCAATCAGCGGGGACCGAGTACGAATGCACCTCGACCACCGAACCACCATTCGCGCGGGCCCAGTCGGCGGCCTGACGCTCGTAGTTGCTGACCACGCTGATGTTGTCGATGGGTTCCAGTCCCCCGGTGCCGAGGAAGTCCGGCCGTCCGGCATCCATCGGCCGGTCCAGCCACAGCCGCTGCACGACGAACGGTGGCGCTAGTTCCATCCCGGCCACTCGGTGTCGCCACTGGGCGTCTCCCAATTCGGTTGAGGCGCTAACGATCTGCTGCAGACCACCGGCATCGGTAGCAAGCACCACGCCGTCGGCGTCGATGGTGGTGCCGTCATCGCACTGCACCCGAAACTTCTTGGACCCCTCCAGGCTGACCGACGACACCGGCATCTCGGTGTGAAATCTCACCCCAATGCCACGCAGGTACTCCCCCAGCGGGTTCCACAGAGCGGTGTCGAAGTTCGACTCAGCGACATCGAAGACAAGGCCCTCATTGGAGCCCAGAAAGTAAATGTGGAACATCGCCGCCAACTCCGCTGCCGACAGCCGTTCGGGCCGGGCGAAGAAGCTGCGGGCGAAAACCTCGAATGCCAAATGTCGCGCGGCGACGGGAAAGTTGATGTCGGTCAGGAAGGTTTCCGCGTCGAGGTCGTCGAGCCGATCGTAGATTCCCGGTACGGTCACCGCCGCCAGTGGGGCGGCCGCTTTGGCGTTGATCCGCACCAGATCCCAGATCCGGAAGGTCGGACTGCGCATTGCGAACACCAACGCGTTCCACGGCGGGGACTGTGGCAGTCCGCGGAAGGTGTCGCGGCGGCCCTGCCCATCGATGAGCGGATAGTCCTCGACCGCCCGCAATCGCGACAGTTTCGGGTCGCTGCGTTGCAGCAGCGCCCGCAGGTTGTAGTACTGCCGGAAGAAGGCGTGGAACCCGCGGTTGTTGGTGGTCGCGGTTCCGTCATCAAGATGTTCGGACCACCCAGCGACACGCCCACCGAGTTCTGCGTGCCGTTCCAGGACGTCGACGGTGACGCCGCGTTCAGCCAGACCGGCAGCCGCTGCCAGGCCGGCAATCCCCGCACCGACCACCACGACGTGCGGTATTTCCGGCAGGTCAGCGGCGCCCGGCAGCCCACGCGGTGCCGGGTGGGTAACGCGGTGCGGATCCTTCATCGTGACCCATCCCGTGGCGCATCCGCTGGAGCGTCCCCGAGGAAGGTGTGCACGATATTGCGCTGCCAACCGCCCACCGTCTCGCTGTGCACTCCGGTGAATCCTGTTGCGGCCAAACGTCGTTGGAATTCCGAGGCGCCGTCAAAGGTGTTCACACTGCGCCACAGGTGGCGATAGAGCGCGGTGTCGCGGGTCTGTCGCCAACCGAGCGGGATGATGATGCCCCAACAGACGGCGTTCCAGATGGCTTTCGCGGGCACTGAATCACGCACCGAGTATTCGTGCACCGCCAAAGTGGCACCCGGGCGGAGCAGCTGGGCGAATCGGCGCAGTTGCGCGTCCGGGTCGGCGAGGTTGCGCAGTAGATAGGCCGCCAGTATTCCGTCGAACGGCCCCTGCACACCGGCGTCGGCGAGTGCCTCGATCGGGGTGTGCACGAAGCGAACCGAGTCCGGCCACGACTTGGCCGCTGCCTGCTCGAGCATTCCGGCAGAAGCGTCGACGGCGATGATCTCCGCATGCGGGGCGGCCTCCAGCAGGGCGGCGGTCGACGCGCCGGTTCCACAACCCGCGTCAAGCAGGCGCAGGCCGCGTCCGCCGTTGGGGATCCGCAACCGGCGTGCCGAGATCCGCAGGTGGTCGTGATAGCCGGGATTGGCGCCGACCAGACGGTCGTAGGCACTGGCACCGATGTCGAAGGCGCCCGGAACTTCGGCCTTGGGCAAACCCTGGTTGCTGACGCTGCTCAACGGCTTTCCTCCTGATCTGGTCGTTGTCTGACCCACAACAGCAGCACCGCGGTCACCAGCGCCCAGCCGAACAGGAAATCCTCGACCGGGATATCCCAGGGGAACCGCAGACCCGATGTGTGGGCGTCGTTGTAGATGACGATCGGTGCGGACAGCTTGGTCAACCAGCCGTCGACCAGAACCTGAAAACCAAACACGATCACCATCGTCATCCAGTAGGCGCGTGTGCGGAAAAGCCCGGTACGCAGTACCGACCATTCCAGCACACACACGACGATGACCGAAATGAACGCCGGCAGTGTGTACCCCAGACCGATCACTGCCGACTCCGCACGGCCGTCGTGGCCCGCCACCGACCAAGAATGCCGAGCACGGAACCAACAGCCGAATAGGTCAGCAGACCGCACAGCGGGATGACAATGAAGAACAGCAGTTCCTCCAGCGGCATGAACGGCACCCTGATGCCGCTGACGAAACGCGGGTTGTAGTGCCACACGTGCAGGGCGATCGCGATCGCGTCCCACACGAAGAAGGCGAGCAGCACCGGACTCAGCGCACGCAGCAGACGCCGTGGTTGGCGGTAGACGCCGCGGCCGAACGCCTCCAACGGCAGCGTGATGAGGATGCATCCACCGAGAATGAGCAGGTATTGCCACCGGTCCATCAGGCGGCGCCCTGGGACAGTCCGCCTCTCGGGGTTACGGCGGCCCGCCGCGCTCGCCTGGCCCGCACCAGTCCGCCGCTGAACACTGCAATCCTGCGACCCATGCCTACCGACGCCCGCTGGCTGAACACCGCGAAGTCGATGTCCTCGATGTTGTCGAGAATCTCGGAGTACAGCGTGAACGCCGTTGTCACGCACGGCCGCGACTGCGGCGCGAGCAGAGCGATGCCCTTGTGTGCCACCCGGTAGATGGCCCGGGTGGTCTCATGCTGTGCGGCCAAGGCGGCACGAACGCGGGGGTCGGTACGACTGTTGTCGTGACACCACATCAGCAACTCGCGGTCCACCCCGAAGGCAGCGAGTTCATCGGCGGGAAGGTAGATGCGATTGCGGTCGAGGTCCTCGTTGATATCGCGCAGGAAATTCGTCAGCTGGAACGCCTGCCCGAGGGCTTCGGCGTAGGGTTCGGCGTCACACAGCGGTCCGACGGTGCCGAGGATGGGCAACATCTGCAGGCCGATCACCTCCGCCGAGCCGCGCATGTAGTGGTTGATCGCCGGGCGGTCGGGATAGTCGGTGACCGTCAGGTCCATCCGCATCGACGTCAGGAAGTCGTCGAACAGGTTCAGTGGAATGCGATAGGTGCGAGCCGTATGCAGGACGGCAGGCAGCACCGGCTCACTGGCGTCGTCGGCACCGTTGAAGAACTTCGATGCCAACTCCTCCAATCGCGTTTCCCGTTGCGCGACGGTCGCATTCGATGTCAGGTCATCGAGGATGTCGTCGGCATAGCGAGCGAAGCCGTACAGAGCGTGCACGGCCGGTCTCTGCGACGGGGCCAGCAGTCTGGTGGCCAGGAAGTAGGTGCGGCCGTGCTGGGCGTTGAGCGCGCGACAGTACCGGTAGGACTCCCGCAGCCGCTCATCGTCGATCCCGGCGGCATGCAATTCGGTGTTGATCATGCCCCCACCTGTTTCGGCGAACTGATGATCGTTGTCGGTGAGCGGTCTCCGACGGGGCCGGTGATCCGTTCGGCAGCCAGCTGGCCGGACAGCAGCGCGGTAGGCACGCCGACGCCCGGAACCGTGGACGACCCGGCCAGTACGACGTTGTCGACACCACGCACCAGGTTGGCCGGCCGGAACGGTCCGGTTTGGGCGAAGGTATGCGCCAGTGCGAACGGCGAACCTGCCAACATGCCCTGGCGCGCCCAGTCGGCCGGGGTCACGACGTCGAGTACGTCGGCGTCCTGATCCAGGCCCGGTAGCAGACGCTCGGCTGCCGTTGCCAGCATCTGCCGGGCGTAGGTATCGCCCTCGACGGCCCAATTCACCTTGCCCACTTCAAGATTCGGACACGGCGCCAGTACGAAGAGCAGGTCGCGACCCGGAGGTGCGAGTGTCCGGTCGCCGGCGGTAGGCATCGTGACCAACAGGGACGGGTCGCTCATCAGCACACCCTCATCGATGATCTCGTCGAAGGTCTTCGACCAGTTGGCGCCGAAGCTGATGTTGTGGTGCTGCAACGCACCTACGACGGACGGCACCCCGACGTGCATGACGACGCAGGACGGGGACGGCCGGAACTTGATCGGCCGGCGGGGCGTGCGATCGAGCAGCTGATAGGTCAGCGGCAGTTCGGTGGTGAGAACCACGGCATCGCAGGCGATCCGGTCACCGGAGTCGGTGCACACTGCCGTCACCCGCGAACCGGAGCGCTCCAGCCGGGTCACGGTGGACCCGTAGCGGAACACCACGCCGGCGTCGGCGGCCGCGGCGGCCAGCCCCTCGGGCACCGCGCGCATGCCGCCGCGCGGGAAGTACACCCCGGCGATGGTGTCCATGTAGGCGATCACCGCATAGGCGGCCAGCGCCTGCTGCGGCGGCACACCGGCATAGAGGGCCTGGAAGGTGAAGATCCGCTGTAGCCGCTCATCGGTGATGAAGCGGCTCACCATCTTCTCCCACCCGCGGAATCCGCCGATGGCTGCAAGGCGGGCCAGCTGCGGTGTCAGCAGCGACAACGGTGAAGAGAAATTGGACCCGATGAAACCGTCGATCTCCAGCTTGTAAAGCTCGGTCAGCCAATCCCGCAGCCGCAGGTATCCGGCGGCCTGCTCCGGGCCGGCGAACTCCTCGATAGCCGCCGTCATGGCCGCGACGTCAGAGTGCACGTCGAGGGTGCTGCCGTCGGCGAATGAGGCGCGATAGGCGGGATCGGACGGCATGATTTCGACGTAGTCGCTCATTGACGCCCCGACGGCGTTGAATGCATTTTCAATGATGTCGGGCATGGTCAGAACGGTTGCGCCGGTGTCGATCTTGTAGCCGCGGATATCGGCCTGGCCCATCCGCCCGCCCGGGTATCCGTAGCGCTCGACGACGGTGACCGAGCGTCCACGCCCAGCCAACTGAAGGGCAGCCGACAGCCCGGACAAGCCAGCGCCCACAACGACCACATGGTCGGTCTTCCCGGGGACAACGCGCATCAATGACTCCTCTTGATCAGGTCACTCGTTGGGTGCATACCGACGCCATATCAGCCAAAGCCGACTGCGCCCACTCGTCGATCCGCCGGTCGCGGAGATGTTCGGCTGCCTCGGCCACTCGCTCGGCGATCAGCTCTTCGATCCAGTCGGCGGCACCGGTGGCCACAATCAGGTTTCGCCAGTGGGCGATATCAGACTCGGTGAGTTCATCGGCGGCCATCAACTCGGCGAACTGCCGGCCGATGGTGGCGTCAGCCATCCGCTGGGCCGCAACCACAACGCTGGTGGCCTTGCGCTCGGCGAGGTCGCCGCCGGCCGGCTTGCCGGTCACCTCGGGTGACCCGAAGACGCCCAGGATGTCATCACGCAACTGGAACGCCTCGCCCACCGCATTCCCGTAGCCGCCGAGTGCGTCGATCAGGTCGCCGCGGCCGGCCATCGCAGCGCCGATCTCCAGCGGCCGCCGGACCGTGTAGTTACCGGATTTTCGGCGGGCAATGTCGAGAACGTCATCTAGATCCGGCATGGCTTCGGCGTCGTTGGCGACGTCGGCGATCTGGCCGATCGCGAGCTCGACCCGCATCGCGTCATAGTGCGGCCAGGCCCGCGACAGCGCGTTCTGCGGTACTCCGCTGTCGCGCATCATCTGCTCAGCCCAAACCAGGCACAGATCGGACAGCAGGGTCGCCAGCGACGCCCCGAACCGATCCGGCGATCCGGACAGCCCGTGGTCACGATGCCACTGGGCGAACTGGATGTGGGCGGCCGGACGGCCCCGGCGCACCGGGGAGTCATCCATCACGTCATCCTGGAGCAGCGCGAAAGCCTGCAGAAACTCCAGTCCGGCGCAGGAGCGTAGCGCCGCGCCATCAGGACCGGCTCCGCACAGCCACCCCAGGTACATGAATGTCGACCGCAGACATTTGCCGCCGTCGACGAATTGGGTCAGGACGTCGGCGGCGATGTCGACCCCGGTGTGCTGAAGTTGCGGCACGCATTCGGACTCGACGAATTGGGATACCTGATCCAGGACTGTTTGCCGTACGCCGTTGCGCCAGATCTCGAACTCCGCGCCGCCCGGCGACCCCAGCGAGCCCGCCGATACGGCGGTCAGGGCGATCCTCGGCGACGAGGCATCGATCGATCGCACTGGCCGCTCCCTGTCTCGTCTGCACCCCCGGGGGCGCCCCTGCAGTCTAATTCAAGTCGAGACCGGCCCGCGGCGCTCGTCAGAGCCCACATGGTCATGCTCGCGTAATGATTGGGTCATCCGGTCTGGCAGGGGTTTTGCTGTTTTCCGGCGGGACTTGTCGCGCCCGGGGCGGCAATGGGATGGGATGGTCAGATGACCTCCAAGAAGTCCGTCGCCGTGACCGGCTCGAGGTGGACTGCGGGCAGCGCCGCCGTTGCGGGGTCGCGAAGGACCGCCGGCAGCGCGGCGGTAGCCGGATCCTTCGCCACCGCCGGCAGTTCGGCGGTAGCCGGATCGATCGCAACCGCCGGCAGCGCAGCGGTCGCAGGTTCCATCGGCACCGCCGGTAGCGCAGCGGTGGCCGGGAGTTTGCTGACCGTTCTCTGCGTTCTCATGCGCGGATGCGTGGCCTGTATCGGCTGCCTCGCCTGCCGGCGCTGTGTGGGCTGCGTGGCCTGCGCGAGGTGCCGCGACTGCGTCGGTTGCGTCGGGTGCTACAACTGCACGGGACTAAGCAACGCCGTCGGACTGCGGGACGTGCACGCATAACCGACGGTGAAAACCCGACCGGAAGGCTCGAAGATGGCGCAACTGAGCGGAAAAGTCGCCCTGGTCACCGGAGCGTCGTCCGGGCTGGGCGCGGCGGTTGCGCGATTATTCGCCGAACGCGGGGCCACGGTATTCGGGATCGCCCGCGACACCGGGCGGATGGCCACGGTGTTCGAGACGGTGCCCGGCGGGGCCTTTGCATCAGTCGACATCACCGATGCGCAGGCCTGCAAGGATGCCGTCGAACAGTGCGTTCAACGATTCGGCCGGCTCGACATCCTGGTCAACGCGGCCGGCTTTCACCAGATGCGGCATACCTCGGAAGTCACCGACGACGACTGGGCCTACGACCTCGCGGCCAACCTCAACGGTCCGTTCTACCTGTGCCGCGCGGCACTGCCGCACCTGCTGGGCGTCGGCGGCAACATCGTCAACGTCGCCTCCGTGGCAGGCGTCGAAGGCGAGGTCTACTCGGCCGGATACTGCGCGGCCAAGCACGGTCTGGTGGGGCTCACCCGGGCGCTCGCGGTGGAGTTCACCAGGGAGCGACTACGGGTCAATGTGGTGTGCCCCGGCGGCATGCTGACGCCGCAGGTCACTGATTTCACCGCCCCGGACAACGCCGACTACAAGCTGATCATGCGGATCGCCGCGCCCCGCGGCCTGATGGAGCCCAGGGATGTGGCCACCGCCATCGCGTTTCTGGCCAGCGACGACGCCGCCGCGATCCACGGCGCGGTGTACCCGATCGACAACGGCAAGCTGGCCGGGTGAGCTAACCCGAGAAGTGCCGCCGGATGCCGGCAAGCATCTCGGTGTGGGCCGCGACGGCCTGGCGAACCGTCACCGCCCGCAGTCCCGGGGGCGCGCTGATCCGGATCCGTTCGGTCAGCCGGGTGCCGCCCGACTCCGGATCGAAGGTCACAATCGAGTCCAGTCGCACGCCGGGAAACTGCCGGGCCTGCGCCCTCACTGCGCCGCGGGTGGGCACCCGCAGAGTCGCGGTGTAGGTGATGGGGAGAGTTAGAAAACCAAGCGGGACACGGTCTTTGACGGAATAGGTCTGTTCGTAGCCATCATCGAGGACCTGATGGGACACCGTGCGGACGGCGACCACCAGTGGATGCACCTCGGCAATCCGGTCGAGGTCGACGTAGTAAGACCGGACGACGTCCGGTGGGGCTGCGACGAGTTCGTCGAGTTCGCGTTCGACGGCCACCGGTTACTGCGCGGCGGCCTGCAGTACCCCGACCTGATCCGGACAGTAGGTCGCGACAGCCGCACCGAGGAACTGGAAGGCCTGCGTCTGGGAGGTATCTCGCGCCAAGTTCAACGAGATGAACTCCGCCGATGCGTAGGCGGTGCCGTCGACGCCGTTGGCGAGGCGTTTACAGGCGATTTTGCCCAGCCAGGCGTTGTAGTCACGTTGACCGTAGATGCCGAATGCGTGCAACTGATCGGCAAAGTCGATATCGGGATCAGCCTGGGCTGGGGCGGCCATTACCAGCGCCGCCGTCGCGATCACTGCGGCAGCCAGAACACGCTTAGCGGAACTCATGGCAACGATTGTAAGCCGAACAGTTACATGAGCTAATCTCTTGGTCGATGTTCGTTCCGCGATCGCAGGGAATCCCATGGTCAAGCTGTTGAGGGGTAACAAGCCCTCTCTCGTGCTGACCGAGAACAATGCGTCCAACCGCCATGTCGGCGCGCACCCGGCGATACCGAAATTCATCCGGCTGTTCTCGATTCCGATCCTGCTGTTCTGGATCGGCCTGGTTGTCGTGCTCAGCATCAGCGTGCCCCAACTCGAGGTCGTCGGAGAGCAGCACTCGGTGTCGTTGGCTCCCGAAGACGCGCCGTCACTGCAGGCGATGAAGCGGGTCGGCCAGGTCTTCAACGAGTTCAACTCCAACAGTTCAGCGATGATCGTGCTGGAGGGCGACGCCCCCCTCGGCGCAGACGCACACGAGTTCTACGACGGTCTCGTCGCCAAACTTCGGACAGACACCACCCACGTCCAGAACATTCAGGACTTCTGGGGTGACCCGTTGACTGCGGCCGGGTCTCAGAGCGCCGACGGCAAAGCCGCCTACGTACAGCTATACCTGGCCGGCAACCAGGGTGAGACGCTGGCTGGCGAGTCCATCCAGGCGGTCCGCGACGCGGTGTCGAAGATGACGCCACCGACGGGCGTGAAGGTCTACGTCACCGGCCCCGCCGCGTTGACCTACGACCAGCATCACGCCGGCGACAAGGGCGTCAAGAAAATCACCGCGGTAACCCTCATCGTCATCTTCGTGATGCTGCTACTGGTCTACCGGTCGATCGTGACGACCGTGCTGGTGCTGTTGATGGTCTTCCTCCAATTGGGCGCTGCCCGAGGCAT